>LSQX01290245.1_pt1 | contig 13103 bp, 11 predicted proteins | sample 654561 | NCBI WGS metagenome assembly LSQX01 (sample SAMN04489861, study PRJNA283612) | anaerobic digester metagenome | isolation source: 4 biogas reactors fed with cattle manure at either 37C or 55C with and... | place: Denmark: Kongens Lyngby | collected 2014 | reverse complement strand
GTAGTATTATATCAAAGGATTTTTCCACTATCAAGAAACATCTCAATCATAGGATTTGCTAAAGATAACCTCATAAAGGCCTAAAATTTCCGGCGGCAAAAAACCGACGACTTATTTATAAAAAGGTCGTCGGTTTTTGGTTTTGCTAATTCTTACCGTTGCTTATAGTACGAAAGAAACTGTGCTATCCTTCCGATGGCTGTTTTCAGTTCATCAAGGTTTGGCAAAAACACAATCCTGAAATGGTCAGGCCGGGGCCAATTAAAGCCCGTGCCTTGAACCAAGAGAACCTTCTGGTCCAAAAGCAGATCCAAAATAAACTGTCTGTCATCCTTGATATTAAACCTATTTGTATCGATTTTGGGAAAGACATAAAAGGCACCCTTGGGTTTGACACAACTGATACCGGGTATATCATTCAAATATTTGTAACAATAATCCCTTTGTTCCTTCAGCCTACCACCCACACCTATGAACTTCTTTAAGCTTTCATTCTCGTCCATTGCTGTCTGAATGGCATACTGCACGGGTACATTGCTGCACAGGCGCATACCCGCCAGTATATCAAGGCCTTCTATATAGTCCTTTGCACAGCGTTTATCGCCGCTTAGCACCATCCACCCGGCCCTAAAACCGGCAATTCGGTGGGATTTGGAAAGTCCGTTAAAGGTAACGCAAAGTATATCATCCCTTAAGGATGCCGTTGACACGTGCTCAACTCCATCATAAAGAATCTTATCATAAATCTCATCGGAAAATACGATAAGTTCATGTTGGGCGGCTATATCCATAATCTGTTGCAGTAAATCTTTACTATATACGGCGCCCGTAGGGTTGTTTGGATTAATAACGACTATTCCTTTTGTTTTATCCGTTATTTTTCTTTTTATATCATCAATATCCGGCCACCAGTCGGCTTGTTCGTCACATATATAATGCACCGCCCTACCCCCGGCCAGATTAACCGCTGCCGTCCAAAGGGGATAATCCGGTGCGGGAATAAGTACTTCATCTCCGTTATCCAACAAACCCTGCATGGACATCATTATCAGTTCACTGACACCGTTACCTATATATACATCATCTACTTCTACATTTTGTATTCCTTTGTTTTTACAATAACCGATTATTGCCCTCCGGGCGGTCAAAATACCTTTTGAATCACAATAACCCTGAGCATTGGTTAAGTTTTTAATCATATCCTGTATAATTTCATCCGGCGCATCAAAACCGAAGGGTGCAGGGTTGCCGATATTCAGTTTGATTATGTCGTGACCTTCTTCCTCCAAGCGCCTGGCTTCTTCCAGTACGGGTCCTCTTATATCGTAACACACATGATCCAATTTCGTTGACTTCTTTATTTCGCGCATATCTAAAGCCTCCAAATGAGAATGGTTACATACAACTAATAAAAATTAATATTTTAAGTATACAGTTTATTACCGTCAAAAGCAATACAAAACAAATCTATTTGTGTAAATAAAGTCTTTATAAAAACAATTTATCAACCGTTGAATCATTATAATACCGGTAAATATCAACAATGCGACCGCACTGCTTATTCACCGTGGTTAAAGTTTTTACATAATATATAACAACTTGCAAAACAAACTTTTTCTTTAAGGAAAAGGAGGGTGGTTTAAATGTATAGTTTATTTAACGGAACCTGCTTCTCCGGAAAAAAAGTGGCCGCTTATATCAAAGGAGGCCCCCTGGCACCTCATATAACAGGCTGGGTATTGTTCGAGGACGTGCCGGGCGGCACCATGGTTTGTGTACAGGTAACCGGTCTTCCGCCTTACCGGCCTGCAAAACATGAGAACGATAACCCCATAGGACCCCACGGATTTCATATCCACGAATTGGGCAGCTGTGAAATAGGCAATCCGGCAAACCCCTTTCAGGCGGCAGGACAGCATTGGAATCCCGCCCACCAGCCCCACGGCAACCACGCCGGTGATTTTCCGGTACTGTTTTCCAACAAGGGCTTTGCCCAAATGTCCTTCTTCACAAACAAGTTCAAGCCCGCCGACGTGGTAGGTAAGTCCGTTATAATCCATGAAAGTCCCGACGACTACCGTACACAACCGGCAGGAAATTCCGGAAGACGTTTGGCTTGCGGAATAATTGATTGGTACTGGACATAAGATATCAATTAAGTTCATCCAGTGTCAAGGAAAAACTGGGAACAAACTTTTGGATAAAATATTTAACCTCCGGCATATCAAATTTGTCTATTTCCTGTTTTATGGTTTTCTTCGCCTTGAGGAATTCCCGGTTGCCGGCCTTGAGTTCTTCAAGGCACTTAAGATAAGCCGAAATCTTGTCAGCCGCCTTAACCAATCTCCAATGAACATGATCTTTGTCTTCTAAAAAGAAAAGGGAACTGTAATCCTTCTTAAGCTCATCGGGCAGCATATTAAACAATCGCAATTTGGCCACCCTTTCGATCTCATCATAGGCCTTTTTTATCTCAGGATTGAAATACTTTATGGGCGAGGCAATATCTCCTGTAATTACTTCGCCTACCTCATGGAAAACTGCAAGGGCCATAACCCTTTCGGGATCCACATTTCCGTTAAACATTCTATTTTTTATAACAGCCAAACCATGGGCTATTATAGCCACTTCCAGGCTGTGTTCCTGTATATTCTCCGGATTGGTATTGCGCATCAATCCCCAGCGCTTTATAAGTTTCATCCTCGAAAGATAGGCAAAAAAATGGCTCATATTAAAACCACCTCCGTGCTTTAATTGTATCGGGCAAATCCTCATTATGTACCTCATTTTTTAAGATTATCCTTGAGCTTCAAAAGAGTTCTGATAAAGGGCAGGGTCAACGCGGCACCGCCCAACGACTGCAATATATTAAAGCCTATGCCGGCCAACCCATAGGCCAATCCGTAAACAATGGTTTCGTATATAAAATAACCTACACACATCCATACTCCGCCTGCAACCATGGCTACTACTACTCTGCCCATGGAAAGCGTACCATTGGCTCTATAAAGTATCCGTGCCGTTATTAAACCCATAATACCCTTGATTATAAAAGTGGGCAGGGCGTAATGGGGATAGTATAGCAAATCGGCGATGGCAGAACCTAAACCCCCTATCACAAAGGCTGCAGGATTGCCCAAAAGTATGGAGGAACTGTATATCATAACATCCCCTATATGAATATAACCCTGGGTTCCCGGTATGGGTATTCTTATCAATATGGTAAATACCGTTACCAATGCCACCATCAGTGCAGAAATCACCATAAGTTTTACATTTCTAAACACCGTCTCTCCTCCTTTATGTCCGCCGCAACAGGATAACATAATTATACACCTTTTGCACCAAAATCATATATACATCTTTTTTACCAAAACCCAAACTGCGATTCAATGTATTACTACTGTATAGAAATATTTTCCCATTACAGTTTAAGGTACTATGCCTGCAAGTGGCATAATCCCTTAAACTGTAAGCCTGTTTTATATTTACCCTTTAAAACATTCAATAAAGGCCTCTATAGATCCTGTGTAGGTCTTCTCAGCTTCCTTTGGAAAAAAACAGCCCGGAAGCTCGTTACGTTTTCTGTGGTACATAACACATTTGCAGCACAAACCCCTGTTGCTGCAAGGATATGTGCACGTGCAATTCTTTTTGTTCTCTTCAATGGCGCAATCCATAAATATCCCCCTTACGTATCTAATTGATTTGTCATTAGTATGAAACGGTTAATGGTTTATCCATTATTGTTCTTTATCACTCCGGGATTTCGCATAAACGGCTCGCTGAAAATCGCATGTCCCGTCAACTCCTCTTCTTTACTTCCCTCAATCAGAAACTGTACCCGTTTGACATTTTTAAGTTCTGTAAGGGAATTAACGATAGAGTAAATGGTAATGGCCTCACCTGCGGAACCCCCGGCATGTTTACCCTTTATGTTGGCAGAAAAGTCCACATATGCCGTTTCGTCTTTTATCCACACATCAAGCAGATCATTTTTTGTAATACCCCGGGGCATTACCGGTTTTAACCCTTCTTTTGCAGGTCCTTCAATAAGACCCTCCAATATCTTCCTGGCCACCCTCAGCTCATTTTGCGGTATGGCCCTGTACTCCGGTACAATCTGACTGCCCTGTTCGTCGGAAAAATAAAGTACTATTCTCTTTCCTATAATCCTTGTATTTCTTTCAAAGGGCTTATCCATCTCAACATGGCCGACGCCTTCCATTTCTTTGCCTTCTATCAAAAACTGTACACCGTCTATTGTGCCGACCTCAGTCAAAGTATTGGTTATGGACCCCAAAAACATAGACTCGCCGGCTGTCCCTTTAGGAAAATTATCCTTTAATTCTTTAGAAAAATTCAACCTGGCTATTCCATCCGACACGCTTACGTCAAGTAGCTTAACCTCATCAGGAATTATACCTACCAAACCCGGTTTTTGAGGACCTGCCATCAATTCCTTAACCAACGCCTGTGCAATTTCTTTGTTTATAACCTCCACTTCCCTTACTTCGGGCACCACATACATGAACTGTTCATCGGGGAAATAAAGTATGACCTTCCTCTTTTCTACGGTGGTACCATCCTCTTCAACCTGCACCGGCATTTGTTCCTGCTGGGCTATTTCCATCAAAACATCGGTACTGCCACGGGTTAGCAAACCCAACGGCTGTCCTTTTTCGTTTTTCAGTTCATCCCCGTTAACATAAAACTTTACGTGTTTTATATCTTCAAATTCGGTAAGAGTATTCACAATGGACAACCTGGCCACCGCCTGTTCCATCGCCGAGGCCTCGAGAAATTCCTTGGAAAGGTTTACCGTTGCTATATTTTCGGCTTGGGTAAAGTTTAATATTTTTGTGCCCTTTGGTATTGTGTGGACAAATTCATCATGCAACGGACCTTCGAATAATAGGCTCAAGGTGGCCAGAGCCCTGTTTTCCTCTGTTTCTATGATTATATCCCGGGTCTCGGTAACCAATTTATTCATATCATTATTTGTATAATAAAGCACTACGCTTATTTTTTGCGTATCGGCCATTTCTTGTCGCTGACTGTACTGCTGGGTATTCTGTTGTGGTTCCCTTACACCTTCCGGCGGCTCTACTTTTCTGGCGCATCCCGACATAAAGACCAAGATGCAAGATGCCAGCAGTACATATACTGCAATGGTTTTCATTTATTACCCTCCCTTTGGGCCTGGGGCAAAATCGTAGAATCCCACTTTACCTTCCAAAGGTCATCAATTTTTACCAGTTTTATTAATGCATTTTGGTTAGAGGTTTCCATTTCGTCCTTTAACCTTAGATCATAACTGGCATTTACCAGGGCTTCATCACCCCGTATTAAAATCTCGTAATCCAATACATCATACTTTAAAATAACCGGGTCGATATTTTCTATAATGCTTAAATATTCTTCATAGGTTAGCACTTGTTCTCCGTTATGGGCGATGTACTTGAATGAACCTTCCCAATCCTTTGCGGACAAGGATTCAAAATATAGTTTAACCACATTGGCAGGATTTAGTATAATATCCCTATTCCTTCGTAGTGGCTCCAATAACTGTACGGCATCGTCATCTCCAAAAAACTGATCTTCTTCCTGTATAAAAGGATGGATGGATGCCATCTCCATCTTCTGGCCCTCTACCAATATTTGTACACTGTTTATGCTACCCAGCTCGGTTATTGAATTAACAACAGAGTATATGGCCAGTGCTCTAACTCTTCTCTCGTCTTCTTTACTTAGGGCAATGTCTTGGGCAGTGTTTAGAAAATTGCTGTCGAAATTTACAAAGGCAACGCCTTCATTCTCTGAAAAGGAAATTAGCCTGGTGTCAGGGTGTATAAGGGGTTTTCTGCCTGCCTTATTGGTACCCTTTATCAGCTCTTTTACGATTACACTTTCCAGCTTTTCGCTTCCTTTATTTACCATTCTCACTTCGGGTACCAGAAAATTTCCCGTATCATCGCCAAAATATAAAACTATGCTATCGCCCTTTTCTTCCATTTCCGGATTAACCGGGACGAAGTTTTCATCCTGTTCCAGTTGCTTGGACCGTTCTATGTCTCGGGTCAGCCGGGAATTGTAAAACAGATTGCACCCCGACAATATGACCACCAGGATGCAAAGAATACATACCAATGCTATTTTTCTCATTATATAAGCTAAACCTCCATCAGTCTCATAATACACAGTATATTATTTTTGTTTTACAAAATATTTAAGTAAACTTAACAATTGCATGAATATTAAATGCCAATGGGCAGTGTTATTGTGAATTTGGTACCTACGCCCTCTTCGCTTTCGACGCTGATATTGCCGCCATGGGTCAGTATTATATTATGAGCGATGGAGAGACCCAGGCCCGTGCCCCCTGTGTCCCTAGACCGTGCCTTGTCAATTCTGAAAAACCTATCAAATATATGCTTTAGGTCCTCTTTGGGTATTCCTACACCGGTATCTTCTACCTCTACCACGGCCTGTCCATCGGAGGAAAATAAGGTCACCGTCACCTTACCCTTTTCGGTATATTTGATGCCGTTGTCAATAATATTGGAAAAGGCCAGCTGTAGTTTCAACCCATCCCCCATAATGTTTACATCCTGCTTTTGTATGAACTGTAGCATAATGTTCTTACTATCGGCCAGGGGTTTCAAACTCCTTATAGTACCGCCGATTAATTCGTTCAAGTATACATTTTCCCTTCTGGCCAAACCATCCTGCTTATCAATTTGTACCAAGGTTAACAGATCATTAATAATTGCAGTCAGTCTGTCAATTTCACTATTAATATCCCGCAGGAACTCCTTAAATATCCCGACATCGTTAATGTCTTGGTGAAGTAAAGATTCGATGAGTATCTTCATAGAACTTAAAGGCGTCTTAAGCTCGTGGGATGCATTGGCTACGAATTCATATCTTGCCTTGTCCAAGCCCTCCAGCCTCTCGCTCATTACATTAAAAGCCCGACCCAATTGGGAAAGTTCACTATTGCCTCTAGCCTTCACCCTTTGGCTCAAATGGCCCATACTCATTTTCTTTATTACATGGGTCAATTCCTTTATGGGATTTGTCAAGTAACCTGACAACACAAAACTAAAGACAGCTATAAAGATACTGATTATGAGTGAATAGGTGGTTATCCTGTCTCTAATCTTGATAATGGTATGGAAAATATTGTTAAGGGACGACGATACCAATACAACGCCTATTATTTCACCCTCGTAGGTTATTGGAGCGGTACAATACATAACCCAGCCATGTTCGTTCAAAAAATAGGTTTGGGTGGTGCTTTCGCCCCTTAACGCCATGTCAATTTCTTCGTATTTCAGGGTTTGGCTTAACATCCTAAGGTCATTAAAGGAATCCGAAATAACCGTTCCCTTAGGATTCAATATAAGCACTCTGGCTTCCAGCTCTTCGCCAAACTCCTGGGTTACGGAATTTAGCATTGGATCGGCTTGTGCTAAATACTTTGATACCACCACTGATATTACATTTGACTCTTTTTTAAGATAGGCATCTTGCTCTGACAAATAGTTGTCTTCCAAAATATTTAATACCAGCACATTCATTACCAGAAAAGCTATGGCTATTATTATGAAGTAGGTTAACATTAACCTCCAGCGGATACTTGAAAATATATGCTTATTTATCCGTAAAATAATAACCCACTCCCCATTTCGTAAATATAAACTCGGGCTGGCTGGGGTTTTTTTCAATCTTTTCCCTTAATCTTCGGATGTGAACGTCAACCGTTCTCAAATCTCCCAAATAGTCGTATTTCCATATGGTTTCAAGTAAATTTTCCCTGCTAAACACTTTGCCGGGGTTGGTTGCAAATAACTGAAGTAAGTCAAATTCCTTGGCCGTTAAATTAACTTCCTTGTCGTCTATTAACACAGTCCTACTGTCCAGGTTAATTACCATACCGTTAACCTTTATCTGCCTGCTTTTATCCTCTTCCTTGGTAGCCATTGAACGCCTGAATATGGCTTTTATCCTTGCCTTTAATTCAAGTATGTTAAAGGGCTTAGTCAAATAATCATCGGCACCGTACTCCAAACCCAATATTTTATCCATATCCTCACCCTTGGCCGTAAGCATGATAATAGGTACCGACATCTTTTCCCTAATCTTTTGACACACGGTTAGTCCGTCTACCTTTGGCAGCATAACATCCAATATTATCAAATCGTATTCATTGGAATTAACTTTGTCCAAGGCCTCCTCCCCATCATAGGCCGCATCGATAATATATCCGTCCTGTTCGAGGCTAAACTTCAGGCCCTTTACAATCAATGGTTCATCATCAACTACCAAAATTTTCTTATTCATTCGCCACACCCCAAATCCTAATGATATCCTCTGGTATCAAATAATATTACATTTCCAAAGTATCAACTGTTACACCATAATTATATCAGCAATTTAATCGTTTTTCTATCTCGTCTGCAAAGGATAGCCATGGCATTAGTACAAAAATTCGTAATCCGGTAGAAACAGTTTAACCGCAAAAGCCCTTTATATGGTTATACTGTCTTTTATTCTTTCAAAAGTTTTTTCTCCAATACCCGATACATTGATAATATCGTCTATTTTCGTAAAATTGCCGTTTTTCTCCCTATATTCAACAATGCTTCTGGCTTTTACCGGGCCTATCCCCGGCAATTGCTCCAGCTCCTGGGTACTGGCCTTATTAATATTTATAAGGCCGGCTCCGCTCCCCTCCGTTTCGCTTCCTCGTATGATTCCGAAAGCCTCAGGGTGGGCTTCAACTTCTCCCTTGGAAGGTATGTATATCTTGTCTTGGTCCTGGAGGATGGCAGCCAGATTGATGTGAGTGATATCCCCATGGGGCGTTAGATCACCGGCCATAATGATAGCATCCTCAACCCTTGATCCGGCTTTAAGCTCTATTACCCCCGGGTTGTTGACCTGCCCGGCTACATGTACCTTAATATAGGAAATGCTTTGGTCATCCTCCTCATAATCGTCTTCTTTCTGCTCTACAACAAAGTCTTGTGTTTCTTGCTTAGATATTTCCGTCCATTGCCGGTCGTTGTCGGAAATACTGTCCTTGGATAAAAAATATATGGTCTGAATGGCTATTATAATGCACAGAACAAAAATTATCTTGTTACTGTTTTTATTTGCCGCCATATACCATCACCTTGGTACAAAGATATTATACACATATAATTCTTCATTTATATAGATTTCCCTCTTTTTTTTAGCATCTAACATAATTAACCTTTGTCAAGGATGGCATTAATTTGTTATACTATTGAAGTATAAAGTGCTAGAATATGGGGGCTTTAGAATGAAAAAAATTATAGTATTTGTTCTGACACTATCCTTTCTTTTTGTACCTTGTTGGGCACATGCACAAGACGAAACCCAGATGCAGTCAAGTCCTCCGGTTATAACCGATGGAGCCGCCATTTTGCTGGATATGAACCATGGAAACATACTGTTTCAAAAGAACGCGCATAAGAGACTGTATCCCGCCAGTACCACCAAAATTTTAACTGCCATTATTGCCTTGGAAAGGGGTAACCTGTCCGACAAGGTGACAGCCACCAGCTCACCGGTAACTCAGGTGGGCAGGGATACCAGTATAATATGGCTCAATGAAGGAGAGGTGCTCACTTTAGAACAGTTGCTGTATGGACTAATGCTACCTTCGGGTAATGATGCAGCCGTTGCCATAGCAGAACACATATCGGGTTCGATTGACGAATTTGTTAAACTGATGAATGATAAGGCAAGGGAAATCGGAGCGTTAAACTCCCATTTTGTAAATCCCCATGGGCTACATAATGATAACCATTATACCACTGCGTATGACATGGCGATAATCGCCAGGTACGCTATGGAAAATCTGCCGAAATTCAGAGAAATTGTGGGCACTGACTTTTACTCCCTTCCCCCGACAAACAAACAAAAAGAGGAAAGAAAATGGTATAACAGCAATAAAATGCTCCATAAAACAAGTAAACATTACTATGAATACGCCACCGGAATTAAGACCGGTTACACATCCCAGGCAGGAAACGCCTTAGTTTCCTCGGCCAACAAGGACGGGTTTGAACTTCTGGCGGTCATTTTAAATGACAGACAGCATACCGTATATGAAAATACCAAAGCATTATTTGATTATGGTTTCAATAATTTTGTTGAGGTCAAACTTATAGACAGCGGCCAGGACATTGCCGAAGTAAAAGTGGAAAACGCGGCAATTGAAGAGCAAGATATACCTTTGGTATTAGTTAGCAGTGATGAATACATCGACGTGTTTGCCAAGGACGAAATCCCTTTGATTTCTAAAGAAATAACCATTGATGAAGAAATAACCGCTCCCATAACCAAGGGTCAAACCCTGGGTAAGATAAGCTACAGTATTAAGGGCAGGGAATTGGCATCCATTGACCTGGTGGCCGGCAGGGATGTGGCCCAAAAAACAATAAGCAATCTAATTAAACCTAAAAAAGAATTGCCGTTGTGGCTAAAAGTATTATTTATACTGTTATTGCTATTTCTGCTGATAAGGATAATAGGACTGGTTATTAGAAGAAAGAGAAGGCGAAGAAGGTTTTACAGTTCAGGTTATTACAGGCACCATAGGAAATAAACAAAGGGGGCTTTTAAAGCCCCCTAACTTTATACCAGCACTTCTTTTGATATTGATTTGTTAAATACGTCCGCCGTTTCCGGTTACTGTACAACTATATTAACCAATTTATTGGGTATTACCACTAGCTTAACTATATTCTTACCCTCTACAAGTGACTTTATCCTCGGTAATTCCAATACCAGCTCTTCCAACTGTTCTTTGGGAGTGTCCATGTCTACTATGATCTTACTCTTTATTTTGCCGTTTATTTGAACCACCATTTCAACTTCTTCTATAATTAGCGCAGCTTCGTCATGAACAGGCCATTTTTGGTCATGTATACTTCCCTTCTTGCCTATTACCTGCCACAGTTCTTCCGTTATATGGGGTGCAAAGGGAGCCAACAAAAGCAATAAAGCGGTAATTCCCTGAAGAATCAAGCCCTTCTTTTGTTCATCCTGGGCCACTTTGTCCCTGTAATGATACAGCTCGTTAACCAGTTCCATTATTCTGCTAATGGCCGTGTTGAAATTAAACCTGTTTTCAATATCCCTTGTCACATTTTTTATTGCCCAATTGATGGCAAAGTAGAGTTTTTTGTCTTCCTTGTTAAATACACTGACATCACATTCACCCAATTGCTCCTCCGCCAATCCAGGATAGGACGTTACCAAACGCCATACCCTGTTTAAAAACCTAAAACAACCTTCTACGCCTTCGTCGCTCCATTCCAGGTCCTTTTCCGGGGGAGATGCAAATAGAATGAATAACCTTGCAGTGTCGGCTCCGTACCGGTTTATTATATCCTCGGGACTTACGGTATTGCCCTTGGATTTGGACATTTTTGAACCGTCCTTCAAAACCATACCCTGGGTCAATAGATTGACAAAGGGTTCATCCACATCGCTAAAATTAAGGTCATACATTACCTTGGTGATAAACCTGGAATACAGCAGATGCAATATTGCATGCTCTACCCCGCCCACATATTGTTCCACCGGCATCCAGTATCTTACTTTATTTATATTAAAGGCTTCTTGATCGTTATTAGCATCAGTATATCTGAAAAAATACCATGATGAACATACAAATGTGTCCATGGTATCCACTTCCCTACGGGCCTTGCCTCCACACTCGGGACAGGTGGTATTAACAAACTCCTCCGACGTGCTCAAAGGCGATTGACCGGCACCCGTGAACTTAACATCGGTGGGCAGCATAACGGGCAACTGGTCTTCGGGCACCGCCACCATACCGCACTTATCACAGTAAATAATGGGTATGGGCGCTCCCCAGTATCTTTGCCTGGAAATCAGCCAATCCTTAAGTCTGTATGTAACCTTTGGCTGACCCAGACCATTCTTTTGTAAAAATTCTATTACCTTTTTTATGGCTTCTTTGTTGCTAAGACCGTTAAACTGTCCGGAATTGATCATAATCCCGTCTTCAGTAAAGGCCCGTTCCATATTTTCTGCGTCAATGTCACCCTCTTCGGGTCTTATCACGGGCAAAATGGGCAGTTCATATTTCATGGCAAATTCAAAATCCCGTTGGTCATGGGCGGGCACACCCATAACGGCACCGGTGCCGTAATCCATTAAAACATAATTAGCTATATAAATGGGCACTTTTTCACCGTTTACCGGATTGACCACATATTTGCCTATAAATACCCCTTCCTTTTCACCTTCAGTTGAAGTCCGCGCTATCTCGTTCATGCTTTGCACTTTTTCTATAAAATCCCTAACTTCCTGTTCGTACTCAGTACCTTCCACCAGCTTAAGGACCAATGGATGTTCCGGCGCCAAGGTCATATACGAAACACCGAAGATGGTATCGGGTCTGGTGGTGAACACATCAATTTGGTCATCCGTCTCTTCCACCTTAAAGGTTATAAGTGCGCCTTTGCTCTTTCCTATCCAGTTTTTTTGCATAGTCTTTACCTTTTCAGGCCAGCCTTCAAGTTTTTCTATATCCTTAAGCAGTCTTTCGGCATAGTCGGTAATTTTGAAAAACCATTGTTCCAGTTCCCTCTTGCCCACCTGTGTGCTGCAACGTTCGCACAGACCGTTTACCACCTGTTCATTGGCCAATACCGTTTTACAGGACGGACACCAATTCACTGCGGATTTCTTTTTATAGGCCAAACCCTTTTTATACAATTGCAGAAACAGCCACTGTGTCCATTTATAATAATTGGGATGGCAAGTTGCCACTTCCCTGTCCCAATCATAGCTTATACCCAGACTCTTTAACTGTTTTCTCATGCTTTCTATATTATCCCATGTCCATTTGTTGGGATGGACATTATTCTTTATGGCAGCATTTTCCGCAGGCAATCCAAAGGCATCCCATCCCATGGGATGAAGAACATTATATTGGTTCATCGTCTTGAATCTGGCTATAACATCTCCAATAGAATAGTTCCTCACATGGCCCATATGGAGTTTTCCTGAAGGATAGGGAAACATTTCAAGTA
>LSQX01014179.1_pt1 | contig 13103 bp, 12 predicted proteins | sample 654561 | NCBI WGS metagenome assembly LSQX01 (sample SAMN04489861, study PRJNA283612) | anaerobic digester metagenome | isolation source: 4 biogas reactors fed with cattle manure at either 37C or 55C with and... | place: Denmark: Kongens Lyngby | collected 2014 | reverse complement strand
ACGGGAAGATGTATCTCTTCTCTCACCTCACGGGCAAGGGCTGGACGCGCACCGCGATAGGCTCCGGCGTCATCGGCGTCTACTACAAGTAGAGGGGCGAAGCCATCATGCCCTACGATCCGCGCACAGGGCGCATGATAACCGACGAGCAGGCGGAGCGGCTGGCAGAGGAGGCCGGGCGGCCCGCCCCGCCACCACGCCCCGAGGAGGGGCCGGGCTGGACGGAGCGGCTGGGTGACGCCGCCTACGAAGGCATAAGCACCGCCCTCCGCTTCACGCAGAAGGTGCAGGGCGTCCTCTCCGGGCAGGAGGCCCTCTCCCGCAGGCCCATCGAGCAGTTCACCGGATGGGACGCTCCCGACATCATGGAACTCGGGACCCGCATCAACCTCGGCATGACGCCGCTCGCCTGGCCGAAGGAGTTCAAGAGCCCGATCATGGAGGCCATCGGGCTTCCCGTGCGGCCCGTCGCCGCCGTCGTGTCGCCGACGCTTGAGTATCTGCGCCGCATCAGAATGGGCGAGGAGACAGACTCACTCAAGTGGGGGCAGGAATTCGCGCGGGAACTCTTCCGGGGGCCGCAGGATGAGAGCGTGGCGAGCAAGCTGCTCATGCCCTACGGCGACTGGACGCCGGGTGGGGCGCTGCTCAAGCAGTTCAAGCCGGAGTGGCTGGAGCCGCCCGAGAGCGACCGCTTCCGGGCGGGCTACGAGCTTCTGACGGGACAGCGCGAGGGGGAGGCGCGCGGCTGGACGGGGGCGGCTGGGCTGCTGGCGGGCGAGGCAGGGGAGCTTCTGCCGATGCTGCCGCTGCTGCTGATCTCGCGCGGGCCTGCAAGTACGCGGGGGATGCAGCGCGTCGGGGCGAGGGCGGCGACCCGCACAGGCCGCTACCTCTTCGACAGCGCACGGAGGGCCGCCAACAGCGGCGCCGACGTGTCTGCGGTGGAGGCGATGGTGAAGGCGTCGAGGGAGGCCCCCGGCGTCTTCCGGTCGCTGTCGGACAGGTGGTATGGGCAGCGGCGGTCGCTGGCCGGGAATATCCGGTCGTCCATGCGGGAGGGGCGCGGGACGGCGCTCGATCGTGCGCTGCGCGACTTCGTGGAGGGGGACGCGCGGCTACTGCGGGAGGAGCAGGATGCGCTAATGGCGAGGGGGGTGCCGGAGACGGCGGCGCGATCGGCGGCGCAGACGTTCGCGAATGAACTGCTGTGGGGCGCGGAGGACGGCTGGCGGCTGGCGGGCGTGAGGCTCGGGCGTCGCCCCACCACGTCCATGGCGTCGCGGCTGCGCAGCGGTGCGCAGACCACGGCGGGGCGCTCTGCCGCGGAGATGCGTGGTGTCAGTGAGTACACGGGCATTGCCGACGTGACGGGGGCGCGGTCGGCGCTCACCCGCACGATGGAAGAGATGGGCCTGCGGGAGCAGAACCCAGTGTGGGCCGAGGCGGAGCCGGTGCGGTCGCAGGCGGTCATCAACGCCGAGTACTACCTGAAGCCTCGCAGTGTCCGTGCGACCGAGGCTTCGGAGACGGCGCGGATCAGTGTGCTTGAGACGATGGAAGCGGGGCCGCAGAGCGCGGCGAAGGTGCGGGCGGAGGCGGTGCTGCGGGAGAACCTGTCGGGCGCGGTGAAGCGGCTGCGGATGAACGAGGAGGCGCAGGCCGACCTCATGGGGCGGGCGCCGGCTGCTGAGGCGGCCCCTGCGGAGGTTCCGGTGGAGGCTCCGGCGGAGGCTCCGGTAGCCGCTGCTGCTGCGCCGTCGCTGTTTGAGCCGATGGCTTCTCCACAGGCGGACCCTGCGGTAGCTCCCGAACAGGTTGTGGCGGCGGTAGAGGCGCGCGGCGGGCAGGCGACGCTTGGGGACCTGCTTGACGACATCCCCGTGCAGAACAGCGACGTGCTGGTGGATGCGTTGCAGGCGGCGAAGGCGCAGGGCTTGCTAACGGAGACGAGCCGGGAGTTCGGGGACGTTACGGAGTACACGTACGTCGCTCGTTCGGCTGAGCCTGCTGCTCCGGCGCAGCAGGCCCCGGTGGAGGCTCCCGCAGAAGCGCAGGAAATGGCCCCAGCAGGCCCGCAGGCTGCGCCGGAGGTTGCAGGGCAGGTGGAGGCCCCCGCAACCACGCCAGAGGCTCCTGCGGGCGCTGAGGCGCGGACCGTCCGTGTGCGCGGAACTGTAGACCGTCTTCACGCAGACGTGGCCGACCTCGCAGCAGACTACAAGGCGAAGGGCTACGATCAGCAGTCATCCTACGGTCAGTTCGTGAGGGACCGGAACCTGAAGCCAGAGATGGACGCGGCAGCCTTCATCAAAATCTTCAAGAGCGTGCCGGCGAAGCTGCTTGAGGGGAAGATGTCGGAGCAGTCATTCACGCCGACGCACTATGACACGCGCATGAACCTGTATGTGCAGATCACCCCGAAGGCCGAGGGTGGTCCGTATGATGCTCTGTGGGAAAACGGCATGGACGGCGGCTTCCCTAAAGCGGAGTTCTTGCCCGAGGGTTACATGGACTACCTCGTGCCTGTCGCTGAGTATCAGCAGCAGGCACAGGCGGCACAGCCAACGCCTGAGCAGGCCGAGGCCCCCGCAACCACGCCAGAGGCTTCTGCGGGCGCTGAGGAGATCGAAGCTGCCAACGTGCGCGACAACTTCATGCGCAACCTGCGTTCGATGCGGCGCACGTATAGCGCGATGGCTTCAGAACTCGACGCGCATAACGCAGCGATGCAGGAGCAGATAGCTGCGCTGAAGCCAATCACCAAGTACGACAGTGAGGCGGAGGCCCTTGCCGATAAAGAGCAGGGGCGTCTCGTCATGCAGTTGCCGAATGGGGAGTGGTATCGCTTCGCCACGGGTAAGGGCAGGGCACCCTCGGACTACCAGATGCAGCAGTGGGCGGAGCGGTGGGGTGTCGTCGAAAGCACGATAGAGAGGAGAAAGCGGCTACGGGAGCAGATACAGACCGCTGAGAGCGAGGGGGCGGCCAAGGGCTACGATGTCTTCGCTGAGGAACTGGCGGCTGAGAGTGGGTCTCGAAGCGTCAACGCGGAACTGCACGACTTGCAGCAGGACCTGCGTGATACGGCCGCAGAGATGGCCCGGATGGAGGAGGTCAAGCCTTCGGCGTGGACGCTAACCGAGGTGGCGCGGTACAAAGAACTCGATGCGCAGGCGAAGGAACTCAACGAGCGGCGGGCGGCAGCAGAGCGGGCGATGATGCGGAGAAGCATGGCCTCTCAGGAACTGCCTGCCGAGGCCACCTCCGAACAACCACAGGAGGTGGTCGGTTCACCGCAAAATGTGGTCGAAGCCGCCGCTCTGCCGCAGCCGGGCGAGCGCGTGGTCATGCGGGAGGCCCGGACGGGCCGCGAGGAGGTCGGGCAGGTCGTCGCCGACCCCGAGACGGGGGAGCCGCTGGTCGCTGCCGCTGCCGACGGGACGCCCATCGTGAGCTTCGAGCGCGAGGACGGGACAACGACGTGGGTGCCGTGGGTGGCCGACGAGAGCATCGTCAGCTTCGAGCAGGCCCCACAGGAGGCCAGTATCGCGTCGCCCGATGTGATCGCCGCCCTCAACGAACGCGCTGACTACTGGTGGGACTCGGCTGAGGCGAAGCGCACAAAGACGGTTGGGCGCTCCGTGGACGATGCTGGAGAAGCCATCATTCACGAAGCTACCGGGAACCTCTACGACGCCATCCGCGCGGCCATCGAACGCGGCGAGGATGCGCTGGCGTTCCTGCCCGAAGCCATAGATGCCATAGATGCGTCGGCAAGCGCGGAGGTTGCGCGCTTCAACGAGGGGCAGGCTCGCAAGCCGACGAAGCGCGGTCATGTGAACCCGCGAGGGACACAGGGATCGGTTGGCGTAGGCGAGGTGCGCACCCGGCTTGAGGTTGAGGCGCAGCGGATACGTCGGATGCTCGGCGAGCAGGCCGCGCAGGAGGCCCCCGCGCCTGTGGAGGCCCCTACTCCTGTGGAGGCCCCCTCTGCCTCCGAGGCCCTCAACATCCCGCCCCCGCCCCCCGTCCTCGCCGACGACGCCGCCCGCGCCGCCGTCAACCGCAACATCCGCGCACTCAACGCGGCGCTCGATCACGTCCTCCCACAACTCGCCCGCATGGTCGAGACCCACGACCCTGCCTCCGCTACCGCCGTCGCCGCGACGCAGGCCATCCGCGTCGCCACCACCGCCCGTAACGAGGCGCAGGCCGCCACCGACGCCCCCACCGACGCCCTCGCAGAGATCGTGGCACAGGTCTCCGGCGCCAGCGACGCCCGCGCCCGCACCGCCGCCGAGGACGCCGTGGCCGAGGTCATGGTGGTTGCGCAGGTCCTCGCCGAGCAGCTTCAGGCCGCCCTCGTCGAGCAGGGCGTTCCCGAGGTCGAGGCGCAGGCCGCAGGCCGCCGGGCCTCCGCGGGCTACCTGCTGCTGCACGAGGCGACGCTGCGCGAGGGCGACAGGTGGACCGACGCGATGGAGGGGCTTGCCGCCGTGCAGGAGGGCATGGAGCCGCAGACGCTTGAGGACCTGCAGGCGCGCGAGGCGCTGAAGCAGGCGGCGCTGCGTGAGGCCTTCAGGACGCTGGGCGAGGAACCCGCCCTGCCGGAGCTTGAGCAGTTCACGCTTGAGGCCCCCGGCCCCGAGGCAACCTCCCGCGAGCAGGCCCACGCGATGCTCGACGATGGCGAGGTGCTGCCCGGAGAGCCCCCCATCGTCACCGTCGCCCGCGAAGCCGTCGAGCAGGTCGGCGGCGAGTTCACGCCCGACATGGCCGAGATCGCCCGCGAGGCAGAGCTTGAGCGCCTCAAAGTCGAGGCCAGCCGCCTCCAGCGCGAGATCGAGGGCTACACCGAGGGCTACGCCAGCTACAACGACAACCTCCAGGCGGAGTTCGACCGCCAACTGGCCCAGCACATGGAGAGTGAGCGGCGCTCCAAGGCCGAGGCCGACTCCAAGCAGGACGCGGAGCAGATCGTAGAGGCGGCCCGGTCGCTCAAGCCCTACGTCCTCAAATACCCGGACGTGCGCACCGAACTCAAGCCGACCCTCGCCGTGCTGGAGACGGAGACGCTTGGGATGCTCACCGCCATCCACCACCGCCTGCTCGGGATCTACGAGCGGCCGCGCGGTCAGGCCGCCCTCTCCCGCGAGGAGCGCGCGATCCTGACCTGGCTCTCGGCGGCAACGCAGAAGGGAGCCTCCGCCCGCGACCAGCTGCGCATCGTGCTCGGGGAGGCCGTAGCCGAGGCCGTCATCGAGCAGGGGGCCATCAAGCCCGACGGCACCCTCGACTTCGACAAGCTGCCGCGCACGGAGCGGCGCATCTTCGAGGCCCATGCGGAGCGGCGCGAGTTCTACGACGACATCCGCGAGGGGCGCAAAGGCCTCCCGTCGTTCAAGCAGCTTTCCGAACGCCTCTACGACTACCGCCACTACGGGGACACGGGGGAGCCGTCGCCCCGCCCGGAGGCGATCGAGGACTACCTGCCGCAGTTCACGATCCACGCGCAGGGCCCCGAAGACCTCGAATGGCTGCGCGACGTGTTCACGCTGGAGTGGATGACGGCGAAGCAGCAGCCGCAGGTGCGCAGCCGCTACGAGCGCCTCGGGCTGCTGGAGAACAAGCAAGAGGGCCTGCGGGAGCCTCGGCGCGAGGACATCGTGCGGAAGCGCCACTACCCGACCATCTACGACAAGATGGGCGACATGGTGGAGATCGCGGAGAAGTACGGCGTAGACCCCGGCACCGTCGAGGTGGATACGCTGATCCAGGACACGGTGTATCTGCACCAGTTCGGGGCGCTGCGCACCGCCGTCGGCGTCTACGAGTGGATACACGAGTATGGCGACAAGGCGATGGACGTGCAGATGGACCCGGCGCTTGGGCCGGAGGTGGCGCAGGAGATGATGAACCGCGGCTGGGGGGCGCCGCGCCCGTTCGGGCTGGAACTCCCCGGCACGGAGGGCTTCCTGCTGCCGCCGCCGGTGCAGGGGGCGCTCAACGGCATCATCGCGAAGGGGACGCTCACGCCCATCATTGACCAGGTGATCTTGAGGAAGATCATACCGCCGGCGAAGAAGCTCTTCTGGAGCATGTCCATGGTGCCGCTCCAGACGATCACCTTCCTCGGGACGCAGTTCGTGGAGTTGTTCTCCAACGTGTTCGCGTCGGGGGCGGCGAACCCGCTGCGCTGGAAGTCGCTGTTTGAGGGCTACGCGCTTGCCAACCGCGTCCTCGCGCGGCAGATCATGGGCATTGCCGAGACCTGCCCGCCGACGACGTGGGCGGCGGAGATGAAGCTCGCTCACGCCCGGACGCAGGAGAACCTATGGGCGGCGCTGATGAAGCGATACAAGCTCACGCCCGACGACATCCAGACGTTGCAGGACATCCTGAAGCGGCACAACATCGTGGAGGGTTCGGTCGGGGCGCAGGCTCACGAACACCTTGAGAGGATGTTGGGCACCCTCAACCTCCACGCGAAGGAAGTGCAGGCGATCTCGCACGGGATCATGTCCATGGTCTTCGGGATTGACACCTTCGCCCGGACGTGGAGCATCTGTTCGCTCGTGGCGCAGGGCTACACGGGCGACGAGGCGGGGAAGATGACGCGCGAGAGCAGCGCGAACTACGACCTGAAGACGCCCATCTACGGGCTGCTGTCGTCATGGGCCTTCTACTCGACGTGGTTGATGCAGCGCGCGGAGCAGGCGGCCTCGCTCACCTACAAGCGGCCCGGAGTGCTCTACCTCTTCGCGCAGCTTGACGAGGATAAGGAGAGGCTGCTCGGGTTCTCTGCGGGCTGGCAGCCGCTCGTGGAGGCGGGCCTGTGGTGGGCGGTGGACGACCCGACGGTGATGCCCCTCAAGAGCGGCCACCCGCTGCGGGCCGAGATTGACCAGTTCCTCGCGGGCACGGAGTTTCTTGAGGAAGTGGACGGCTACCAGATGTTCTACGCGCCGTTCCGCCTGCCGCTGCTCGACATTATCGGCACGGGGCGCAGCTTCGTGAACCGCCCCGGCGAGACGCTGATGGAGATGGCGGTTCCGGCGGTGCGGGGGCTTGCGGAGGTGGAGAGTGGGAGCGGGAAGGCGTCCTCGCTGCTGCGCGAGATGCCGGGTGTGGGGCCGTGGGTGCGGGCTGCCGACCGCTTCCCGCCGGAGGTTATGCCGCGCCTGACGGCCTCGGTGGGGCCGATGCAGCTTGCCCTCGCCGACCCGCCGGAGGAGTTCTGGGCGGGCGTGGTGGACGCCGGGGAGACGCCCAGGGCGGCCCAGGCTACGCCCGCGCAGTGGAAGAAGGCGAAGCGGCAGCTTGCGATGGGTGTGCCGCGCAGCCAGACGGATGCGGGGCGCTACGAGGCCGAGAAGATGCAGTTCCTCTACCTGCTGGAGAAGGCGAAGCGGAGGACGGGGGTGCCGCTGTATGCGGGCGGGGTGCCGGAGGCGGTGAACCTGCTCACGCCGGAGGGGATCGAGCGGGTGATCGAGGCGATTGACGCGGGCGAGTGGATCGTCAGCAAGCCCTCGGAGACGCCGCAGCAGTTCCGCAAGCGGCTGGAGGAGGAGCTGGGGCAGCGTCGTCCGGAGGAGGCGGGGAAGGCGCCGGTGGGGCCGATGACACCGGAGGAGCAGCGGGGCGGTATCGCACAGTCGGTCTCACGGATGCTTAGACCCGTCACTATGGAGGGGGTCACACCATGACCACTAACGGCAATGGCTGGGGAGATGCAGCGAAGTACCTCGGAACGATCCTCGCAGCGCTGAGCCTGCTCGCGATCATCTCAGGCTCCGTGTGGGCCTGGGCGGCCGTCAACTACCAGCTCGACGACGCCTGCAAGCGCGTCGATCGGCTGGAGGGACGCGCGGATGTGACGGACGCGAACTCGGCTCGGGTAGAGCGGAAAGTGGACAGGTTGCTGATCGAGCAGGGCATCAATCCGGACGACATCAGGTAAGCACCAGGAGACGCAGAAAGGCGGGTGTCGAAGATGGACTGGACAGTAGTAGTCGAAGTCGTCAGCAGGTTCCTGATGGACGTGGTGATCCCCATTGTCGCGGCGGTGGCGGGGGCCTACCTCGCCAAGTGGCTGAAGGCGCGGGGCATCGTAGTGCAGGAAGAGGCCTCGCGGCGCAAGCTGGAGGAAGTCATGCAGGCCGTGGTTGGGTGGGCGGAGCAGCGGTACGGCGACGAAGCCGGGGCCTACCGCCGAGCGCAGGCCCGCGAACTACTCAAGCAGATGGGCTACGACCCGAACGCCCCGGAGGTGGAGGCACAGCTTGAGGCGACGGTGGAGGACATGAACTTCCACTTCCGTCTGAGAGAGGAGAGGGCCGGTGGTGACGGATGAAGAACTCGTGGCTGTTCCCCTACCGGGCGTTTGATGTGGCGCACTTCCTCGCGCGCATCCAGTCGCCGCGGCTGCTCGACCACCCCGAGATCGTCGGCTGGGTGACGCAGGCCGCGCAGGAAGCCAACCTGCGCCCCGAGTGGCTCCTGATGACCATGCAGAAGGAGCAGTCGTTCCTCACGCGACGCGCCGGCGGCGCAGGCTGGCAGCGTGCTCTCGACTACACGATGGGCTACGGGGCGCTGGAGGGCGGCACCGACCTCCCGCAGTATGCTGGCGTCTGCAAGCAGATCTACGCGGCGGCCCGCGGCATCCGCGGCTACCTCACGCCGGGGACGAAGTACGACGTGACGGGCTGGCCGGGGACGCGCCGGACGTTCGGCGGGGAGAGCGGCACGGTGGACACGCTCGTGGAGGCGGTCTGCCTGCGGTACACGCCCCACTGGAGCACGCTGGTGACGGTGGAGAACCTGTGGCGCACATTCAAGTTCGAGGATGGAGAGGATATGGGAGCGACGGCGGCGGACGTGGCGAACATCGCGCGGCAGATCGTGGGGGCCTACGCCTCCGGGCGGCGCGGGACGGTGACGATCGGCAGAGTGACCTTCAATTTAAGCGACGTGGCGATGTGCAGCAGGTTCGTCCGGGAGTGCTACGAGGCGGCGGCGGGGACGGCGGAGCAGGGGCCTCTCGCGGTGAAGTACTTCGGAGGGGACGCGCGGGAGACGGAGAAGAAGCTGCGCGCGAACGGCGCCCGCTCGGTGACGCTGGCCGAGGCGAACCCCGGCGACATTCTCTGCTTCAACCACGGCAGCGGCGCGGGCAAGTGGGGGCACATCGGCCTGTTCATGGGCGGGGAGACGTTCGCCGAGAACACCTCCTCGCCGGAGCGCGGGCCGGGCTTCGTCCTCTCCACGCTGGCCGAGATCGGCCACGAGCGGGTGAGTGGCGTCTACCAGATCCCCGAGTTCGACGCGCCGGCGCATCAGCAGGGGCCGGGGCCCGCGCGGCTGGTCGTGCTGCTGCCGGGCCACGAGAACCACGCGACACCGCTGTTCTACAACGGTGGGCACTGGTTGCAGGTGTGGGACGTAGCGCGGATGTTCGGTGTGACGCTCCACGACCGCAGGGCTACGGATGAGAAGCTCTACTTCGAGCGGCCGGGAGGTGACGAGCATGTTGGGGAAACTGATTGAGGAAGCGTCCGATGCGATCGTGGACATCGAGCGGGAACACATCATCTGCGACTACCACGAGGCGCGCGGCAAAGGCAAAGAGGGCGAGGAAGCCTGCCTCTACGTCGTGCGGCGGGTGCTGCGGCGCTTCCTGAAGCGCATCTTCTCATTTGTGGGCTGAGGCGGCCCCGCCCCGCTGACGCCCGCTGGCCCCGCCGGTCATCACCTCCCGGCGGGGCCTCCTCATAACCGGGCCTACAGGCTGTGCGGGTCTATGCGCAGCGTCACCTCCACGCTCTGCACCTGCCCGGTCATCTCGGCCTCGCGAACGAGCTTACTGAGAATACATCCCGATAGTGCGCGAAGCTCCTCTTTATGCTCGCCGTAGAGCAGGTAGTGGATGGAGGTGTCGGTCGCCTGCGCGATCCTCTCCAGTACGTCAATGGGCGGGAGGATGTCGCCGGTCTCGTAGGCGGCCACCGCCGTTTGGCTCTTCCCTATAGCCAGGGCGAGGTCGAGCTGGCGCATCTCTCCGCGCAGCCGCCTCGCCTCCCTGATGTGCGTCCCGATCTGTTCTGTCGTGATGGTCATGACCACACCGCCTCCTCGTATTATCGAGTATACTGCCCTGCGCGAATAAAAGGAAGGGCTTTGGAATATATATTATTCAAAACGCTTGCATCGAGGGGGCGGGAGTGCTATGATAACAGCGTGACGGGACATCATTAGCGAAGAGGAGAGCGAGCATGGCGAAGACCGTTTTCGGAGAGGCCGTGCGGCGGTATCGGGAGAGCTACGGGCTCTCGCAGGGGGAGGTGGCGGCGGAGATGGAGGGGATGGGGAGTCAGTCGTGGCTCTCGAACAGGGAGAGCGGTAAGGCGCCGTTGTCGGCGCGGCAGTTCAAGGCGGTGCTCGACGCGGCGGAGAGGGCACAGGCAAAGCGAGGAGAGGGAGACCGATGCTGAAGGACAAGCTCGTCGTGCTCACCGAGGAGGAGTATGAGGCGCTACAGGACTCGAGGTTTGCGGAGTTGCCGGCCCTGCTGGTTGGCGATCTGCGTCACGCTCTCGAATCGGCTACGCCCGACACGCGGATGGGCTGCCTGCTGCGGAATCTGCTGCCGTATCTCCGCAAGCCGCAGGTTCCGGCGGAGGTGATCGCGCTTGTCTACGAAGGCATTGATGAGGTGCGCGACGCGATGGCCGCAGTTCCGCTATCTGGTCGCATGAGCGACGAGCGGCAGGAAGTAGATCGTAAGGCACTGGCAGGGTTCAGACTTGCGGTTCAGTCGTACACTACCTGCGTCGAAGCCCTCCTCGCCGCCGTCGAAGCCGCGCCCGAGGGTGAGCGGCTGACGGTGCCGCCCGTGAAGCATCGCTTCGCAGAGTGGTGCGGCGAGAACTTCGCGGCGATCTGGTACGAGTTCTCCCTGCTGCGTGACGAACTCGGGCTACCGCAGCCGGAGTGTGACGAGGAGGCGTCCGGTAGTGAGCCCGCGCCCGCCCCCGACTTCGCTTCCATGACCCCCGAAGACCTCTCGCTCGGAGAGGTGCAGGCCCTCCGCGACTGGCTGCGGCATGAGGGGCTGCTGGAAATGCACGATCTGCTCGGCGGGCAGGTACAAGTCACTCTCTGGGCACACGATGGCGGAACGATGCTCCGCAGAGCCACCGGCCCCACCGAACGCGCCGCCCTCCTCGCGCTCTGCCAGAAGGTCGCGGCAAAGGAGGCTTCCTGCTGATGGACTTCCTGCACATCACCGGCCTCGACGCGATGCTCGCACTCGCGCTGCTCGTGGCCTACCTGCGAATGAGGTGGCCGGAGCGCCCCGACCCCGAGTGCCGCCGCATCCGCGACCTCGTACACGCAGGGTGCTGGGCAACGGCGGCGGCTGAAGCGCGGCGCTACTTCGGAGAGGAGACTGAGGACCTGTGAGGATGACCCCGAACGACCTCAGCGACAACGCCCTGGCACTGCTCTCCGTCCTCCGCGACATCCGGGGCCGCGAGAACGCGATCCTCGCCCGCAAGCTCGCCCACCGCATCGGCCTGCGGCTCTCGGGAGCCAAGCGCGTGGCCGACGCCGCCCGCGAACTGCGGCTCCTCGGCTACCCCATCGGCTCCTGCGGGCAGGGCTACTACTGGATGACGGATTACAGCGAGGCGATGAGCGTCTACAAGCAGCATGTGAACCGGGGCAGGGCGCATTTTCGCACGGCGGCGATGATGAGGGCGGAGTTCCCGCAGCTGCCCCCGATCGAGCAGGAGACGCTCCAGTTCGACGAGTTGGAGGTGTGAGAGATGCGACGCGAGGGCCTGACCTACTACGACACGCCCGAGGAGGCCGGTGGGCCTCTCGGCGAGGTGGACCGGCTGCACCAGTGGTGTGAAGATCACGGCTACGTCGAGCATGGCATCCACGACGTGCCGTTCACGCCCGAGCATCTGGCGGAGCAGGCGAAGCGGGGGGCGGAGAACGAGAAGCGCGTCCAGGCCGACCTGAAGAAGCACAACGCGGCGATGCACAAGCACATGCAGGTCGTGAGCGAGATTGCACGGCGGCGGAGGAAGGAGGACCGTGAGTTCCGGCGGTGGCAGAAGGCCCGGATACGGGCGACGTTGCTGGCTGACGGCGCACGAGCATCATCCTGACGCGAGGGAGCAGCAGCGCGAGGAGGCCGCAGAAGTGAGCGCTCCACATAGCACACCTACAGACAGCGAAGTGCTCGACTGGATTGTTGATCTATTGCTCGACCGGGGGTATTGCCCGAGCGAGTTGGGGTTACTCGATGATGTTCCTGATGACGCAGTACGAAGGATATGCGTTCCAGTGAGGTTCCCGTCTTCGCCGTGGGGACCGGAGGAGTGGAGTTGTGAGGGGCATGAGAGCGCCCCGCTGCAATGTTGGCAGCGATTGTACACGTACAGGCAGCGTGAGAAGTTGAAGGACAAGGCGACGGCAGCAGCATCATCCTGACGCGAGGGAGTGGAGAGCATGGCAGTGGCGGAGGTAGTGCGGCGGGAGATCGAGCAGCAGGAGCAGGCGGCGCGGGCACGGCGCAACGCCGTTGATCAGGCCGGGGACGACTACATGAATGGCGAGTGGCTGGAGGAGGTCATTGACCGCTTCTGCGAGGACGAGGGCGGCTGCGACCTGCTGTTCCGGTGCCTCGTTGGCATCGCCGACCTCGATACGGTCGAGCGGGCGCCACAGGGGGCGATGAGGGATTGGCATCGGTCGCAGGGGATGTCGGCGGTGGACGCCTTCCTCAGCAAGCACCTGGCCTACCCCTACGAGCGGTGGGCGCAGCGGTTCATCGAGCGGAAGGCGGCGGAGGCCCACACCGAGGCCATCGGCGAGATGACGCGCGACGTGTTCGAGGAGGCGATGAGCCACTACGAGGACTGGCTGGACAGCCTCCCGGCGATGAGCGACGCGGACCTAGAGCGGATGGCGAAGGCCGAGGGGCTTGAGTTGCTGGCAGGACTGGCGGGCTACGCTGCCGCTGAGTAGGGCGAAGTGGGGGTGGGAGGAGACGGGTCCTCCTACCCCCGGCAAGGGAGTGAAGT
>LSQX01127019.1_pt1 | contig 13105 bp, 12 predicted proteins | sample 654561 | NCBI WGS metagenome assembly LSQX01 (sample SAMN04489861, study PRJNA283612) | anaerobic digester metagenome | isolation source: 4 biogas reactors fed with cattle manure at either 37C or 55C with and... | place: Denmark: Kongens Lyngby | collected 2014 | reverse complement strand
ATTTATATTTTAATTATATCATTGAATTTGTTAAATTGATTAAATTATTTTAAAAACATTTTTTTAAAAAGCGCTGAATGACTTAATAAACAACTATTTTATCTTCTTGTCAAAATCTAAAAAGACCACAATTATTTTATCAATTAGGACACTTTTTGTCAAACCATAATATCTCAACTTATAAAATAAATTCAAGATAATATGGTTTTATTTATCTAAAACGGTTATAATAGTTAGTAATAGTACGAGTGGTGATCCAATGAATCTTGCTGTATTTGTCTTAGGAGAATATAAAAGCAATTGTTATCTGCTTTATAAAAATTATCAAGCATTAATTATTGATCCAGGCTATAACTCAAAAAGAGTAGACAAATTTATTAAAGAAAACGGGTTAATAGTTGAGGCAATTTATGTCACACATGGTCACATTGATCATATTGGTGGAGTAAATTCACTTAAGAAGCGCTACCCAAAAATTAAAGTATATGCGCCAAGAAAAGATCAGTACTGGTACCTTAAAGACAACTCGAGAGGACTAACGGAAGATTTGCTAGTTGATGTTTATGTCAAACAAGGAGATTACATCGCTTTTGCAGATAAAATATTTGAAGTGATTGAAACTCCTGGTCATTCTTATGGTTCAAGTTGTTTATATAGTGATAAAGTTTTATTTTCAGGTGACACTTTGTTTTATCATTCATACGGTCGTACAGATTTATATTTGGGTGACATAAAAGCTTTAAGGGATAGCATCCAAAACAAATTGTTTAAACTTCCTCACGACACAATAGTTTATCCTGGTCATGGAAAACCGACAACTATCTTAGAGGAAATAATATATAATCCTATAGTTAGGAAGGAGAAAATATGAAACAAATAGAAAGATTTTTAAACAGTCAAATTTATCCACTAATTACTGCAATCCTAGCCTTCGTTGCTTGGTATTTTAAAGGTGACCTAATTATGGTTAACTATGGAATCATCACTGGTTTTTTGGTCATCATTACAGTTATCTTAGCATTTTTTAAAGATACGAAACATGTCATACCTCTAGCTTTGGGCTTAATGTTTATGATTAACATTGAACAGATTGGTCTTACAGAGATTAGAGAATTTAGCATTGTCTATATAGTATTTGGTCTAAGTATTATTGGTCTTGCGGTTCATTTTTTACGTTTCAAACATAAATTTAAGTTTGACTGGATGACATTAAGTTTTCTGTTAATTGCGGTCACCTATGTAATCCCAATGGTTTATATGCCTTATTCAAACACTTCGCTTGTAATCTCGTTTTTTGGGTTTGTTTACGTAATTTTATATTTATTCTTTAAAAACACCTCAACAGCAAGAGCAGAAACAATTTTAACTTATTTTTTCTATGCTTCACTTACTATCTTAGCCCAAATCTTATATTCATTTGGCACCGGTTTTCTTGAGGCCTTTCAAGCGAATAACAGTATTGAAGAAACTTTAATCTTGGGACTACAATCATCGTGGAGCGCAATAGATTATGGCTATGGAACGATTAATGATGTAATAATTTATTTTACAGTGTTATCAAGCGGCATGCTTTACAAAATAGTTAAAAGCCCTAAAAACTTCTTATATTGGATTGTTTTAGCTTTAAGTACCGCAGCAATAATATTGAGCGGTTCAAGAGGTGGTTATTTATCATGGGCAGTTCTATTAATAGCATTTTATATTATCTTAGTTGTCTACGGCAAAAAAGCACAAGTAATATTTGCAACCATCCTAGTTTTAGCAGTGGTTGGGCTTGGGATTTATCGGTTAGATATTGCGAAAATATTTTATGAAAACTTTGTCCAGGGTGGAATAAGGGAACTTGACGCCTTTTCTAGTGGTCGAATAACACTTTATAAAAATGCTTGGGAGACTTTTAAGCAATATCCTTATTTCGGAGCAGGTTGGACATATAAACTACAAGAAGGAAACACTGATAGAATTCAAATTTATCATTCAACGATTTTCCACACACTTGCAATAAGCGGCATTGCAGGAGCAGTCGCAGTAGCATTTTTCGTTATTATCGCTTTTATCATTTTGTTAAAGAAAATGAATTTAAAAGTTGCGTTTTTAGGCCTAACATGGGTTGTTACAATGCTTCATGGATTAGTCGATAACACAGTTCATATGATTATCTTCACCCTGCTAACAATCTTTATGTTCACAGCGATTCAACGAGAAGAAGAAATTTCAAGTGATGAAAAGAAACAAGAGTTTTACGACTTCCTCTTTATTGATCAACTATAATAAAAACATTTGACAAACAAAAAACCTCCGCTGGGAGGTTTTTTCTTTAACTAAGCTTTATTTTTTCTTTTTTGCAGCAATTGTAATTCTAATATAATCGACTGTTAAATCGTCAAATTCAGGTTGTGATTTGATAAAAGAGAAAATATTAGGGTTAGCAATTTCAGTAATTTGATTTGTGTCTTTAATTATTACGTGGACATGACTATCGGCGTTATGCATTGGATTGTCAAGTGCAAGATCGTAATATTTTGTATCATCAATATAAAGCTCTACAGCTATTTTTTGTTCGATTAAAAAATCTAGATTATTATAAACTGTAGAAACGTTTGTAAAGCCTTTTTCTGCTAGGCGATTTTGAATTTCTTTAAATGTTAAATGATTATCTTGCAAAACTTCAATCATCGCTTTTCTAGCTTTAGTAATTCTGAGGTTTTTTTTCCTCAAAGAAGCAAAATACTTTTCTTTAACATCCATTAATCTCACTCCTTTATAGTTTGATGCTTTTCAAAATAAACACTCATTATATTTTGTAAGTTTTTACTATGGTAGGCTAAAGTCTCGCTTTTACTCCCTCTATCATCAATTTTATAACGCTCTAATATATGGAGTTGAATCAATGGTTTTCTCTTGTATAAGCGATAAACACCATAAGGTTTCTTCAGCACAAATACCATAGGTATTATATCAACATTACTATCAATCGCAAAGCGAAATGCTCCTTTTTTAAAGGGTCTAATCTGATCAGAATATGGTCTTAGGGAAGTTTCAGGATAGACTCCTACCCAAGCACCTTTGTCAATAACGGAATTTAATTGTTGCTGAAATTCAACTAAATAAGATCGTTTATTGGGAATCGGAGCTCCACCTAAAAGTTTTAACCATTTTCCAGCAAAAGGAATTCCTAAATTTGTCATCAACATCGTAAAATAAGATTTCTTTGGCCAAATTACTGTGCCAGCTAAAAAAGCATCGATTGGATGGAGATGGTTAGAGACAAAAATAAAGCCTTTTTCTTGAGATTTACGATAAGACTTTAAAAGTTTTTTATTTTTTACCTTAAAGCCTAAAAAAAATGGTGCCCAAAGGTAACGAATTAGCGGCCTTATAATAAAGATAACTATTGAACTAAAAAATCTTTTGTACCATTTTCTACTAAAATAGTCATAATTTTCTTTCAGTTCCACAGGGCGGGCTTTGATTGTTTGAAAGGTATGTTCACTTTCAGTTGTTTGATTTTCTGGCAAATTATTTTTCAATTGTTTCATAGGATCACCACTACTAAACTAATTATATCATACTATAATTAAGGTGGTTTGTGTTATAATTAAATTGGTGATAATATATGATTATTGTCTATGGTGGAACTTTTAATCCCCCAACGATTGCACATCAAAAAATTGCAAAACAAATTATTGAAAAGTTTAAACCGAGTAAATTTATTTTATTGCCAGTCGGTGATTACTATCCTTGGAAAGATAGTTTTGCAAGTTTTTATCACCGCAAAGAAATGTTAAAATTAACTTTTCCACAACCAATTTTTGAAATCTCTGAAATTGAAAATGAAAAAGCTTACCAAGGCACATATAAAGCGCTCAAACAAATAGAAAGCCAATTCAAGGAAGAAGTCCGGTTTTTGCTGGGTGCCGATAATCTGGATTACTTAGATCAGTGGCTTAATTATCAAAGTTTAATTAAAGAATATAAGTTTATCGTTTTAACACGAAAAGGTTTCGATGTTGAAAATATAATTGACGATAAGTTTGCTAATTATAAAGCTAATTTTAGTATCCATAATTTTAATCTTGATATTGCTGCAGCAAATTTTAGAAATGATCCAACTAAAATAGATATTGTTGTAAAACCAGTTTATAGTTACTTAAAAAAGCATAATCTTTATGGGGTGAAATGATGTATCAACATGGCATTTTAAAAGTTGCTACGGCAACACCAAAACTTGAAGTGGGAAAACCACTTTATAATGTCAATGAAATTATTAAAGTCTTAACTAAAACCGAGGCGAGTATAGTTGTTTTTCCAGAACTCGCTTTAACGGGTTATACTTGTGGAGACTTGTTTTATCAAGATCTCTTGCTCAATGAAGCTTTAGCAGCTTTAAAAAAACTGCTTGAAACCAATTTTCCTGGAATTTTCATTGTTGGAATGCCATTTGATGTTGATGGAGTTCTTTACAATTGCGCAGTTGTTTGTCAAAAGGATAAAGTTTTAGGTGTTATTCCGAAGTTTTATAACCCCAACACCAATGAGTTTTATGAGAAAAGATGGTTTAATAGTGGCTCTGATGTTTCCTTTAAAGAAGTGACCATTTTAAATCAAAAAGTTCCCTTCGGTCAAATTTTATTTAAAGATACTAAAAACGAAATTAATTTCGCAGTAGAAATCTGTCAAGATATGTGGATGCCAATTTCACCTGGAAATTATTTAAGTTTAGTTGGGGCTAATTTAATTATTAATTTAAGTGCTTCCAATATTTATGTTGGTAAAAAGAAAGAGCGCAGAAGAATAGTTATCGAACATTCAAGAAAAAATCATGGTGCCTATCTCTATACATCATCAGGTGTTGCTGAATCGACAAGTGAGACTGTTTTTAGTGGTCATAATATTCATAGCGTTTTAGGCAAAACAGTTAATGAAGCTCATTTTACTAGTTTTGAAACTGAGGTTTTAACTTCGGATCTCGACTTTGGTTTAATTAACTATACACGAAGAAAAGATGCTAGTTTAAAAGATAGCCTTCATAAATATAAAATTGATTATCAAACTGTTGAGGTTAAATTTGCCGAAACAACTGCTTATCAATTTGCGCAAAAACTCGAAAAAAGTCCATTACTTCCAGTTGACAATGAGGAAAGTTTTGCTGAAATTCGTTTGATTCAAACGCGAGCGCTCGCCAAAAGATTGGTTCATTTAGATCAACCTAAAATTATTGTTGGAGTCTCTGGTGGTTTAGATTCTAGTTTTGCGTTATTAGTGGCAGTTGATACATTTAAATATCTTAAACGCGATATTAAAGATATTATTGCGGTTTCAATGCCAGGTCTTGCTTCTAGTGAAAAAACAATCAATAATGCGAAGAAGCTTAGTCAAGCATTAAATGTGACATTTAAGGAAATTGACATTAAAGAGGAGACCCAGCTCCATTTTAAAATGATTGGCCAAGACAAAAGTCATGAAGATACAACTTATGAAAATACTCAAGCCAGAATTAGAACGATGGCTTTAATGAACTTAGCGAATAAAAATAAGGCAATTGTTTTAGGAACAGGCAGCCTAAGCGAGATTGCTCTAGGTTTTATGACTTATAATGCCGATCAGATGAGTATGTACGCGATTAACTCTGGAATGCCAAAAACACTAATTAAAAGGCAATTTAAAAAATATCAACAGGTCTTTCCAAAACTCTCTAATATAATTGAAGAAATCCTTTTAACCCCAATTTCACCAGAGCTTATTGCTAATCAGAAAACAGAGGAAATTATTGGGAGTTATGAAATAAATGATTATTTGATTTATCGCCATTTAGTTGCGGGTGATGATGATGCTAAAATGATTTTTATGTTAAAACACGCTTTTGAACTTTCTGATGAAGAAGCGAAAGAGGCAGTAAAAAGATTTTTAAGTCGTTTTTATAGTTCACAATTTAAACGTCAAGTCATGCCAGATGGACCTAAGGTAGTAAATTTAAGTTTATCTGCGAAAAGTGAATATAAATTAAATAGTGATGTGAGGAAAAAATGAAAAAGAAAGTCGTTTTAGGGCTTTCTGGTGGCGTAGATAGTGCGGTTGCGTTAATTGTCTTACAACAACAAGGCTATGATGTTAGCGCTGTTTTTATGCGCAATTGGGATTCTTATGTCAATGATGATATTTTGGGCAATCCAACTTTGGATGCCGAGGTTTGTAGTCAAGAACAAGATTATCAAGATGCTAAAAGTGTCGCCGATAAGCTCGAAATAAAACTTAAAAGAATTGATTTTATTGAAGAATACTGGGACTTTGTCTTTAAGTATTTTTTAGCTGAATATGAAAAAGGAAGAACACCTAATCCCGATATTTTGTGCAATACAGAAATTAAGTTTAAAGCATTTTTACAATACGCTTTGACATTAGATGCAACTAAAATTGCGATGGGACATTATGCAAGAGTAAAGTTAATTGATGGCGAGCATGTCTTAATGCGGGCGAAAGATAAAACAAAAGATCAAACATACTTTTTATCACAACTCTCTTCAGAACAATTGAGCAGAGCGATTTTTCCGGTTGGCGATTTGACCAAGGAGAAAGTCCGTGAAATTGCCCGAAAATATCAACTCGATGTTGCCGAGAAAAAAGATTCAACCGGAATATGTTTTATCGGTGAGAGAAGATTTAACGAGTTTTTATCAAATTATATTTTAACAAAAAAAGGTCCAATTAAAACTCTTGATGGAACTTATTTAAAAGATCATGAAGGATTGTTTTATTATACAATTGGCCAAAGAAAAGGTCTTGGGATTGGTGGTTTAAAAGATTATCAACAAGAGCCTTGGTTTGTGGTGGGAAAAGATCTTCTAACCAATACTTTGTATGTCGCGCAAGGCTTTCATCATCACTATTTGTATTCTAATTCATGCACTGTAAAAGATGTTGTCTTTAGAGGTAATAGAAATTTAGAAAACCGTGAATTTACTGCTCTTTTTAGATATCGTCAACAGGATAATGAAGTTAAGTTGAAATGGTTAGACGAGACAACTCTACTTGTTTCTTATCCACAAAAGGTCAGAGCTGTGACTCCCGGCCAAGCGGCAGCTTTTTACGAAGGTGAGATTTGTGTTGGTGGCGGTTTTATTGACCAAGTATATTTTGATAATCAAAAAAGAATGTACTAAAATGAAGGTGTAATTTGTGAAATTTAAAGGCTTTGTTCAAAAGCGGATCTTTAAAAATAAAGAGAATAATTATTCAATTTATTCAGTTGTGCTTGAAAATGGTGAAGAACATATTATTACCGGTTCTTTACCAGATTTATCAAGCGATTTTTTATATGAGTTTGAAGTTGAAGAAAATATTCATCCTCGTTATGGACTCCAATATAAAGTTTTAACATTTAAACAAATTACAAGCCAAACCGAAGAGGGCTTAATCAACTACTTGTCAAGCGATCTGTTTTTCGGTATAGGTCCCGCGAAAGGTAGAAGAATAGTTAAACATTTAGGTCTTAACGCCATTGAAAAAATCTTGGCAGATAAAAATGTTTTAAGAGAAATTGGTTTTAATCCTTTGCAGACAGAAAGATTGTATCGAGAACTTTATAGTAATCAAAAACTAGAATCGATTTTGGTAACTTTATTTAGTTATGGACTTACAACAAACCTTTCAATGAAACTCTTTGACTATTATGGTTTTGAGACAGTCAATATTTTAACAGAAAACCCTTATCAACTAATCGATGATATTGAAGGCATTAATTTTAAACGCGTTGATGAGATTGCCTTTAAGTTGGGATTTAAAGAAGATAACCCAAAGCGAATTGAAGCTGCAATTTTATTCGCTTTAAATCAAAGTATTAATAGTAGCGGCAACACATATTTGTTTAAAGAGGAGTTTTATCGTGCAATAATCCGACTTTTACAAAATTATCAGCTCCAAGAAATAGTCGAAGAAACAATTGTCAAGTTGAGTGAAGCAAACAAAATCATCTTTAAAAATAATACTTATACCTTGATGACTATTGACAATATTGAAAGAAATTTAAGTGAAAATCTTTTAAGTTTTACTAATTACACACCAGCCCAAACTAATTTACTAAAATTAATTGAACAGACAGAAAATATTTTACAAATAACTTATACAGAACTTCAGAAAGAAGCGATTATTGCTTCAATTGAAAATCCATTAACGATTATCACTGGTGGCCCAGGAACTGGTAAAACAACTGTCTTGTCAGGTTTAATTACCACTTACGCACTTTTACATGGTTACAATTTAGCAAGCGAATCAATTGTTGAGAAAATAGCGATTTGCGCGCCAACTGGAAGAGCTGCTAGAAGGATGACTGAGATTATGGATATTCCAGCTTTTACAATTCATAAATTACTCGGTTATGATTATGAAGGAAATTTTACTTTCGATGAAGAAAATAAACTCTCACAAGAACTTTTTATCATTGATGAAGCCAGTATGATTGATATTTATTTAGCGGAACAATTGTTTAAATCTATTCCCAATCACGCTAAGATAGTTATTGTGGGTGATAAAGATCAACTCCCTAGTGTTGGACCAGGCCAAGTCTTAGGAGATCTTATTGAAGCAGACAAGATGCCGATTATTCTCTTAGATGAAATTTATCGTCAAGCAGCAAATAGTGGAATAATCGCCCTTGCCAATAGTATTAACAATCAAACTGTCGATAGTTTTGAATACAATTCACAAGAAGACTTGTTGTTTGTTAAAGAAGAAGAACAAAAAATTATTAATTATTTAATTGAATCAATAACTGCAGCCATCAAAAACGGTTATGATTTAATTGAAGATATTCAAATTTTAATCCCTCGTTATAAAGGAGCGGTTGGAATCGATGCAGTCAATCAAACTTTTCAAAACCATTTTATAAATAATAAAACTCCCGTCATGGAGATTGGCACTAGAAAATTTTACATTGATGATAAAGTAATGCATCTTGTTAATTCGCCTGATAAAGGAGTTATGAATGGTGATATTGGAATTGTTAAGACCATTTATCAAACAGAAGATAAAACCAAAGTTATGCATGTGAAATATCCTGATGCTGATGTTGTTTATCAAACTCATGAATTAGATGAACTGACACTAGCCTACGCAATTAGCATTCATAAATCTCAAGGTAGCGAATATAAAATTGTTTATTTGCCGCTTGTAAAAGGTTATTCGGTGATGTTAAGAAAAGAATTACTCTATACTGGAGTTACTCGCGCCAAACAGTACTTATATTTAATCGGTGACTTGTCGCTAATTGAAAAAGCAAGTAAACTCTTAAATGAAAAAAGAAGAACAAGACTAAAAGAATATTTAACATCAACAGAAGAAATTGAGCCTAAAAAAGAGTTATCGCCTTATGATTTCCTATAAAAAAGTTATCCCTGCGGATAACTTTTTTGTTGTGAGGTAGATTATTCTTTTTCCAAAAAGATGCTCATTAGACCGGCTAAAGCACCACCAACAAGAGGAGCGACAATAAAGATCCAAACTTGTTTTAAAGGTTCACCAGCTGCAAAGATTGCCGGCGCTAAGCTTCTAGCAGGGTTAACTGAGGCTCCAGTAAAGGCAAATCCGGCAACGACAATCATAGTTAAAACTAGGCCGATAATTAAACCTCTAAAAGAAGAAGTTGCTTCATCATCTTGAACTCTTAAAATAAGTAAGACAAAAACAAATGACAAAACAATCTCAACAATTAAAGCTACGACAATAGCCATACTATTTCCAGCAAAGGCAGCACCAATTTGATTAGCTCCCATTCCTGTTGCTTGAGCATTACTACCAAGTAAAATGAAGAGGAGTAGAGATCCTAAAATTGCTCCCACTACTTGTGAGATTAAGTAAAGACCGAGGTCTTTAGTCTCAAGTTTCTTTTTTATCCACATTGCCAATGAAGTGGCGGGATTAAAATGGCCACCAGATAGTGGGCCAACTATATAATGCATTGTAGTAAATGCAAGTCCAAAAGCAATCGCGGTTGCGACAATATTACCGGTTAAGACAGCAGTTGCTGTTCCGATAAAAACTAAACCAAATGTGCCGAATCCTTCAGCTACAATTTTTTTAAGCATAAATATGCCTCCTTCTTTTTGTTTTCAATTTATCTGAACTTAGCAAGGAGCTCAACTGAAATACATAAAAGAAGTTAAAGATGGCTATTTATGGCTTGTTTTTGGCAAAAAAACTAAAAAAAAGAACAGACTTTAACAGATAATGAGAAGATTATTGTAAATTGTCGTTGATTGAATAAAAAAAGCGACTAAGCCGCTTATTTTCATTTTTCTAAAGAATTCTTTTCTATTATTGCTTTGAGTTCTTCAAGTTTTAAGTTACAACTTTTTCTTTTATAACAATGACAGCCGAGATTATTTTTATCTCTTTTAATCCACCTGAAATAAATAATAAGACCTAAAAAACTAATAACAAAGATTAAAATTAAAATATCGATTAAACTCATTTATAGGCCTCCTAATCTTAAAATATTAAAGACTATCACTGCTAAAAGATAAGCAAGGGCGGTTTGAAATAAAACACCATAAAATGTCTTTTTTGCACTTCCGAGTTCCATCTTCATCGCTCCAATGGATGCTAGGCAAGGAGCACTAAAGAGATTAAAAATCATAAAACTTACGGCACTTGATGTGGTGAAAAAGGCAAATGCTGGCGAATTGAAAATACTTCCTTGACCAGAAACACCAGCGATAACACGCATTGAAACAATAACATTTTCTTTTGCGATAAAACCTTGAAGTGCACTGACACCGCTTGCCCAAGATAGTTCACCAATGATAGGATAAAATAAATACGATAAGTAATAACCAATTTTGGCAATTATACTATTTTCAATGGGAACTCCATAAGTAAAGCGAAAGTCAAAGGAAAGTAGAAACCAAAGGATAATACTTGAAAAAACAATAATAGTTGTTGCATTTTTGATAAAATCCCAAACTTGGGTTGTAATATTGCGGAACACATAGCGGAAACGAGGGATCTTATAAGTTGGCAGTTCAGAGATGTAGCCTGATGTTCTTTTAACTTTAAATAGATATTTCATGATTAAAGCTGCCAAGATAATAATAACAATTGAAAACAAATATAATAAAAAAGTAATTAAACCAGCATATTTCTTAAAAAAGAAACTTGCAAATACTGTAATAATTGGTAGTTTAGCACTACAAGGTATCATCGGCGTGAGAATAACAGTCATTTCGCGTTCTTTTTTATCTTCAATTCCTCTCGATGAGGCAATTGCAGGAACCGAACAACCACTCCCGATAATAAAAGGAATTAAAGCTCTACCGGAAAGCCCAAAACGTCTGAAAAGGCGATCTAAGAAAAATGAGATTCTAGTCATGTAACCAGTCGCTTCAAGCAAGTTAATAAAAAAGAATAAGACAATTAATTGGGGAATAAAAGGAGCCATCGCTCCGAGGCCACCGATTACGCCATCAACAAATAGACTTGCCGACCAATCACTAGCATTTAAAGTTTTGAGCCAAGCAAATGTCTTCGTTTGGAACCAAAAGAAAAAGTTTTCAATATAGTCAACCCCTCTTGAACCAACGATGCCCACTGAAACTGTATAAACAATAAACATAATAAGTAAAAAGATTGGAATTGCTAAATACTTATTTAAAAGAATTTTATCAATTGTTATAGTTAGTTTATCATATTTAGAGAGTAAAGAAGTAGAATAAGAGAGTGCTTTTTCAATATAAGAATATCTCTTTTCTGCTAACAGTTCATAAATATCATCTTGATAGTCCTGTTTAATTTGTTGTTGAATAGTTTTTATTTGTTCTAAAGCAGGATTGTCTTCTTCTAAAAGTTTTAAAACGTAATATCGTTTATGCTCAATGTTTAAAAGAGTTTCTATTTTTTGTAGTTCAGGATCTAAAAAACTAAACCAATTGTAATGCTTTCCTTGAGCGTAGTCGCGAGTTTTTATTGCGCACATTAAGTCGGTAATTCCAATTCTTTTTGCAGCACTGATTGGAAAAAAACTAACACCAAACTGCTTTTCTAATGTTTTTAAATGAAGGTTGATTCCTTGATCAACTAAGCGATCAGTCATATTTAAAGCAACCATCACAGGGATATCTAATTCTACCAACTGAGTAGTTAAGTAAAGCCCCTTTTCAAGTTGAGTTGCATCGATAACATTTAAAATTAAATCCACTTCTTCATGCAAAAGATAAGAAGTGGCAATATCTTGTTCTATCGAATAAGGGGTTAAGGAATTAATTCCAGGTAAGTCGATAAAGGTTTCGTTAGCATCTTTTGTTGTCCCAATAAAAAAATCAACTGTAGCACCGGGATAGTTCGCAACTGCTTGGTTTTTACCGGTTAAAAGATTAAAAAGCGTAGTCTTACCGCTGTTTTGATTGCCAACTAATGCAATTTTCATAGTTTCTCGCCTTCAATATAAGCTAAAAACTTTTTCTCTAAAGCCAAACTATAACCGCGCAGTTCTAAATGAACCGGACTTCCCATCGGGGCAAATCCTTTAATTTTAATTAAAACACCTCGCGTAATGCCGAGATCGTTTAAGCGTCGTTTAATATTTTCTTGACCATTAGATATTTTTTTAACCCGCAGAGTTTCATTAACTTTTAATTCACTCAGCTTCAACTGAAGATACCTCCTATTGATACCATTTATATATTAATCATTTTAAGTTGTTTTTTCAAACAATATTGTAATAATTATAAATAAGTCAATAAATAATTAACAAAGTAATGATAAAATGTTTTGTTATTAGTCACATAATAGCAGTTTGATGTTGACTAAATATGGCTATTTAGTTAATGTTTAGTTGGTGGTTCTATGAAAACAAAAATCAAAACAGTATTGAAAACTATTTGGATTAGCGGCCTTTCTACGATTACTAAACTACTTGCTCAAACATTGCGAGCAGATGGTTTTAAAGATATTAATACAATTAGAATGGCATTTATAGAAGTTCCAATTGAATATTTATTAATTAACTTTTTTATTTTTGTTGCTTTAACAATTTTATTTATTTTTATTAATGAGCAAATTCCAACATACAAACTAATTAAAGGAGTAGTATACGGTCTGTCTCTTATACACATCT
>LSQX01058234.1_pt1 | contig 13105 bp, 14 predicted proteins | sample 654561 | NCBI WGS metagenome assembly LSQX01 (sample SAMN04489861, study PRJNA283612) | anaerobic digester metagenome | isolation source: 4 biogas reactors fed with cattle manure at either 37C or 55C with and... | place: Denmark: Kongens Lyngby | collected 2014 | reverse complement strand
CTTATTTAACTTAAAAAAAAGCACGCGGAGTGCTTTTTTTGTGCTTAACGTCTAAATTTATAACCTAACGATTTGCCACCCGCGCCACCGACAGTTTTTCGATAACCGACAAAAATTCCAATTCCAAGCGATGGCAAAAGAAGATAAATAATAATTAAAACCCATAAAGGTAAACTTGCTTTTTGTGGCTTGTCAGATGGATAATCATAAGAGTCGTACATCGAATCTAAATAATTTTCAAGATTATAAGAAAAAGACTCATATTCATAAATATTTACATAGATGTAACTAATAACTTCAAAATAAAATTGCATTAAGTTTGTTTCGCTTTTTTCAGGCTCCAAATATTCATCGATTAACAAACTAAATTGTAAGGCGGGGAAATAGTTCATCATCATAAAACCAGCTTCATAATCAATGTATTTTAATTCTGGAAATTCTTCTTTAGTATCATAATAAAGAACAATCAATAACCCCATATCATTTTTACCAATTTTCCACTCGTTAAAAAGAGTTGTTGTGTTGAGTTGTTCCTGACTATCCAAGGTTACAACAACAACTTGAGCACCTCTTTTATTATCCGGTATCCAACTAGCTTTTAAACTATCTTCGTAAAGGCCTTCACTATTGGCATAAATGCGCCATTTTGTAGCAGGTAAAAGGGCGTTTATCTGATCACTTATATAAAAGGCTTCAGAGGGAGCATTATAAGTATAACTTCTTTTACAAGCGTTCAAAAGAAACGCCCCAAAACACACAATAAACAACAAATAAAACTTTTGTTTCATTTCAATTACTGACTAAGTTGGGGTCATAAAGTTTTTCTTGACTAAATCCCAGAGCCGGTAGATAGAGATTTCTTGGAAACTGTCTTAAGAATCGATTAAAATCAGTCACGGCATCGTTGTAAATAATTTTTGTGGTCATAATAAGATTTATTGTTGCTGATATCTCAGCCATATAACCATTATAGGCAGCAACTGCGATATAGCTGTTAGGATTATCTTCAATTAAGACGACAATGTTTCTAAACCCTGCTTCAACTTCTTCACTAATATCGTTTAAATCGGCACCTTGACTGAGTTTAGCCCTAGCATCAGTAATTTTTGTTAGCTGTGTCTCAACGTGTTCTTCAAGACCAGTCAATGCCCCAAGCAACAATTCTAATTTTTCAAATCGCATTTCTAAAGCGACACTAATTTGAGCATAGTTGTTTTCAATTGTGGTTTGTTTTTTAACAGCGTTATTAAAGCCAATTACTATCGATAAGCCAATAATTAACATTAAAGCAACTACAATCGAAAGAGTAATTATTAAACCCTTAAATTTGTTAAACATTTCACTTTGCCTCTTTTGTTTTTTTATGGGTAGATTATAGCACTATTAAAAATAATAATTTAATAAAATGACTTGAAGAATTAAAAAATAATTTTTAGGAAATGGTAAAGTGGGAAAAAACCTTAAAAAAAACATAATTGAAAGCTTCTCAATAATATCTTAATAATGTAAAAAAAATGATAATAAAAAGAAAAAACCAAACTAATCTTTTGGTATGTTATAATATATGAAAGGTGATTATATGCAGATACTTTTAGCCTTCAAAGATCAAAAAAATTATAGTTTTGAAGAGCTGTTAACAATAACTAATTTAACTGCAAACGAACTCGACGAAAAATTAAGCGCAGAAGTCAAGAGAAAACGTTTAACAAAGCAGGAAAACAACTATATTTTAAAAGCTCAATATCAAGTTGGTAAACTCGATTTAAAAGAGGGATTTGGCTTTCTTTTGGTAGAAGGAGGAGATCTCTATTTAGAGGATAAAGACTTAAAAAACGCGCTTGATGGTGATCTAGTTTTAGTCAGACGCGGTTTAACAAATAAAGTTATCGAAGTTTTAAAACGGGCAAGTCACAGCATTGTTTGTACTGTTAAAAAAGTTAAGTCACGATTTTATTTGATTCCAAAAAAACCGCTCAGATTGCCAGTTGAATTGAGTGATGATAAATCATTAATCGGCGGTGAAGTTTTACTTGTTAGACTCACCCATTATTATGACAAAGTAATTAGGGGAGAAATTGAAAAATTAATTGGCTTTCAGACCGATCCAGATATCGATGTTTTAGCTTTGGTTTATGAGTTTGGTTTTCCTTATGAATTTTCAAAAGAGGCTTTAATAGAAGTTGAAGCACTTAACAAAACTATTGATTATGCTAAAAGATTGGTTATCAAAGATGAATACATCGTAACTATAGATGGCGAAGATGCCAAAGACTTAGATGATGCAATAAGTTTAAAAAAACTAGATGACCATTACTATTTATCAGTTCATATTGCTGATGTATCATCTTACGTAAAAGAAAATAGCGCTATTGACAAAGCAGCTTTGAAAAGAGCGACATCAGCTTATTTAGCGGATCGAGTTATTCCAATGTTGCCGCGAAAACTCAGCAATGATTTGTGTAGTTTAAGTGAAAAAGAAGAAAAATATGCCCTTAGTGTTTTGCTGAAAATAGATTTAGCGGGAAATATTGTTGATTACCAAATCAAAGAAACAGTAATTAACGTCAAAAGAAGACTGACCTATAATGAAGTTAATGCTTTTTTTAAGGGAAAATCACTGACTGATAAAAGCTTAGAAAAAATGCTTTCTGAAATGCGAGAGTTATCAGAAATTTTAAAAAACAAACGCTCTAAAAGAGGGATGTTAGAGTTTGAAAGCATTGAATATCAATATATTTTAAACGAAAATAATGATATTATAGATATTGTAGTGAGACAAACAGGAATTGGTGAGGAAATAATTGAATCGTTAATGATTTTAACTAATGAACTAATCTCTGAACATTTGTCTTATTTAAATATTCCTTGTATTTATAGAATTCATGAAAAACCGAATCGGGAAAAGCTTATTGATTTGTTTGCCCAATTAGAACAATTAGATATTAAGGTTCCAAGACATAAAAGATTTACTGCAAAAACTTTGCAAACAATTATTAATGCTGCGGCTAATCATCCGCAAAAGCTAGTAATTCATGAAATGTTGTTACAAGCGATGAATAAAGCAAAATATGCCCGAATAAATTTAGAACATTTTGGCTTGGCTTCAAAGTTTTATAGTCATTTTACAGCCCCGATTAGAAGATATCCAGATTTATTGCTTCATAGAATAGTCAAAGACTTTCTAATCGATCCGACAAATCTCGAAAAAAAGGTTAACCATTATGAGAATATAATTGAAGAAATCGCTATTCATAGCAGTCTAATGGAGAAAAAAGCAGATGACTTGGAACGTGAAGTTGATAAATTGAAGATTGCCCAGTTTATGGAAAAGAAAATTGGTGAAGTCTTTAAGGCAGCGGTTGTAAAAATAATGAAAACTGGGATGTTTGTTAAAACAGAAAAAGGAATTGAAGGGATGATTCCCCTTAGAATTTTAAATGATTATTATCACTATGATGAGAAAACGAAGTCTTTAATCAATGAAAGAACAAAAGAAGTGTTTGCAATCGGAAAAACTGTTACTGTAAAACTAATCGATGTAAAAATTGACTTAAGACAGTTAACATTTCAACTATTAAATTAAAAGGTGTTGTTAATGTGAAGATAATTACTCAAAACCGTAAAGCGCGACATGAATATCTAATTGAAGAAACTTATGAAGCCGGGATTCAATTAAAAGGTTCTGAAATTAAATCAGTTCGTGCCGGAAAAGTTAATCTCAATGATGCCTATGTTGACATTATTGATGGTGAGCTTTTTGTTGTTGGAATGCATATTTCACATTATCATGCTTCGAGCCATTTTAACCATCCTGAAACTAGAGACCGCAAATTGTTAATGCATAAAAGAGAAATTATTCGTTTGCAAGCGAGAAAAGAGCGAGAAGGTTACACAATAATTCCTTTAAAAATGTACTTTAAAGCAGCTTTGGTAAAAGTTGAAATTGCAGTCGCAAAAGGAAAAAAACTTTACGATAAACGCCAAAGTATTAAACAGGAAGAACAAAAAAGACGATTAAGAAAGTTAGGCCTAAGATGAAAATAGGTCTAATGTTAGGCGGTGGTGGAGCCAAAGGTGCCTATCAGGTTGGAATTTTAAAAGCCTTTGAAGAATTAAATTTTCTTGATTCAATTGATATTATTTCTGGCTCTTCAATTGGAGCCTTAAATGGTTATTTTTATTTAAGCAGCCACAGTGTAGATAATCTCTACAAGGCCTGGCTTCATGGAATTAAAAATAATCCTCTAAACAAGAAAAAAATCCCCTTTGACAAAAAAACAAAAGGCCTTTTTACAATGGATATTGTTAAAGAGATGGCTAAAATATACACTGATGAGAAGATTTTTAGAAAAGCAACTAAAGATTTATATGTAATTTTAACAAAAGTTGAAAAACCTAGTATTGCGCAATTAATTAAAAGATGGAGTTGGGAAAAAGTAACAATTCATCTAAATAATCAAGAAAAACCTCTTGATTATGTCCTTTCAAGTTCCTCAATCCCAATTGTTTTTGGCTTTAAAGAAGTTGGCGAAGACTTTTTTATGGATGGCGGACTTAGCGACAACAATCCAATTGACATTTTAATTGAAAAAGGCTGCAAAGTAATTTTTGTCAGTTCTCTAGAAAGATTTTTTTCAATTAAGAAATATCAGCAACAAGGGGTTACCTTAATTGATTTGTCTTGTAAAGAGGCTTTACCCAGCAATATTATAAGAAACTATTTGTCAGTAATAGATTTTGATGAACAATTATTTAAAAATCGAGTGAATTATGGTTACTTTGTTGCTAAAAAAATGATAGAATATATTTTAGAGTTACAATTATTTAAATTAACGGCCAAAAAATATAAATTTATTAAAAAAGCGGAAGTATCTCAAAGGATTGATATTCCAGATTATATTAAAGAAGAAGTTAAAAAAATGTATGATGAAGATCACAAGAAATAGGCAAGAGGTTAAATCATGGTAATTGTAGAATTTATTCAAAAATTCTCACATCCAATTTTAGATTGGATAATGCGAATCTTGACCGAGGGTGGCGATGCGATAGTTTTTATTTCTTTAAGTGGCATCTTTTTTTGGACTGTGGATAAGAAGTTCGCCTTTCGTTTAATGCTCACTTTTTTATTTTCGGCATTAATTAATGGAACAATTAAAGAGTTTGTCAAAAGACCTCGTCCTTATCAAGCAGGAGCTAAGCCCATTTTACAAAAAACAGATGGCTATAGCATGCCAAGCGGCCATGCCCAAAATGTAGCTTTAACTTCAATCTTTATTTTAGATAAATACCCTCAGCGAAAATGGCTAAGAAATACACTTTTGGCGATGAGCATAATAGTTCCCTTTACAAGAATCTATTTGGGACAACATTACTTATCTGATGTTTTAGTGGGTTTACTATTAGGCGTTATCTTTGGCTACTTAGGGATTTATTTCTTTAAAAAATTTGCTGACAAAGAAGAATATATTGCGCTGACTTTAATTCCACTTTTCGTTATTTTAATGTTAATCCACGGAAGCGAACAACTTATTGCAGCAGGGGCTGCTTACATTGGTCTTGCAATTGGTTATTACTTGGAGAAGACATATATTAAATCTGAAGTTCAAGCACCGTTGAAAATCCAAGTTTTAAAATTAATAATTGGACTTGGGATAATTTTTGGCTTAAAAGAAGGGCTGAAATCGCTTTTTTCCTTAATTGGCACATATTTCTTCTTAGATGTTATCCGTTATTTCATCCTTGGACTTTGGGCAAGTTTTGGGGCTTTGACATTATTTAAATACGCTTTTAAAACAACTTCTCAAAGAGCAGTTTTACAACAACAAAACAAATAGAAATTAATAAAAGAAAGGACTTTTAAAATGGCTATAATCGAATTTTTACAACAATTTTCACATCCAGTCTTAAAGGTAATAATGAGAATAATTAGCGAGTTTGGCAATGATATTTTCTTTATCGTTTTAGGCTCAGTTTTATTTTGGTTAGTTGACAAAAAGTTTGCCCTTAGACTGATGATTGTATTTTTATTTTCAGCTGTCCTAAATGGCGGTTTGAAAGATTTAATTAAAAGCCCTCGCCCATATGATGAGGGAGCCGAATCATTTGAGCCAGAAACACCTGGCTATAGTATGCCGAGTGGTCACTCGCAAAACATAGCAGTCACCTCGACGATGATGATCCATAATTATGCTAAAATAAAATGGCTTAAATACATTTTTATTGCCTTAGCAGTTTTAGTTCCCTTTTCAAGAATGTATTTAGGACAACATTATTTAGAAGATGTTTTAGCAGGATTAATTATTGGTTTTGCTTTAGCAATTGGGTTGATTGTTATTTTTGAGAAATTTCCTAATAACGAAGATTATATTGGCTTGATTTTAGCGCCAATTGTGCTTGTTTTCATGATTATTTTTAACAATGAACAGATCTATGTAGCAGGCGGAGCATATTTAGGCTTAATCGGCGGCTATTATTTTGAAAAACGCTATGTCAATTATGAAATTAAAGCTCCTTTTTGGATTCAAATACTTAAAGTTGTTATTGGTCTTGGAGTTGCCTTTGGAATTAAAGAAGGGGTTAAGCCATTATTAAAATTAATCGGTGATTATTTATTTTTAGACTCTATTAGGTACTTTTTAATCGCTTTATGGGCCAGCCTTGGTGCTCCAGCGTTGTTCAAAGCGATTTTCAAAGAAAAAAAAGAACCGGCTATTGACTAAATAATAATAATTGTGTTTTAAAACAATAAATGTTATGATAAAATAAATTGTACGATGATTAAGAGGAGTAATTAAAAGAAGTTTTAAAGAGAGTACCAGGGTGGTGTGATGGTATAAACGGAATTTGATGAAGCTACTTAGGAGTACGAGGTAAGCTTGCCTTAAAAGCACAAAGAGTGCCGTATCTATACGGAACTAAGGTGGTACCGCGGATAATTCGCCCTTAGATTTTTTATTCTAAGGGTTTTATTTTTTAAATGGAGGTTTTAATATGCGTTATATGAGCGGCGATGAAATTCGAAAAACATGGCTTAACTTTTTCCAAGGAAAGGGTCATAAAATTGAGGCAAGTGCATCTTTAATTCCTCATGATGATCCAACTCTTTTATGGATTAATGCTGGGATTTCACCATTGAAAAAGTTTTTTGATGGTAGTCAAGTCCCTCCCGCCAAAAGATTAGCCAACATCCAAAAATGTATTCGCACTAATGACATTGAAAATGTTGGTAAAACAGCGCGACATCATACCTTTTTTGAAATGCTCGGCAACTTTTCAATTGGTGATTATTTTAAAGTAGAGGCGATTAATTTCGCATTTGAACTATTGACGAGCAAAAATTATTATGCTTTACCAGTAGAAAGACTTTATATTACCTATTCTCCAATCGATTTGGAAACAAAAAAAGCTTGGCTTGATTTAGGAATTAAAGAAACGCATTTAATTGCAGTTGAAGACAACTATTGGGAGATTGGCGAAGGACCGAGCGGTCCCAATACTGAAATATTTTATGATCGGGGTAGCAGTTACGACCCACGAGGCATTATTTTAATCGAAGAAGATCTTGATAATGAGCGGTATATAGAATTATGGAATATAGTTTTTTCTCAATACAATACTAAAAAGGGTGTGCCAAGGAGTGAATACGAAGAACTGCCATCTAAAAACATCGATACTGGTGCGGGCTTAGAAAGATTCGCTTGTATTTTACAAAATGTTGAAACTAACTTTGAAACAGATCAGTTTTTTCCAATAATAAAAAAATTAGAAAAGATTAGTCAAATACCTTATCAAGGACAGAGTTCATATAAAATTATTGCTGATCATGTTAAAACGTTAGTAATGGCGATTAGCGATGGTGCAGTACTCTCTAATGAAGGTCGGGGCTATGTTTTAAGAAGATTGTTAAGACGAGCGTTAAAACACGGCAGAGAGCTTGGAATTGAAGGTCCATTCTTAACACAATTAACTGCTGAAGTAGTTAAAATTATGGGTGGCTGGTATGAAAATGTTAAAACAAACATCACTTTTGTCAATCAAGTTATTCAAGCGGAAGAGTTAAAGTTTTTAGAAACATTAGCAGTTGGTGAAGCGTTAATTTCTAAAATTGTTAGAGAGAAAAAAACACTTACGAAACAAGATTCGTTTTTACTCTTTGATACATATGGTTTTCCTTTAGAGCTTCAAGAAGAATATGCCAATGAACATCAAATAAAAATTGATAAAGAAGGTTTTTATGAACTTTTAGAAGCGCAAAAGGAATTGAGTAGAAAAAGTAGAAAAGAAGCGGTTTCAATGGCTATTCAAGATGAAGCTTATTTAAAGTTTAAAGAGAAATCACTCTTTGTCGGTTATCAAACCTTAACTACAACAAGTAAAGTAATTAAAGTCTTTCAAGAGGGGGTTGTTTTTGATAAAACACCGTTTTATGCAACTAGTGGTGGTCAAGTTGCTGATCAAGGAACTGCCGATGGATATCCAGTTTTAGATGTTATTGCGTTACCAAATGGACAAAATCTTCATCTCATTGAACAGGAGTTTAAAATCGGGCAGATGGTTGAATTAATTGTTGACGCTAATAATCGTCAAAATATTATGAAAAACCACACTGCAACTCACCTTTTGCATAAAGCTTTAAAAGATGTTTTAGGCAAACATGTCAACCAACAAGGTAGTTATGTTTCTGCAGAGCTTTTGAGATTTGATTTTAACCATTATCAAAATTTAACAGCTACAGAAATTTTAACTATTGAAAATAAAGTTAAGGCTCAAATCGCTAAACAACTAGCAGTTGAAACTTTTTTCACAACTTATGAAAAGGCAATTAATTTAGGAGCAGTTGCCTTATTTGGGGAGAAGTATGGTGCAGAAGTTAGAGTAGTTAACATCAATAATGAATCGCTTGAATTATGTGGTGGAACTCATGTCAAGAATACTAAAGAGATAAATAGTTTTCTCATCTCAAGTGTCTCTTCTATCGGTTCGGGAATTTTTAGAATTGAAGCTTTTACTGGTGAAAAAAGCTTGAAGAATTTTAAAAAACGAAATCAAGGAATATATGAAGAAATTAATTCATTATTTAAGAAAAGAGATTTGTTAATTGCAGAATTAAAACATTTAGATTATAATAAGGAAGTTAAAGTTCTAATTACTCCAGAATTAAAGGGTTCTTATCAAGATGTTTTACATTTGCACAGTTTTGTTGACCAACTCAGTCGCGATAATAAAGTTTTAGAAAGGGAATTAACGCAATTAAAAGAAAAAGAACTATTGGCAAAAAAAGCTGATCTCTTAAAGGAAAAAAGAAATAACTTAATTTTAACAAAGGATTTAGAAAGCAATACGCTGAGAGGTTTATTATTTGAACTTTATGATAAAATTAAAAGTGACACGTTATTAATTTTAAACACAAAAGATGAAAAAATCACTTATTTAGTAAAAACAAATCAAAAAAACGCCAAACAAATAATTAAAAGATTAAATGAAATTTCAGGTGGATCGGGTGGCGGTAGAGATGATTTTGCGACTGGTGGAACGAGCAATTATAAAAAGCTCTCAGAATTAATCAAAGTGATGGAGACAATATAATGGTGTATTTAGGTTTAGACTTAGGTGAGGTTACTTTAGGGATTGCTAGAAGTGATTCGGGAATTATTGCTTATGGTGTTGGAACTTATCGTTTTGAAAAAGATAACTATGAACAAGCGGCAAATTATATTGCCAAATATATTATTGATAATAGCATTGATGTAATAGTCTTAGGATATCCTAAACATATGAGTAGTGAGATTGGGCCAAGGGCGGAAATCTCAGAATTATTTAAAAATAAAATAGAATTAAAAACAAACAAAAAAGTTGTTTTATGGGATGAAAGATTAACTACTAAACAAGCTACGTTCACCTTAAAAGAAGCAGGTCTTTCGCAAAAGAAAAGATCAGCTAAAAAAGATATGTTAGCAGCAGTAATTATTTTACAAAATTATTTAGACTATAAAGGAGAAAAAGAAAATGGATGAAAACCTAATTACAATCACCCATGATGATGAAGAAATGGTTGCGGAAGTGCTTTTTACACATTACGATGAAAACACTCAACATCAATATGTAGTTTTTAGAATTGTTGATTCAGATGAAATAAGCGCGGCTAGATACGTTCAAACAGATAGTGATAGTGGTTATTTTGAAGACATTGAAACCGAAGAGGAGTGGGATCTTCTTGAAGAAATCTTAGAAGACTATTTTGACTCACTCGATGACGAAGATGAAGATAGCGACCTCTAATTTAAAAGAAGAAGCGCTTTTAATGAAAATCCCCATCATCACTGATGAGGGACTTTTCTTCTTAATTGAGACTATAAAAAAACATCAAGTAAAAACAATTCTCGAAATCGGAAGTGCAATCGGTTATTCAGCAATAATGATGGCAGCTCATGTTGAGAAAATTGTAACTGTCGAAAGGGAAGAAGAACTAGCAAACATTGCTAGAGAAAATATTAAAGAAATCAATTTAGCTTCGAAAGTTACAGTCATTAATGCTGACGCACTTAATCTTGAAATTACTGAAACCTTTGATTTAATCTTTATTGATGCTGCTAAAGCGCAATACGAAAAGTTTTTTATAAAATTCAAGAACAATTTAACTAAAGAGGGTATTATTATTTGTGATAATTTAAATTTTCATAATTTAGATTATCAAAAAGCTAGTAAAAGCACTCAAAATTTACTGAAAAAACTTGCTAATTTTAAAAAGTTTTTAAAAACTAATAATGAATTTGAAACAACTTTTACCCAAATCGGTGATGGAATGAGTTTATCAAGGAAAAGAAAATGAAATTTATCTCAACAATTTATGAATTAAAAAATTTAGAAAAAATTTCAAAGTATACTGCTGGTTTTGTAGTCGGTTTGAAAAGTTTTTCAACAAGTGAGACAGCACTTTTTACTTTTGCCGAATTTAAGGCAATCTCCAAGTTTTGTAAAGCTAATAACAAGGAACTTTTTATCAGTTTAAAACCGCTTTTACACAATTCTCAAATTGAGAGTTTAACAATTTCGTTTAAACTTATTAAGGACTTATATTACAGTGGAGTAATAGTAGGCGATCGTGGCTATTATTACTTGTTGAAAGAGTTAGGAATTAAAAATATAATTTATAATCCGGAAACATTATTGACAAATGTTTTTGATGTTAATGAAGTTTTTAGAAGTGGGATGAGCGGAGCAGTTATTGCTAAAGAAATAAGTTTAAAAGATCTAAAAGAAATTATCAAAAATAAAGAAGGCCAACTTTTTATAGTTGGACATGGACATTTAAAAATGTTTTATTCCAAGCGAGCACTTCTAAAGAATTATTTTTCAAAAATCGCTTTTCAATACGACTATAACAAAGATACAATTAGACTTAAAGAAAAGTCGCGAGAAAGCCTTTATCCAATTATTGAAGATGAGTTTGGGACTCACATCTTTAGAAGTGAGGTTTCAACGACCCTTTATAATTTAGCGGAGTTAAAAGGGATTGATTATCTTATAATTGATTCAATCTTTCATGATGATGATTATGCTTATGAAGTCTTAAAACTATTTAAAGAAGGTCCAAATAAAACAAAAATTGAAGACTTAAAAAACAAATATAATGAGCAATGGGACAGTGGTTTTTTATTTACTAAGACAATTTATAAAAGGGATTAGAAATGATTGAATTGTTAGCTCCAGCCGGAGATTTAGAAAAATTAAAAATTGCATACTTATACGGAGCTGATGCATGTTTTATTGGTGGCCAGGAATACTCTTTGCGTGCCAGAGCATCAAACTTTTCGCTTGCCCAAATTAAAGAAGGCGCAGAGTTTGCTCATAGTTTAGGTAAAAAGCTTTACGTTACGACAAACATTATTCCCCATAATGAAAACTTAGCTGGTTTTATCACTTATTTAAAGGCTTTAGAAAAAACGAAAATTGATGGAATTATTGTCGCTAGTCCTTATCTAGTAGAAACCGCAAAAAAACACACTAAACTGCCGATTCACATTTCTACTCAACAGTCAGTTTTAAACAACTATCATTTGAAATATTGGGAAGAAAAAGGAGCTGAAAGAATAGTTTTAGGCCGTGAATTGTCGCTTTTAGAAATAGCAGAAATCAAAAAGCATGCCAAAGCTGAAATTGAAGCATTTATTCATGGCGGGATGTGTTCATCTTATAGTGGAAGATGCACGCTTTCAAACACCTTTACGCTGCGTGATGCAAACCGGGGCGGATGCGCTCATAGTTGTCGCTGGGACTATGAAATTTATGATGGCGAAAATAAAATTTCACACAACATCCCTTTTTCAATGGGATCAAAAGATCTGCAAACTGTAAGTTTAATTCCCAAATTAATAGAGATTGGTGTCAATTCATTAAAAATTGAAGGTAGAATGAAAAGTATTCATTATATCGCAACAGTCGTTTCTGTTTACAGACAAGTTATTGATGAGTATTTAAAAACAGGACAAATTGCTGATTTTTCGATTTATGAACAAGAAATAGAAAAAGCAGAAAATAGAGAAACAGCTAGTGGATTTTTAGTTCACGAGCCAACAGCAGCAGGCCAACTCTATCAAAATTCAATTAGAAAACCAAGTCAAACCTTTGTTGGAATTGTTGTAGGTAAAGACCAAGGTTACACAGTAGTAGAGCAGCGCAATCACTTTAAAGTTGGCGATACCTTGGAGATTTTTGGTCCTAATAAAAAAGCAAAAAAATTTGTTGTAGAAAATATTTATACTGAGGATTTATCTTTACTTGATGCTGCAAGACATCCGAAAGAATTGGTTTTGCTTAAAATTCCTTTTACTAGTGACAACTACGATATGTTGAGGCTAGTCAATGAATAAGTATTATAAAGATGGTAAAACAATTAACTATCAAGTGATTGAAAAAAAAATTAAACATAGTTATATTAAAATTAGAAATGGGTTTTTGTTAATTTCAAAATCATATAATATGTCACTTGGCCATATTTTAAAACAGATTGACAAAAAGTTCGATTATTATTATGAAAAACTAATCTCAATTGATAAATCTGAGCTTTCTTTATGGGGAGAAGTTAAAAAGATAAATCTTATTAAAA
>LSQX01042448.1_pt1 | contig 13106 bp, 12 predicted proteins | sample 654561 | NCBI WGS metagenome assembly LSQX01 (sample SAMN04489861, study PRJNA283612) | anaerobic digester metagenome | isolation source: 4 biogas reactors fed with cattle manure at either 37C or 55C with and... | place: Denmark: Kongens Lyngby | collected 2014 | reverse complement strand
CGCTTCTATGAATGCCGATTTTTTTAATTTTTGAGGATTGGTGGCAAAAAATCAAGGGTTGTGCAACGGTTACGGCTGTTGTGCGTTCGGTTTTCTTCTTTACGACACATAAATACGTTCAAGTCCTTTATAGTTTACAGTCATAGCGTCACCACGAAATAAATCAGAAGTTGAGTCTGTTTTAATTGAATAAAATTGGACCGAAGCAAAATATCCGTCAAAAGGTTTCAATTGTGGACTTCTGTCTTCAAGACCTACCCATTCTCTGTAGTCCAAGTCGTTATCATTTTTAATGTGTTTCACAATTACCCAACCTGTCTCACCTTTTTTGTTTTTAAACCAAATTTGTGGATTTACTTCTGGTAAGTCGCAGAATGACAAAACTTCATTTCCTTCTTTTTCCAAATCATTTCTCACAATTTGAATTGCAAAGTTGCTTAATTCCCATTTTGACATTCTTGTCTTTTCATTACTTGCAATATTTAATGGATTTACTTTTTGATTTGTCTTTACGTCATACAAGTTCCAGCCTTGTTCTAATGGTGTCAACTCATAGTCAAGCTGGTCTTTATTACCAATCAGTTTCCCTAAAAAATTGTCCGTTTTTTCTCTGAACTTAAGTCTAAAAGTGCAAGGAATTAAGTTGTTTTCTTCGCAAGCTTTCAAAAGTCGGTCTTTTTGTTGTCTTGTCATTGAACTTCCTTTGTCGTCTATCAATTCAATGACAACTGAAAAAATTGAATTCTTATAAGCAAATGTTAGGTTGTCAAATGAAGGGTATGTCAATTCTGCTTTTATCCATTTGAAGCCGTCATAACTTGAGTTGACAGTCTTGTCGTTGTAAGCACTAAATTGTTCTTGTAATTGAACACCTGCCATATGTCTTGCCCGAAGGAAGATTTCACTTGGTTCAGGTCTGTCGATTAAATATTGAATGTCTCCGTATTTGCTCATATTATTTGAATGGTTTGTTTTAAACTGACGTACAACGTTTTGGCAGCTTGGCGTTTGTGGCGGATTTTAAACGATAAACTTTAATCGAAGAACGAATGTTCAATAAACTGAAAATGTTCAATCGAAGTACTTTACCCGCCATAATGCCAAACTGCTTGTTAAAGGCTGGCCAATTTCCAACACTATTATCTTTTTGTTTAACATTCATTGTGTTTTAATTTTTAGAGGGATGGAAAACTTTTATTGTTCAGTTTAGTAAGCTCTTTTGCAATTTTGGCTTGTGTGGTTGGCTTGTGCGAATTGCAAATGTGCTTACGGTGTATTTCATTATTCATTTATTTTAAATTCAAGATATACAGGTACGTGATCCGATATTTTTCTTGCTTCTTTCATATCATTCTTAAATTCTTTATAGAAATGAATGACCCCTGAATTCTTCATTATTATGTCTTTCTCTGAATAAAATATATTGTCATATTCTGACGCCAAACAATCGTCATTAATACATTTTTGTCTTAAACTCGTTTTTTGACCTACTAATACTGGTTTATACCCCATTTTTTTCAATGGATTAAAAACAGTGTGGGATTGAGGAATATTGAAATCTCCCAAGAATATTAATAAATCGCTTGGGTACAAATCCGGTAAAAACTTGAAATATTTAATTTCTGTTTCTGGCTGACTTGCCTTTGGTAATGCGTGAAAATTTACTAACGTGAATTCTGACTTTGTTAATGTTTGAAAGGTTAATAGAAATGGCTCTCGTTCAATTTCTTGTTCATAGTTAGATTCCAAATGACCTAATCCTACTCTTTTTACTTTACTTCCTTTCCATAAAAACGCATAACGTTCTCTCTTTTGTGAAGCCCCCGAAGTCAACTTGCTAATATCATAATCCCATTTACATTCTTCACAAATTTCATTTAATTGATGCACTAAACGAATAACAGCGTCAGCTCCACCGCTTTTTCCGACCACCTCTTGTATGGCTACAATGTCAAAATCGTGAATGGTTTTCGCTATGAAGTCAACTTTATTGTCATTTTTGGAGTATCCGAAATTATTTAAATTCCAACTAACGATAGAGTAGCTTTCAGCACTCCCACTTGATTTTGTTGTTTTTCTTGCCTGATGAGATACAGTTGATTGTGCAGAAGTTTTTAAGTTTTCTTTTCTGTTCCCCGAGGAAGAACAAGAAAAGAATAATAATAGTCCGATTGGTAGTAAAACCCAAAGAAAATTATTCCAATGTAATTTGATTATTGGCATAGTCTATTGATATTTTACCGAATTCTTCTAAAACAGATTGTCCTAATAATAATGGTGCTTCTAAATTATGAACTACTGATGCTTGAATGTTATTTAGTGTTCTATCTCCTATTTTAACTGTTTTTAAATTAATGATAGTCCCTTCTGAAATATTTCCTGTGGCATCAATAAAACTACTTGAGCCAAGTATATCATCTTCGGTTAAAGATCCTTGTTTGAATAAGAAAATTGCTTCCGTTTCTGAAATTGAAACAATGCCTGCACCTGTATCAAATATGAAGTACATTTTAACATCATTTATTTCAATCGGAACTTCATAAACGCCATTTTTCTTTTCCATCTTAATAGTCGTTTTACCTTTTGGTTTATTAATGGTGTGGTGTCTTGTATTATTTTCCTTCGATTCAGAAATGTTTACACCTTGGGTAGTTTTTGTGTGGTTGTTTCTTCTACCCGATTGAGAACAACCGATTAGAAATACCGAAAAACAAATTAATAGATATATAAACCTCATTTTCAATCCGTGTTAATATTGCCGATTTTTGGAACAATCTGTATAAGAATCCGCTGATTTTTTATTTCTTCAGAAGTAGGGTAACGCCCAATACCACCAATGCCTGAACCTGCAATTTGAATTTCGGCAACAGATTGATCAGGAACTATTCCTTTACTTTGCCATAGTTTCCAAACAGCCCAAGCTCTTTTATAGCTTAAGGGATAGTTGTCTGCATAGTTATCTTTTGATGCCATTCCCTCTATAATAATAACGTATTTAATATCCTGACCTTTGTATTTGATTTTTAGGGTGTCTATTAGGCTTTTAATTGATTCTCCTACATTGATTAAATAATCAATGTCATTTGATGCTATTATATCTTTACCTCGTTCAAACTCGATGTTTTTGACCAATGAGAAGCGTTTGTAAATAGAGTCATATTGGAAATATTGCTCAGGCAATTCTTTAACTGCATTTTGTATTTGCTCTATTTTTCTCAATTGATCCTGCGTTGCTCTATGCTGATGGGTCAATCTTAAATAAGTTAAAATGTATAGTACTAACATAATAAAGAACAGACTTGTCATCAAGTCTGTAAAACTGGGCCAAAAGAATTTAGAATCTTTTCCGTTCATTTATTTTTTTGATTTGAAGAGATTCTTAATAGATGGCACCGCAACTTTTACGGCAATTTTCTTTTTCTCTAATTGTTCTAATAGGGCAATTGATTTTGCCATATTTTGGTTTAAAGATTCAAGGGCTTGCTTAATTCTTTCACCTTGCGATGCCGAACTGTCTTTAAATTGAGAAACATCTGATTTCAAGTTAGATAAATATTCGAGATTGCTTAAATTAGTTCTACTTTCAGACAATGCACTTTTCAAGGCATCCGTTTCATCAACTGTAAATTTCTTAATTGCTTCACTTGAATTTTCAATATGCTCCCGCAATTCCTTGAAAATATCAGATATAGAAGCCCCAACATCCGTCACTGCGTTTTGAGTAAACTCTTTATGTTCCTCTAATTTTCTGAAATGCTCGTTTAGGAAATCAATCAGTCGTTGGCTTTGGCTAAATTTGTCTTCTATATTATCAGCGATAACTTTAAAATTATCCGTTCTGGCAAGTAATTCATTAGTTCTACCAACAATTAGGTGGGTGTTTTCTACAAATTGGGTAACGTTACCCATATAAGCATTGAATTTTTCAAACTTGTCTACTGCTGTGTTTAATTCTTGTAGTACTTGAACATTATAACGGGTCATTTGTGCCACCTTTGTTTTGTCTAAAGATTCAATTAGGTCTTTTTGAATCTGCATAGCTTCTTTATTAGAGTGAAAAACACCTGTAAGGCTTTTTAAATTTCCTGTAAACTCTTCATTAAAGCGTATAAGGTTGCGTTGTAGAGAATCTAAAGTTGATGCCAAACCTTGATTAATGATTGGGAGTAATTCAATTTGAATAAAAGTATAAAAATCGTTCTTTTTCGATTCATTAAAACCTCTGGAGCCTTTAAAAACCCAACCGGAATTGATAATGGTTAATCCTAAACCTACAAAGCTGGCAATCATTGCAATCTTAACACCACCGATTAAAATAGCAATACCTTCATCAATATTTTCTCCTGCATCAGTTAATCCAATATCCACTCCAATGCTTGGCATATTAAATAAGGCTATAACAATACCTATCATTGTGCCCATTAAACCAAGATATAAAGGAATACTTATCGTTAAATTGATATCTTCTTCCTCTGAATTAGAATTTCGCTCAACAATATCCTTAATTAAATTAAAATCTGATGAAGCTCCTCTATTCCTAATAAGATAATTGTTTATTGCAAACAATATTTTTCGGAAAACTTTATTCTCATTTGAATTGTTGACCTCAATAATATTTACTTCGATTGTTTCAATGTCAGTTTTTTCTTCACTTATACTATCAGAAAAATCGGGTAAATTTTGAGGTTCATTATCATCATCGTACTCACTGATGTCATTCCTTTCAATGTTTTTAGCATTAATAAAGCTATCTTTTTGTTGCAAAATTTCACCCGGAGTTAATTCTTTTAAATTGTCAAGTGGTATATTTAATTTTGCAATCTTTAGAGAATCAACATCAGGAATTATTTTTTTATAGTTTTTAATCTTAAAAAAGGTTTTAACAAAAACAATTAATTGAATGCCTACTATGATGCAAACCAGCAAAACCTCAATTTTTTCTATATTACTCATATTTTATTTTCGCTTTTTTATTTACTATCCATTTCCCATTTTGTAATTCTACAGTTCCCTGTTGAGTTGTGATAATTTTATTGGATTTAGGATTGAAAGCACTTTCTGCTTCGCAAACGGGATCTATATTCCTATCAGGATATTGTATTGCAAGTTTAATAGATGATTCTCGGTTGTCAATTTCGAAATTGGCTTTAGTTTCTGCTGTTTTATATAGCTTGTAAATACTTGCTCCTTCTCGATAAGAAATGGACGCTGAACTTTCATTAAAACTGCCGTCAGAATTTGGTGTGGATAAATAGAATATCTCTAGTTTTTCTTTCTGTTTTGACTCTTCTCTATTTTGGATTGAAGAGGGTAATATTTGAGCTGGTCTGCCCGATTGAAGTTCGTTAATCCTTTCATTTTGTCTTTTTATATCTCCTTCCAAATCATTTATTCGTTTTTGGAGTCCTTCAAGCTCTCGTTCAAAATGAATGTTTTTATCTTTCGGTTTATTAAAATTGGAATTTCCCAATTGCTGGTTGATTAATTGCTTTAACCTTTGACTTTCAAGAATTTTAGATATTAAAAGATTATAAAGTCTTTCAGGGTTTAAAAATATTAGAACAACCAAAAGAAGGGTAAGTAGAAAAAAGAAAATGGAAACAATTATCATTTGCGATGTAATCCCACTAAACCAACTTTCATTTATCGTAGAAGCATTTGTTTCATTTGTCGCTTTTCCACAAGAATAGAGTGCGGTGAGCAATGAAAAACACACAAATTTTGTAAAATTTTTCATACTAATTATTTATAGGTGATAATTCGGCCAATTGATTTATAAGATTGTGAATAGTACCTGTTATGGGATGAAAAAATAAGGTTTCTTCGATTTCTTTATCATCATTTTCAATACTGTCTAATTCTCGATTATAGGTAAGCCCTTCTTCTAAAAAATCTCGCAAATGTTTATTAACTTCTGATTTTAAAACATCTAATGCTTGATTTGATATCGAAAAATAATCTGAGAAGCTAAATTCTGAATTAAGATTAAGGAAGAAGTTATTAAACCGTTCAACATAAGCAACGACTTCATCTTTTTTAGCATCATCTAATTGATTATAAGACAAGCTATCTAAGTCTTTTATACACGTTAAAGTTGCTTCTATACTTTCAACATCAATAGCCAAATCTTCTGGGTTGGTCATTAATCCACCTTTACAAGTAACCTCTTTAGGCATTTCTTTTTCTATTTCGACCGTTAATCCATCTCTATCAAATTTTTCATCATAGACTTTTTCAAATATTAGTTTTGAAAAATTTGATAAAATAGAAAAGTCAGAGGTAATAATATTTAAAAGTTTAGAGCCTGTTCCACTAAAAATAATATGTTTAGGCAAAACAATATTTCTTGACTTCATTAAGTCAGCTATATGATATATTAGTGAAGCATAGAAATATAAAAATAATATTTTCAGGTCTTCGTCTCTTGAAAGAACGCTGTTGTAAGAAAATAAAAGCTTGTCCTTTATTTTTGGATTATTTTCAATTGAGAAGAAGAATGCGTTAATATCTTCTGCTCTGTTTTTATCTTTAATTGAGGATAAAACTTTGGTTAAGTCATATAATTTATTGGTATTCAATAAGTCTTCAAAATAAGGTAAATATTTGTTTATCATACCGTTGGAGCTGGCGGTACCATATTCACTAAATCCATCTCCAAAAATGGTATTTGCAGCAAACTTAAAAGAACTCAAAAGCTTCGGTTCATTATCTTGGAATATTACCACATCAGAAGTTCCGCCGCCAATATCTATAGATACAACAGGTTTATATGAACCACCTTGAAGTTTTCCCGATCCTTTGAAATAATAGAATGGTGCTAAAGATTCAGCAATACCAATAGAGGAGTGTTCAGGATTAAAATATTTGTTAAATAAATCCTCCCAAGTTGACTTAAGTTGACCTCTCCGACCTGGTTTCATACTGGATGGATAAAACCATATCAATCTTGTTTGTGATAAATTGCCGTTATTTAGAAGGACTTTATTTCTCATCATTAAGATAATCTCTTCAAAATAAGCTCTAATCCTTTTTTCATTTCCGGGTTCTTTTTTAGCCCATTTTAAATTGGTGTGTATTTTATCTTTTTCAGGCTTCCTTTCATAAATAAAGGGAATATTGAAATCAGCCAATGTAAATGTTTCGGTACCGATATTTAATGATTTACTTTCTGCAATTGTTGTCCTATGTGGAAATTTATATTCCGACTTTTTCCCGATTGTCCGAGGTAAAAACTCGTGATCAATCATCTCTCGAATGGCAATTGCACCCGTACCGCCAAAATCTTCCGATGTTTTTGATGGATGAAATAAAGTTGCGATTTGGGTGTCCTCTTCCGTAATATTAAAAGTTTTCGGATTTTGGTTTCCGATTTTATATTCGATATGCGTGTTTGTCGTTCCAAAATCTACAGCAAAACTGAACGCATCATTTCCATTGGGCTGTTCTTTCCATTTTGGAACTATTATTCCTGAAACGTCAGAAACAGTAGTATTACGAATTTGAATAAAATCGAAATTTTTATCTAAAACATAATATTGAGAAGTGGCATCGCTTTCGGAAGATTTTTTATCACTACGAACCTTTTGAGCTCTGATATCTATAGGGTTTAATTCTGAGTTTTGAAAGAACTTTAAGTCATATTGAGCATTCTTTTGAAGACCTGCTATGTCTCTGTCGATTAGTTGCACACGATAGAAAGAACCTAAATCTTCCTTTTCTGTCCGTATAAATGGAAATAAAGAAATTCCAAACTGTTGTTCTACAATCACCCCTTTATTATTCTTTTCATCAGGTTTAGAAATTTCAGATTGGGAGGTTTCATAATAGTTTCTTGAAAAGCTTATAAATTCTCCATTTTTAGCAATAGGTATTTTTAATTCAACTTTTACACCGGTAGAATTGATTTGAATAATTTCAATAGTAGGCTTGTCAGGTAATGAGTCAAGTAAGTCTTTCGTATCAAAGAACTCAAAGAACTTTGGCTTAAGTGGTAATAAATAGCTCTTATTATCATCACCTGCTTCAATAGTTAAGTGTCCATCAAAAAACTTCTCATCATTTATTGGGTAAACTAATCGAATTAAATAGGGTTCTAAGAAATCACTAACCGTTAAATATGGATATTGAATATCCAATTCAGGTAATTTCCTTTTCCCCAATACAGTTTCGTTATCTATGTAGGGTACCTTAAAAGTACTTTTCCATTTATCGTTTGCATATTCTAAAGGTTTTGCGAAGTTGTTTTGCAAAACGAGAGGTTTTGGAACTTCTTGATATTTAGATGATGCAATGATGAAATCACTGCTTTTAACTGCACCAATAATATCTTCTTTCTTTCTCTTACGTAGACCTATGCCGAGAACTTCTACAATATCACCTGATATTCCTGAATTTAATTCATCGTATTTTGAATCAAATTCGGTTTTGTCAAGATTATTTATTTCGTTATAAAGTGAATGATTCTTTGAGTCTAAAAGCTTTAGATTTTTTTGTAAATACTCATTGAAAATTTTTAATTTGCTCTGTAAAAGTGGATTTGCCTTAAATAATAAATATAAGTACTTTTGAAACTCTGGGTCTCTTGCATACAAAGGAGCATAATCTTCATCAAAAATTATATCATTCGTTGTTAATTTGATTTGAGCGTGGGTTAAATCGTTTCCGGTAGTAAAGAATAAAGTTGATGGCGAAGTACAACCAATTACTTTATGATTGTACTCAAAAATATAGAAACGTTTTACCAAGTCAAAGTTATAAGTATCTGCATCTTGATTAAAATACATTTCTAAAGTTTCGGCAAGTCGTCGGTGTTCTTCTAATTTGCCTTGTTTTAATTTGGCTAATTCAGCATCTTTATCCCATACAATGATTTTCATTTTATCACCAAGAGTGTCGATATTAAATAACATTTCTGCTAAATCTAATGTGTCAGAAACTAACTTTTCATCATTTCGACCTGTAATGGTATTGCTGTTCCTATTGTATGCTGTCAAATCAGGTGATTTGTTTACATTTTTGAAAGCCGTTCTTACCAAGTCGATTCTTGCAAAGGGACTGGGAATGGCCGTGGGCAATGCTAAAGTCGCACCTCCTTCTGGGTCTTTGATTCCTTCTATTTCTCTATCATCGTATTGGTCAGATTTAAACCAATGCTGACCTGCTTTATTTGTATATCCTAAGACTTTACTCATAATATCTAATTTATTTCACCCCAAATTTTGAAGTCAATATCTCTTTCGTGGTATTATAAAATAATTTTAAAAACTTTGATTCTTCCGAACTATAATCGTTGCCTTTGCTTTCTGTGTTCAATTCCTCATCAAAAAACGAATAGTTTACTTTCTTTTTAAACCATCCTTTTTCTACAGTTTTTCCTTTAACTAAAGTGTCCAAGGAGCTTTTTAGATTAAAAGGAGAGAAGCTTCTTTTGTTGTTGGTCATTTCATTTAGCCATTCTTCATAAGCTTGTAAAAACTCAGTGAGGTTACTTCTATAAAAGACATTGTTTATGAATTTGTTATTGATTTCAGGACTATCCTTGCTCCAAGCTACTGACTCAATAGCCTTATTCAAATGTTCTTTGATGTATTTGTTAAACAAAGTAAATTGTGCTAACGAAAGTTCTATGTTACTACTGGTGTCATCGGCTAACTCTGTAAACGACAAGGTATCTTTGTCCTGTTTTATACCAAACTCCTTGAATATAGTATCATCCGCTTTCCCTTCGGTTGTAGTTAATTCTTCATTAGGGATTCCTAAAAAATCTATTATTGAAAGAGCTGATGCCAATTCTACAAAGTGAGCATCATTTTTTTGCCCTCCATCTCCCGGGTCATTTTTATATGGCTTACCTATATAATCGTCTCCTATATAGTAAAGTGCATTGACAAGCTTATTTACGTTTTCTTTATAATAATATAAGGCAGATTTAGTTTTAGAAATAAAATCCGATTTTTGAATCGGGCTACTATTATCCTTTTCTACATTAAAGTATGGCAGAACTGTAATTGCTCCAATTTTGGCATTCTGAAGAAATCCTTTACCATCGATATTTTTATTGTGAATGGCATCTCTGATGTTTTTCAGAACTGTTGGGAATCCGGCAGCACCTGTACCTCCAAAAATGGAACTTATTATAAAAATTCTGTCATCATCATTATAGTTGGAGGCAAATTCTTTAAACTCATTTGAATCTCTAAACTGGTTAAGAACAACACTACCAATGTTGGGATTTCCAACAAAACCAATATCCATTTCTACATCTAAAAGATTTACTTCTTCGTGTCTTTTGTTTATAGATGTTCCCGAAAAAAGAATATTCATAAAAGCTTTATTGGAATCATCCAATTGACTATAACCAATATATTCCTTAAACATTTTTCCACCCACTTCTTGAAGATTGTAGGTGAAATCTTTATTTATTCTATTTTGAGAATCTACCAATCTATCTAAGGTAGTAATTTTTGTTCCAAAGAAACCGTTGCCGATTCCTGCTTTATCAGTGATTTTCTGATAATTACCAAGTATGTCCTTTGTCCTTTTCAAATCATCATTAACTTTATGCGGGTCTATAATTATAGGAACAATTTCATAAGAAGTATTTGATTCCGGTTTAACTCCCGATGCCAACAACATTGCTAAAGACTTTAAAACCCTTGACCCTGTTCCGCCTATTGCGAATACGTATAATCTTGCCATAATTCTTATTTTAAGGTTTCCAAAAAGTTGTATAACTATTATTCGTACTTAACTTTCTGAAAGTTGGAAATGATGTAATCAAAATAAATAAAATAAAGCTCCAAATTGCATTTGAGAAGCCAAAGCCGACACAATCACCAATTGTTACATTAAGCTGCTCACAATAATCGCCTGATTGAACTATATTGAACGGGATTAAAAAGGCAATCAAGAAATTAAGGCCAAAGAGTATTAGCGCAAACAGCCACCAATGTTGTTTTTTATACCACTTTGGACTGTCAATTATATGATATTGTAATGCATAAAATAATGTCGTTAAACCTATCATTATCCATCCGATATATGAATACCAAGGAGTTCCAATGTAATCAGTACAGGTAATATCCCAACCACGAAGCAAATCCCCCATATCAGTAGAGTAGAAAGGAATAGTTCCAAACCATTCATAAATACTTGCAAAAAAATCTATCATACTGCTTTATTTTTTAATTGTAATTTTAAAAGAGCCAATAATATTTTCCTTTGTTGAAGGATAAAATGCATCACCAACACCTTCCATAAGATATTGCAATCCAAAAGTTTTCAATTGTTCACTTTCGTCAGTTAATATTTTTGAATCGTCAATAGATGATGATTCTTTAATCCACTTCGGCATTTTTTCCAAAAGTTTTATTTCTAAATCTTCCTCCTTAATTTTATCCGTTTCTAATTTTATTATATGTGTGAAGCCTCTTAAAGCAGGATTGTTTGTATCTTCAATCTTTTCTACTTTTAAATGATAATCAGGATTGCTCACTTCGAAATTATCCTTATCTAATAAATAGCCATTGTCTTTAAAAAATTCAGAAAAATTGACGGCAATATTAAATCCGAATTTGCCTTTATTTTGATTGTTTTTTGAAAGTCTTGCTTTTTGAATTTCTCCTTTAGGTAAACCTTTAGCCTCAAACGAACCGATTTTGGGGCTGTACTGAATCTTAAAATCAGTCTGTTTGTTTTCAGGAATTCTTAACACCCATTTTTTTAAGTAACCTCCATCAATTTCTTCTAATTTTTTGCTTTTAATAATTTGTTCAATTTGATTATTTGTGCCAATAAACCAAATGTAATATGGTCTATTAATAAGTTCATTAAAGTTTACTTTTGTATCACTTTTGTCATAGTATGTTCCTTTAAATCCTGCATCTAATTGAAGAATTAAAACTGACAAGTTGGAATTTCTATCTCTTAACTCAGTTGCGAAATTTAAAAATATCCCTTGTTTTTGTTCTGCTAAATACATAGCTGCATCGGTACGACTCTTTCCTGGAGAGTAAATACAGTCGGAAATAAAAACAGATAAATTATTCCCATTTACTTTACCAAGGCATCTTTTGATGAGTTCATTAATGTCAGTTTCACCTGTTTTGCCTTGTGAGATATTTTTAAAGGATGCAGGATTGAGAATGTTTTTGAATTCTTCAACGTCATCATTTGATGCATTTCCAAAAATCAACTGGTTATCCTTGTTTATTAAATAAAGATTAAGACTGTCTTTATCAGCAAACAACTTTAATCTGGTCAAAAGACTATAAACAGAATTTTTAAATTGGGTGTTCGGGTCATTGAGATACCCATTCATACTCCCTGAATTTTCTAGAAATACATTAATGTTAAAATTGTCAGCTAATGGCATTTCATCATTTGGCTGCCAAATATCACTTTCAGTTAGATTAATTTGCTTTGTTTTTGCATATTCAAGGATGTAATCATTTAATCTGGAATAATTAACTTCAGTTACTTCTGATTTAAACCTTTCGAGCTTAGGGTCTTCTGATAATAAAATACCATCAATTAGCTGATTATATTCTTCTTGACTTATCTTGCCGTCATCATTTATGAACTCGATGATGTTTCGTTGCAAATCCGAAAATTTATAATTATCAGAATTACAAGAATTACAAGAAGTAAGGAGAAGTGATATGATTATTAAAAAGTACAGTTTTCTCATTCAGCTAATTTTAATTTAAACAGTCTTTTGATTTTCATTCTTTGTTGATTTTTACAAAAATATAAAACACTTTAACATAAAATCTTATTCTATTGATTTAAAATAATTTTCCTTCTCTTTACTGTTGGCAGAGAAATGGCTCTTTTGGTTTTTGCGTTGGCTTAGAGCGTTGGCAAAACCAAATGTGCCATTTGAGCGTTGGCTTAAAAGTTTTTCTCGTGCGTTAGCAAAAAAATAAAAACACATTTTCTTCATAATCTCTGTTTGTTGTTTTACTCGGGCTTGCCTTTAACGTGTTTGGCTATGGTTTCGTTGCGTGAAAATCCGCGAGGATTTTCCGCCGCAAACCGAAGATAGCAAATTTGCGAGGACTTTCCGATAGGAAAGTCGGAAGCAATGAACTATAGCCGGCTTAAGT
>LSQX01036578.1_pt2 | contig 13106 bp, 18 predicted proteins | sample 654561 | NCBI WGS metagenome assembly LSQX01 (sample SAMN04489861, study PRJNA283612) | anaerobic digester metagenome | isolation source: 4 biogas reactors fed with cattle manure at either 37C or 55C with and... | place: Denmark: Kongens Lyngby | collected 2014 | reverse complement strand
TTATCTGTAGATGGTAGTCAATCTTTTTTTGATATGGAGGAACTAGTCTCTTCTTATTTAGTTTACAAAGATGGAAAAACTAGTTTATATATTAATGACACACTAATAGTAGAAAAGTTATTAAGGATAGAGAAACTATGAATGTAAAAAAACGAAATATTATACAAGTAACCATAACTATTATGGTAATATTAAACTGTATAATTTATTATCTGTATATAAAAGATGTAATTAATATAAGGCTTTTTTCTATAGCAGATTTAAACCCTTATGGAGCTTGGAGTGCTTTAAAATCTTTATTTACAGATGTATCATACCGTTGGAGGGGAATGACCAGGGCCATAGCCCTGACCATTTCTTTAACCATAGTTTCTTTTTTTATGGGGAGAATATTTTGTGGTTTTGTATGCCCAATAGGTTCTTTACAAGATTTCTTTAAGTATATAGGCAGAAAAATCCGGATTAAAGAAATACAACTTATAAAATATAAAGGATTTAATCCAGAATGGATAAAATATGCTATTTTTATTTTGTTACTAATATTAAGTACAATCAAGCTTGGTAATTACATATCTCCTTTATCTCCATGGTTAGCTTTTTTAAATATATTTATGGGTGTAAAGCTTGAAATTGGTCTAATTGTTTTAATCCTGATTTTAATATTATCCTTGTTTTTTAAGAGGATATTTTGTAGAGTCTTTTGTCCTCTTGGGGCATTTCAAAGCTTGATGTATGCCATAGGACCTTTAAAGATAAATAGAAATAAAGTATGCAATGGGTGCGCAATTTGCCTAGAGGATTGTCCTGTAGATATTAAATATGGGGAGGAATTAGAAATATCTCCGGAATGTATTAATTGTCTTAAGTGTACAGAAACTGTATGTGTTAAGAATTCACGGGGATACTCCCTAAAATTCGCAGGGAAAAGAATAAAAAATAGTTTATACATAAGCCTAGGCTTGGGAATGTTGTTATCAATATACATATTGCTTCCCCTGTTGGTTCCCTATGAAGGGCAAAATACAATTCTGAATATAGGGAATATAGAAACAGGAGTATATCAAAGTATAGGAGTAGGCTTTGGAGGGCCAATGTTAATTGAAGTAACTGTGGAAGAAAATAAGCTTAGTAAAATAAGAGTAATTAGCCATAAAGAAACCTCTGGATACCACGAAGAAGTATATAAAAACATGGGACGGGAAATAATAGACACTCAAAATTTAAATATTGATGCAATAAGTGGTGCCACTGTAACCAGTAGAGGATTTTTAAGTGGTGTGAAGAATAGTGTAAGTCAAGCTATGAATAAGGATTAAGGAGAAAGATGTGAATAATAAAAAAATATGTTTAATATTAATACCTATAATTGCTATAGCTCTTATATTCTTAGTAACTGGCAAAGAAAATACTTCTGTCCTTATTAAGTATAATGAAAAGGAGATTGTTTTAGAAAAAGAGTATTTATATAGCCATGAAGATGCTACTTCATTTCCAGTAGTAGTAAGAAGCAGTGGAGAAAAACCAGTAGAAGCCCAATATAAAGGCATAGAGTTATTAAAATTATTCAATTCTCTAGACTTAGATATATTAAATTTCCAGAAAATAACCTTTAATGCTACAGATGGATATCGAATAATCCTAAGTATTGATGAGTTATTAGAACAGAGTAATACTTATTTAACTTTTGAAAGAGATGGAGAATATTTAAAATCAAGAAAACAAAAGGGCAACGGACCTTATCAATTGATTATAAGAAGAGATCCATTTAGTCAAAGATGGATAAAACATGTTGATACCATAATTTTAGAGTAATAAAACAAAAAAGATAAGAGGTAAATATGAAAAGCAAAAATACCATACTTAGTAAATTTACTGTTTTTGATCTTGTAATTATAGGAATTATTTCTGCATTAGGTGTAGCTACAAAGCCTATTATAGTACCTTTAGTTCATATAATTACTGGACCTTTATTTATCCCTGGCGGAGCCATAGCTGGGGGATTTTACATGCTATGGATTGCAATAGGAATAGGCTATGTTAAGAAATTTGGAACAGGAATACTTATAGGAATAGTACAAGGTATTTTAGTCATTGTAACAGGAACAATGGGTACCCATGGAATTATGAGTATGATATCATATACATTACCTGGTCTAGCGACGGATTTAGTATTTTCCTTATCTAAAAATAAAAAATATAACATTTTACACTATGTATTTGGATGTATGGCAGCCAATGTAACGGGAACTTTAATTTCTAATATATTATTTTTCAGACTGCCTTGGATAACTTTAATTCTATTACTTTCAACTGCAGCCTTATCAGGGGCTTTAGGTGGATTAATTGCATTAAGTCTGGTTAAAAGTATAGAAAAGTTAAATATTGATTTATAAACTTATGGGGTGTAATAGCATATGAACAAAAAAATACTAATAATGATGTTATGGGTGGTTGTTTTAATCTTATTTTTTACTGCTTGTAATGCAAAATCAAAAATTGCAAACAGTGATTTAAAAGGAATAGCTATATTTAATAAAGATGAAAACTTAGTATTAGATTATATACCTACAGAAAAAATAGGGTTAAGCCAAGTTTTGAAAAAAGAAATTAAGGATGAAGTTTATATTATTACTAGTTCTGGCTCAGTTGTAAATACAACACCTGAGATTTACTTGCAAAGTGATTCTAATAGCATTTTTGCCTTAGATAATTGGGATAAAATTCAAGATATAGTAGGGATTTACATAGGAGATGAGTATAATAGTATTACGGATGCATATGACCATGCTAAAAACCACCTAGATAATGGTGAAAAAATAATGGTAGTATTATTAGATGGTTTTTCATTTGGGCAGTATAAATTGGCAGAAGAAAGAGATACTCTTAATTTTTTAAATAAGCACTTTAAAAATGAAGCTTTAAGTGTTTTTACACCTGTTACAAATGCTGGGTTTGCAGCAATGATTACTGGTGTAACTCCTGATGTAAATGGAGTCCATGATAGAAGTTTTAGAACCATGAAAGTAGATAGTATATTTGATTATGCCATAAAGAACCAGAAAAAAGCAGTTTTACTTGAAGCTGATATTAAAATATTAAATACTGAAATTGAACCTATGCTTCACATAGATATTAATAATGATGGTAATATAGATGATGAAATATATGAAACTGCAAAGCTCCTAGTGGAAGAAGATTATGACTTTATATTTATTCATTTTCATGGCATTGATGATAGAGGTCACTCTTATGGACCAAAGGATAAGAGAACTATGGATTATATCAGCACAATTGATGGCTATTTAGAGGAAATAAGCCATATTTGGGATGGACATATGATTCTTACCTCTGATCATGGAATGCATGAAACAGAAGAAGCTGGAGACCACGGAGAATGTATAAATGAAGATATGGTAGTACCATATTTCAAGAGGGAGCAGTAAATATGGATAAAAAATTATTAATAGTAGCTATTGTATTTATAGTTTTAATAGTAATTATTTTTGTTTCTTTTAAACTAAGTCAACCCTCTAGGGAAATACAAAAAGAATTATTAGATAATGCAGAAATTTTAATTTTAGATGGGAAAGCTGAACTGATTATTAATATAGAAGATATTAAAAGTCTAGAAGAGGAAACTTTTGAAGCAGTTTTGGATACCTCATCTACAAAACCAAGCTTGCATACATATAAGGGTGTTCAGATTAAACATTTATTATCTCATTTTAAAATACCACTAGATAGTAATGATATTATTGTACTTAGTGGAGCTGATAGCTATGGAGTAGCCTATTCTGGAGCAGAAGTACTAAAGGAAGGAAATATTTACATAGCATTTATGGAAGATGGAGAATACTTAGGAACTCTAGAAAATGGTGGGACCGGGCCCTTTGAAGCAATAGTAAAATTAGACCAATTTAGTAATCGAAGGTGTAAGTGGCTTACTAAAATAGAGGTAAGAAGATGAACTCAGTGGAAATAATTAATCTAAATTTTAAATATAAAAACTCGGAAGACTTTATATTGAAAAATCTAAACTTTGAAATAAACAGAGGAGAAATAACAGCTATAGTAGGAAAAAGTGGTTCTGGAAAGACAACACTAACCAAGTGTATTTGTGGCTTAATCTCTAAAAATAATAATAACCACTTTACAGGAAAAGTATTATTATTCGGCAATGATATAAGTAAAATGTCTTTAGCTGAACTTGTAACTACTGTTGGAATAATATTTCAAAATCCTTCTACCCAATTATTTTCTCCTACAATTGAAGATGAGTTGGCATTTGGTCTTGAAAACTTATGTATAGCTAGAGAAGAAATAGGAAAGAAAATAGAATATATACTAAAGCTCATAGGTATGGAAGAATACAGATATGAGAACCCAAACAATCTATCAGGTGGACAACAACAACTTATTGCCTTAGCTTCTGTACTTATTATGGAACCAAAAATTTTAGTCTGTGATGAGATAATGTCATGGGTTGATGATAATGGACGCAAGGTTATAAAGAGAGTTCTGCTAAGGTTAAAAGAAGAAGGTAAAACAGTTATTATGGTGGACCACAAAATAGAAAATATAAAAATTGCAGATAAAATAATTTATATGTAGGTGACTATGGATAATTATATAGAATTAAAGAGGATCAATTATAAATATAACAAAGGTAAAACTATTTTCCATGACTTTTCTTTAAAGTTGAATTGTAGTGAGACAACCATTATAACTGGAGAAAATGGATCTGGGAAAACCACTTTAACTAAACTGATTACGGGAATACATAAGCCTCAATCAGGTCATATCTTTATATTTGGGAAAAATTCTAAAGAAATGTCTTTAGGGGATATTGGTCAAGTACTAGGATATGTTTTCCAATATCCTGATCTTCAACTTTTCGCTACTACTGTATTAGAGGAGCTTACATTTCCACAGCAGTTTAAAAAAGACAATAAGGGGGACGTATTACTAAAGGCTGAAGAATTAATGAAAGTTTTTGAACTCCAAAACTTAAAAGATTCTTATCCTGCTTTATTATCTTATGGGGAAAAAAGAAGACTAGCAATAGCAGCAATACTAATGAACAATCCAAAATATCTTATTTTGGATGAACCTACAGCTTCTCTTGATGAAGAGAGAATAGACACTCTGTCAATAGTTTTAGACAATTTAAAAAATAAGGGAATTGGCAGTCTGATTATTAGTCATGATAAAAACTTTATCTCTAAAAATGGTGAAAGGATAATTCAATTGGAAGGGGGAAGGATTATAATAGATGAAAAAAAATAATTTAGACCCTAGAACTAAATTAGGCATTGTACTTGTAATTTCAACTTTGGCGATATTATATAATGATTTTTTAATATTATCCCTTTTATTGTTAATAGCTGTAATAATTGCAATATGGATGAAAAGCGATTTAATCCATATTTTAAAGAGAATAAAAAAACTAATAATACTTATGTTAGCAATAGCATTTGTACAAAGTATAGCTACAAGAGGTGGAAATACTTTATTAAGTCTGGGTGGTTTAACTCTAATTACAGATTATGGGCTTATTAAAGCATTGGAATTTACTTTAAGAATAAGCATTATTATCATTTCATCTGTGATTTTAACCACGTCAAATAGCAGAGAGTTAGTACAAGGTTTAGTACAGATGAAAGTACCCTATGAAATTGCATTTATGGTATCTATAGCCATTAGATTTTTACCTATATTAAGAGATGAAATGGTAGATAAAGTAATAGCACTACAATTAAGAGGAGTAGATTTAAAAAATATAAAATTAAAAGAAAAGTTAAAAGTATATAAATACCTGCTTTTACCTATAACTACTAACTCTATACTAAAGGCAAAAGAACTTGCAACCGCTATGGAGATGAGAGGATTTAGAGCTTATCCTAAAAGAACCAGTTTTTTAGTTTTAAAAATGAAGCATATAGATTATATAGTTATTACTATGAGCTTGATCTCATTTTTAGGATTTATTATAATATTATAAGAGGTGAACTATGAAAATAATATCGGTAATTGGAATAACCTTATCTGGTAAAACTACAACTATTGAAAATATAATAAAAGAATTGAGAAAAAGGAAGTATACAGTTGGATCTGTAAAGGAAATACATTTTGAGAGCTTTACAATGGAGATAGAGGGGTCTAATACAGACAGACATAGTAAAGCTGGTGCAGAACTTGTAACTGCTAGAGGGATGCATGAAACAGATATTCTGTTCCCAGAAAAATTAAATATTAATAAAATTCTAGGGTTTTATAGTCAAGATTTTGTAATCCTGGAAGGAGTAAGTGATACGATAGCTCCTAAAATAATAGCAGCTCATGATATAGAAGGTATTGAAGACAGATTAGATGATAGTGTTTTTGCTATATCAGGAAAAATTTCTATAGAGTTATCAGAATACAAGGGTCTCCCTGTTATAAATGCAATGACTTCTATAGAACAGCTGGTAGACTTAATAGAAGAGAAAGCTATCGAATATTCCCATGGTGATGAAATATAGTAAGAAAGAAGGAGTAATGTATATTATGCAAACTACTGGTATTGATATAGTAAACAATAATAGAATAAAAGAAATAATAGAAAAGAACCAGAATAGTTTTTATAATAGAATCTTTACTGAAAATGAACTTCAATATATCCAAGGTAAAAATCATGATTATAAAACAATTGCAGGGCTATTTTCTGCTAAAGAAAGTATTAGTAAAGCCATAGGTACTGGTATAGGAAAAATTTCTTTTAAGGACATAGATATTAATCATGATTCAAATGGAAAACCATTTGTAAAATTTAATGGAGAAAATCCCAATTTCAAAAATATTAACAGTATAGAAATTTCTATATCCCATGAAAAAGATTATGCTATTTCAATTGCTATAGTTAATTGGAATAGCCAACAAAAAATCTGGATACCAGAAGAAATCAAGGGTATATTAAAAAAACGAGAAAAAGATACTCATAAGGGGACTTATGGCAAGGTAGGAATCATTGCAGGTAGTAAAGGTATGGCAGGAGCTAATTATCTTACATCTATGGCCGCTTTAAGAACTGGATCTGGATTAGTCTATTCTTTTGTGCCAGAAGACCTAGTAAATATAATGTCAAATAAATTTATAGAAGTTATCGTAAAAGAAATTTCAGAAAATAATAATATTCTAGAACAGGTTAAGGAATTGGATGGTTTAGCCCTAGGTCCAGGGTTAGGAATAAGTAAGAATAAAATTCATATGGTTAGAGAATTGCTTTTATGTTATGATAATCCAATAGTATTAGATGCAGATGGTATAAATGCTATAGCAAATGATCCAGAAGTATTGAAAGAGAGAAAACAGATTACTATAATTACTCCCCACCCTGGAGAACTAGCTAAATTATTAAATAAGAGCATAAATGAAATACAAGAAAATAGGCTTTACTATGCTAAATATACTTCAAATAAATATAAGGTGATTACTTTGCTTAAGGGTCATAATACTATTGTTACAGACGGTGATTTAGTATATATAAATTCTACTGGAAATCCAGGTATGGCAACAGCAGGAAGCGGGGATGTGTTGACAGGGATAATAGTAAGTTTAATTTGCCAAAATATTAGTGAGTTAGACAGCGCTATTTTAGGGGCTTTTATACATGGATTAGCTGGAGATATTGCTAGTTTATCTAAGGGCGAATATAGTCTGATTGCCAGTGATATATTAAAATATATACCTAAAGCTATGAAAGCTTTATTTGAGGTAAGTTACTAGAAGTAAAATTAATGGGATAAATCTTATTTAAGGAGAAGGCTTATGAATCATAATTTGGAAAAGAAACCAGTAAAGTTAGAAATAAATCTAGATAATTTAGCTCACAACTTTTTAGAAGTAAGAAGATTTGTGAAAGATAAAATTAAAATAATGGCTATAGTTAAAGGAAACTCCTATGGACATGGAGCTGTAGAGACATCAAAGATATTCATGGAAAATGGTGCAGATTACCTTGGCGTGTCAATTTTATCAGAAGGGATTGAACTAAGAAAGGCGAAAATAGAAGGGAAGATATTATTATTAAATTATACTCCTGTAGATAATTTTCGAAAATTACTAGAATATAATTTAATTCCTTCTATTTATAATTACAATGATGCTGTAGCTCTGTCAGAAATAGCTGTAAAAATGGGTAAAGAAGTGAAAATACATTTAAATATAGATACAGGTATGACTAGATTAGGTTTTTTACCAAATGAAAATACTTTTCTTGAAATTCATAAAATTAGCCATTTGGCAAATATTATTATTGATGGGATTTACTCTCATTTTGTAAAGCCAGAAGAATTGGATAAAACATATAGTAGACAACAATACAATAAATTTATTGGAGTAGTTAATAAACTACAAGACATGGGTATAGGTATAGGGATTAGACATATTTCTAGTTCTGCAGCAATAATTGATTTACCAGAATACAATTTAGACATGGTCAGACCAGGATTAATCTTATACGGCCATTATCCAAGTAATGAGGTAAATAAAAATATATTGGATTTAAAATCAACTATGTCTCTTAAAGCCACTATTTCAAATATAAAAAAAGTGCCAATAGGAACAGGCGTAAGTTATAATCATATTTTCGTTACAAAAAGAGAATCTATAATTGGTACATTGCCACTTGGTTATGCAGATGGATATTCTAGAAGATATGTTGGAAAAGCAGTAGTTTTTGTAAAAGATCGATGTGTTCCTATTGTTGGGAAAATATGCATGGATCAAATGATGATTGATATAACCGATATATCTGAAGTGAATATAGGTGATGAAGTTATATTATTTGGTTATGAGAATGAAAATTATCCCACAATTGAAGATTTGGCTAGGATTTTTGGTACTATAAATTATGAAATATTCTGTTCTATGGGCAGAAGAATCCCAAGAGTATATAAGAAAAAAGATGAAATTGTTAGTATTGTGGATTATTTAACCGACTAATAGGTTAATATCCTGATATCAGTTGACAGGAATCCCTATTTGAAGCTATAATTATATAATACTATCTTTTCTTAGACTGAAACTTATATATAAAATGGGGGTGGGAATTTTTGGTAGAAAGGAACAGTTTATTACCTACATTATATGATTCAGAAAGCAATTTTAGTATTGAGGCTATGAGATTTTATTTTAAAGAAAAATGGGTAAAAGATATTCATGATAAGTTCAAGAATGGATATTTAGAAATGAGTCAAATAAATTTAATCCTTGCTGAAATAGGGATAGAAGAAGATATGCGAGATTTAACACTTTATGAGGCAAGACTATTAGGACGTGAGTTATTATGATGGTAAGAAGAGGAGATGTATTTTATGCTGATCTGAGTCCTGTAATTGGCTCAGAACAGGGAGGAGTACGGCCAGTATTAGTTGTACAAAATGACATAGGCAACAAATATAGCCCAACAATAATAATATCTGCCATTACCTCCCAAATTAATAAAGCAAAGCTACCAACCCATGTGGAGATTACAGCTCCAGAATATGGACTACCAAAAGATTCAGTAGTACTATTAGAACAAATAAGAACCATAGACAAGAAAAGATTAAGAGAAAAAATTGGTAGATTTAATGATGAAATGATGAGATCAGTAGATGATGCATTAAAGATTAGTGTTGGATTAAAGGTTTTATAGTACAAAATTAAACATACATATCAAAAATAAGCATTATTATAGAATAATGCTTATTTTTTATTGCTTTTATAGTATAATGGTTAGGGACAGTGAATAGTTAATAGGTAATAGCGAATAGTGAACAACTAACAGTGAACAGTGAACAACGAATGACTGTCATCCTGAGCCGAACAGTATAATCAATGCTGTCGAAGGATCTCCGGTTTTAAAGAGTAGATTCTCACGCTGCGCTCAGAATGACAAAATCCCAAATGACTGTCATCCTGAGCTGAACAGTATAATCAATGCTGCCGAAGGATCTCCGGTTTTACTCTTTAAATGTTACCTGTTATTTATTACCTGTTATCTAAATTAAGGGAGGAAATCAAATGAATAATAAAATAAAAAGGTCATTAGTAGGTTTAGGTGCAGTAGTTATATTATGGGGTTCTACAGTTGCTTTTTCTGAGCCAGGATCGGATACAGATCCATTGGTAACACTATCTTATGTAAATAAAGCAGTAGAGGGAGTAAAAGTTTATATTGATGAAAAAATAGCCGCTATATCTATTATTTCTGGCAGTACTGGTGGGGCAAATGTTTCTAATGAATTGGTCATAGTAAATGTAAACAAAGGTGATTACTTAATAGGTAAAGCAGGAACTGAACTAATACTTAGAGGTGGGAAAGCTAAAGTTGTAGGAGGTCCTTTAGGTGGTTTATCTGATGTAACTAAAGGCGATGAATTAAATCATGACCAAGCTGTAAGTCACAATCATTTATTAATAATTCCTAGAAGTGATGAAAGAGGAATATATGCTACTGAAGATGCTATATTTATGGTTAAGGGAGAATATGAAATAAAGTAAAATAGATAGGAATTTGTAGTAAAGGAGGGAATTCATTATGAAAGTACTTCATCTAATAAGTGGAGGAGATACAGGAGGAGCAAAAACTCATATTATCTCTTTACTAAAAGGTCTTAATAAGATTATTGATGCAGATGTCATATGCTTTTTAGAAGATACATTTTACCAAGATGCAAAAGATGCTGGTATAAATATTAAGGTATTTAAGCAGAAATCACGTTCTGATATGAGTGTGGTCAAAAGACTAGTTAAAGAAATAGAAAAAGAAAACTACAATATTATCCATTGTCATGGGGCACGGGCTAATTTTATTGCTATGTTTTTAAAACGAAAAGTTAAACGACCTTTAATTACTACAATTCATAGTGATTATAAATTAGATTTTAAAGACAATATATATAAAAAATTTGTATTTACCACATTAAATACAATAGCACTTAAAATATTTGACTATTATATTGCCATTTCGGATACCTTTAAAGAAATGCTTGTAGATAGAGGATTTAAAAAGGAAAAGATTTTTGTAGCCTATAATGGAATAGATTTAGATGTGGCACCAGAGTTCCAAACTAAAGATGATTTTTTAAAAAAATATAGTATTGACTATGGGGATAAAATGATAGTAGGTATAGTTGCAAGATTAGATCTAGTGAAAGATCATGAAACCTTTATTAAAGCTGCAAACATTGTATTGAAAAGAGAAAAAAATGTATTGTTTTTAATAGCTGGAGACGGGAATGATGAGAAAAGGTTAAAGGAAATTGTAAAAGGCTTTAAAATAGAGGATAATTTACACTTTCTAGGATTTGTAAAAAAACCTTATTCATTTTTCAATGCTATAGATGTAAATGTTCTAACCTCAGTAAGTGAAAGCTTTCCTTATGTAATATTAGAAGGAGCTAGAATGAAGAAAACTGTAATCTCTACTAAAGTAGGAGGAGTTTCCAAATTAATTAAAGATGATTATAATGGATATTTAATTCCAATTGGAGATGAACATGCATTAGCTGAAAAAATAGAAATTTTGTATAACAATAGAGAAAAAGTGGAGACTATGGGTGAAAACTTATATAAAGATGTTGAAGCAAACTTTTCATCAGACTCCATGGCAGAAGCACATGTAAAAATTTACAAAGAAATATGGGATAAGTGGGGGAAGAAATAATGAAGATTGTCAATGAAAAAGGAAAGTTATTTGGGCTTATTAATATTATAGACCTAATGGTAGTATTAATATTAGCCCTAATAATAGTAGGTGGAGCTAGTCGTTTTAGAACCAAACCTATAGTAGTAAATGATGATTCTAAAGCAATTATCACTTTTGCTGTATCAGATATTAGAATGGCAACAGTAGAAAACATCATAGTAGGAGATCCAATATATCATTATGACAAAGGTGGATATATAGGGGATATTCTAGACCTTAAAGTTGAGCCATATAAGGAACCCTTAGAATCAGATGGTAAGTGGATTAATGCAGAAATTCCTGAAAAATATGTTGCTACCTTTACCGTAGAAGCTGACGTTCGGGATAATCCAGATTTCATACTAGTAGGTGGAGAGCAAACTAGAATAGGTGTAGAATTTAGAGTAAAAAACAAAAGAATAGCATTTTTTGCTACAGTAATGAAAATGGAAGTACAGTAAATCTAGGAGTGGTAATATGTATAATAGCCTAGTTATTAGGTTTTTAGTTAAAGTATGGAATTGGATAGTAGGTGGATATAATAATAGCTTTGTAAAAGAGATTGCAGTTGGGATTAGAAAAGCTATTTCTTACTTATTTTTCGGCTCAGTAACTAAAGAAGTGTTGGTTTCTGATAAAAGTATTATAGAAATGAGCTTGTTTTATAAAATATATGCAAAGATTATAGATACTATTAGTAAGTGGATTAAAACTCTTAATGATTATATTAAAAGCATAGGAAATAATAGCATTATGTATAAAGCTTTAAGAAATCTTTTTAAAGATGATATAGAAGTAGCTAGTACAATATTTACTTTTATTCTTTTCTTTGGAATAGGAATAATATTAAATAATTTATTACGAGGATTGTGGTCTGGAAGATCTTATATTGTAGCTTTTACGCTTATAATAGTTTCTTTAATTGGAATCTCTTTAAAGGATAGATATAGTGAAATATTAAAAAGGTCTTTTGTTTTTAGATTTATAATGGGCCTGTTTGCTATAGATAAAGGGGGTATTAATTGGTGGTAAGTGGATTAAAACGTAAAGAAATATTTATACCCTTGATATTTGGGTTAATGTTTTCTGTATTATATTATTATTTACCAATTAAATATTTAGCTGCAGGAATAGTAGGTGTTATTGGAGTTGCTCTAATATTATATGACATAAAACTAGGTCTAATGGCTGCAGTATTTTTATTGCCATTTCTTCCTGATACTTTAATCTTGCTTTTTATGTTCTTTTTAATTGCTGTATTTGCATACAAGCAAAGTTTTGGAGAATACAGCCCTTTAGTTAAGGCGCCAATAGACATGCCAATTGTTTTATTTGTAATTATTATCACTATATCCACTATAACTTCTATATATTTTATGGGAAGTTTTAGAGACTT
>LSQX01213687.1_pt1 | contig 13107 bp, 13 predicted proteins | sample 654561 | NCBI WGS metagenome assembly LSQX01 (sample SAMN04489861, study PRJNA283612) | anaerobic digester metagenome | isolation source: 4 biogas reactors fed with cattle manure at either 37C or 55C with and... | place: Denmark: Kongens Lyngby | collected 2014 | reverse complement strand
TAGAATTATTTTCGTGATTAATATACTTTTATTTTTATGGTTGAAATGTTCATTGAAAAGTGAGAGAATATATTTGGTCTGAAATAAGGAATTTTTGAATATTTGATAATTATATATTATTATAGATATGTCTCTGGCTGAAAATACCGAACTTGCAGGATAAAACATGTTAGCTCTGTTTTTTTGCGACAATACAGGGACCGAAGGAGGAAGCTTAAAATGGAACACTTGATGGCTGTTGTTCTGGCCGCTGGTGAAGGGAAAAGAATGAAGTCCCGCAAAGCTAAAGTTTTGCATAAAGTTTGCGGAACACCTTTAGTGGAATGGGTTTATCAATCCGTAATCAGTGCAGGTGTAGATGAAGTAGTGCTTGTCGTAGGACACAAGGCAGATGAAGTAAAAGGGTATATGAAAGACAAGGTTTCATATGCTTTTCAGAAAGAACAATTAGGAACAGGGCATGCTGTTATGCAGGCGGAAGATTTTTTAAACGGTAAAAGCGGGAATGTACTTATATTATGTGCAGATACTCCTCTCATCTCTTCTGAGACCATCCGGAAAACAATAGAATTTCATAAAGAAAGCGGTAACTCCGCTACAATAATAACGGCAGACCTTGATAATCCGGCAGGGTATGGAAGAATTGCAAGGAATGAAGACGGAAGAGTTTTGAAAATCGTTGAGGACAGGGATGCAGATGAGAAGGAGAAAAATATAAAAGAAATTAATTCAGGCATGTACTGCTTTGAGATGGTTGCGCTTGGGGATGCATTAAAAGAGCTTGATAACAGTAACAGTCAGGCGGAATATTACCTTACAGACACTATTGAAATAATGATTGATAAAGGTTTAAGGGTTGGTGCTGTAAAAGTAGAGGAACAGAGTGACATACTCGGTATAAACGATAGAATCCAGTTGTCAAAGGCAGAAAGCATAATGAGAGGCAGAATATTGGACAGACTGATGTCGGAAGGGGTAACTATAATAGACCCTTTGTCGACATATATTGACCATGATGTGCAGATAGGAACCGATACAGTGATATATCCTTCAACAATCATTGAAGGTAAATCCGTAATTGGTGAAGATTGTGTCATAGGTCCCGGTACCCGTATTTCGGACAGTAGGATAGCTGATAGGGTTGAGGTGGAAAATTCTATAATAGTAGAAAGTTCTGTTGATAATTACACAAAGATTGGACCGTTTGCTTACTTAAGGCATGGAAGCAATGCAACAAAGTAAAATGGGCAGCATTCATCAGAAAAATTGTAAAAAATAAATGTTAAAAGGGGAAAGTAAGATGAATTTACATGGGAAGGATATAAAGATCTTTGCTGGCAATTCCAACAGAGAACTCGCAGAAGAGATTGCAGAAAGAATAGGTCTTCCGCTCGGACTTGCAAAAGTAGGTATGTTCAGTGACGGTGAATCTGCAATCAACATAGATGAAGTTGTAAGAGGCTCGGATGTTTTTATAATACAGTCTACCTGTACTCCTGTTAATGATAATCTCGTAGAGCTTCTTATAATAATTGATGCTTTAAGGAGGGCTTCGGCAGGAAGGATAACGGCAGTAATGCCTTATTATGGATATGCAAGGCAGGATAGAAAAGCTAAAGCAAGAGACCCTATTTCGGCAAAGCTTGTAGCCAATCTTTTGACTACTGCCGGAGCAGACAGGGTTCTTACTATGGATCTGCATGCTCCACAGCTTCAGGGGTTCTTTGATATACCGCTGGATCATTTGTTGGGAGTGTCAATACTTGCCAACCATTTTAGGGACAAGTTTGGAGATACCAATGATGTAGTTGTTGTATCGCCTGATGTAGGAAGCGTATCAAGATCAAGAAAGTTTGCCGAAAAATTGGAGGTACCGCTGGCAATTATCGACAAGAGAAGGCCTAAGGCGAATGTATCTGAAATAATGAATATTGTAGGCGACGTAAATAATAAAAGAGTTATTCTGGTGGATGATATTATTGACACGGGGGGAACCATTGTTAATGCTTCAAATGCCTTGATGGAAATTGGTGCAAGAGAAGTTTATGCGTGTTGTACCCATGGGGTTTTATCAGGTCCTGCCATCGAAAGAATTGACAAGTCCGATATGAAAGAGCTTGTTATGCTTAATACAATACCGCTTACAAAGGAAAAACAAATTAAAAAGATAGTTTCACTGTCCGTTGCGGCAGTGTTTGCAGAAGCAATAGAAAGGATTTACGGAGATATATCCATCAGTACATTGTTTACACAGCAGGAATAATAAGCTATGTGTATGTGAATGATAAAATTGGAAGTCTTTTGCCTCCTTAACAACATTAGGGAGGCAATTTATCTTAGGGAAGGTGAAAATATAGACACCCCCTGAGTTTTTGCTATTGAGAGGTGTTTTGATGTGAATGATTTGTATATAGTTGCAGGACTGGGCAATCCCGGCTCAAGGTATGATAATACCAGGCATAATGTGGGATTTGAGACAATTGACCTGCTTGGAAAAAGGCTTGGGATTAAAATCAACAAGCTTAAGCACAAGGCGCTTTATGCAGAGGGCGTAATAGCCGGAAGCCGTGTGATTCTTGTAAAGCCCCAGACATTTATGAACCTCAGCGGGGAAAGTGTTCGGGAAATATTGAACTGGTATAAAGTTTCGGTTAATAATATTATAATAGTATATGACGATATAGACCTTCCTGTAGGTAAACTCAGATTGAGGCCAAAGGGAAGTTCCGGCAGTCATAACGGCATGAAATCGGTTATTTACCAGATTCAATCTGAGGAATTTCCAAGGGTAAGAATCGGTATAGATAGGCCTCCGGAGGGATGGGATCTTGCCAACTATGTTTTGAGCAAGTTTTCAGCTGATGAAAGGAAAATGATGGATGAAGCCATATCAAATGCTTCAGATGCTGTTGAAGAGATAATAAGGTCAGGTGTTGACCAGGCTATGAATAGATTTAACAAAACGTAAGTAAAATCAAATATAACAGGTTGAGATGATGTATGAGTATTTTAAAGGATAAAGGGTATCTATTGGATCCTCTTATAGAAAATAAGGAATATGCAGATGTTCTGGATCATATTAAAAAGAGACGTATGCCTGTAACGGTTACAGGTCCGTCCGAGTCCCAAAAGTTGCATATGGCAAGCGCCTTATGTGCTCATCTGGGACAAAAGGGCATGTTTATTGCATATAATGAAATGCTGGCCAGAAAAATGTTTGAGGACTTTTCCTTCTTCTGGGGAAGGGATGTTCTGTTTTTTTCTTCTAAAGAAATAATGCTTCATGATGTTGAGGCAAAGAGCTATGACTCTGTTTATGAAAGGATAGAAGCGCTTTACAGGATAACCTGCGGTGATTATAAGTTTATTGTCACAAGTGCTGAAGCTGTTTGCCAAAAACTAGTAGACAGAAAGCTTTTTATTGAGAGTATAATTGAAATATCCCTTGGGGAGAGGATAGACCTTGAATCTGTTCTTGAAAAGCTTGTTTCCATAGGGTATGAGCGTGTAACTGCTGTAGAAGGAAAAGGTCAGTTTGCATTAAGGGGCGGAATCATTGATATTTTTCCTGTTAACAGTGATACAGCTGTGCGTATAGAGCTGTTTGATGATGAAATAGACTCTATCAGAAGTTTTGACATATTAACTCAGAGATCTGTAGATAAGCTGGATGAAACCAAAGTCCTTCCTGCGAGGGAATTGATATATCTTAAGGATAAAAGAAATGGAATCCTCGAAAGCATCCTCCGGGACTTAAATAACCATATTGATGAAATAAAGAGCAAAAACAGCAGTGATTACGTACAAGCAATAGAGGCAAGGATTAAGGCTGATATTGAAAGGTTTGAGCAGGAATACTATTTCCCGGGAATGGATAGGTACATACCTTATGTTGTCAGTAAACCTGAAATGTTAACCGACTATACTAGAGAAGATATTCTTGTATTTATTGATGAACCGAAAAGGTTTGGGCAGAGGCTTGAAAATATGTACCTTGAAAACCAGGAGATGTGTAAGAGCCTTTTGGAGAAGGGTCACTTGCTGCCCGGAAGTTTTCAGATGTACTTTGATTACGATTATGTGTGGGATATGCTCAGTAGAAAGAAGCCACTTTATTTTAGTGCTATTGTTTCTGACGAAGATGTTGTGAAAAGTTCCTACAGAATTGGAATCACCTCCAAACTTTTAAATTCGTATCAGGGACATCTTGATCTTCTAATGGAAGATATCAGCTATTGGAAGAAAAACAGGGCAAGGATAGTTGTACTGTCGGGAACAAGAAGTCGTGGGGAAATGCTGGCGGAAACTCTAAGGTCAAAGAATATTGAAGCTTACTATTTTCATGATTTTACAGGACAGATAGAACAAGGACAGGTGATTATTACCCACGGAAGCCTTAACAGGGGTTTTGAATATCAGGAAATAGGATTTGTGGTTGTCAGCGGAAAAGAATTGTTCGGACAGGACAAAAAACTGCGAAAAACCTCTAAAAGCAAAGGCAAGGGTCAAAAGATCAGTGTATTTACCGACCTGAATATAGGAGACCTTGTTGTCCATCAGCTTCACGGAATAGGAAGGTATGTAGGCATTGAACAACTTGTTGTGGATAATGTAAAAAAGGATTATTTGAAGATAAAATACCATGACGGCGATTTCCTGTATATACCCACTAACCAGCTTGACCTTATACAGAAGTATATAGGTTCTGAGGGCAAGGCGCCTAAGCTTAGCAGGTTGGGTGGTACCGAATGGTTAAAGACCAAAGCAAAGGCAAAAGAGTCTCTAAGGGAGCTGGCGGAGGAATTGATAAAGCTGTATGCGAAAAGGGAGTCGGTGAAAGGTCATTCTTATCCGGCTGACACTGTGTGGCAGAAGCAGTTTGAGGAAATGTTCCCCTATCAGGAGACTGACGACCAGATAAAATGCATTGAGGAGATCAAAAAGGATATGGAATCCGACAAGCCTATGGATAGGCTATTGTGCGGTGATGTAGGCTACGGCAAAACTGAAGTTGCCTTAAGAGCGATTTTCAAGGCGGTAATGGATGGAAAGCAGGTGGCATATCTTGTTCCGACAACAGTGCTTGCACAGCAGCATTACAATAATTTTTTGGAAAGAATGAAGGATTTCCCTATAACAGTAGATATGATAAGTCGTTTCAGAACCCAGGCTGAACAGAAAAAGATATTAAAAGATGTAAAATCAGGAGTTGTCGATGTCCTTATCGGAACCCACAGACTTCTGCAGAAGGACATAAAGTTTAAGGATCTTGGACTTCTGATTGTGGATGAAGAACAGCGTTTCGGAGTAATGCACAAAGAGAAAATAAAAAACATGAGAGAAAATATTGATGTACTTACACTTACGGCTACACCTATTCCGAGAACTCTTCACATGTCGCTTACGGGAATACGGGACATAAGTGTAATTGAGGAGCCGCCGGAGGAAAGATATCCGGTACAGACCTATGTCATGGAGCGCAATACTGAAGTCATAAGGGAAGCCATTACAAGGGAGTTGGCTCGTAACGGACAGGTTTTCTACCTGTATAACAGGGTAAGATCTATTAGTGTAAAGGCGATGGAAATCCAGCATCTGGTTCCCGATGCCAGAATAGGAACAGCACACGGACAGATGAATGAAAATGAACTTGAAGATATTATGTTAAGGTTTATCAACGGAGAGTACGATGTTCTCGTATGTACCACCATAATAGAGTCCGGTCTTGATATGCCCAATGTAAACACGATTATTGTTGAAGATGCGGACAAAATGGGTCTTGCGCAACTATATCAGCTCAGAGGAAGAGTAGGACGCTCAAACAGGCTTGCTTACGCATATATAACCTATAAGAAGGATAAGGTGCTGACTGAAATAGCCGAGAAAAGACTTACTGCAATAAAAGAGTTTACTGAGTTCGGTTCCGGTTTCAAGATAGCAATGAGAGACCTTCAGATAAGAGGTGCGGGTAATCTTTTAGGAGCACGACAGCACGGGCATATTGATATGGTTGGATACGATATGTACTGCAAACTCCTTTCGGAAGCTGTAAATGAATTGAGGGGCGAACCTTTAAAAGATCCGGATATGGAAATTGCAATTGATATTAATGTAAGTGCATATATTGATAATGACTATATAGGCAATGAAAACCAGAAGATAGAAATGTACAAAAGAATAGCCTCAATCCAGGATGAGCAGGATGTTCTCGATGTAGAGGATGAGCTTATTGACCGGTATGGTGATATACCGGGGTCTGTAAATAACCTTATCAGGATTGCATATATCAAAGCGATTGCCAGGGAGTGCGGCTTTATGTCGATACAGGAGAAGGGTGATTGCGTGATGTTGCAGTTTATGGACAGTGTGAACATAAACTTTGAAATAATAGGAACCCTCATGGACAAATATAAAAGAAAACTGCTTTTTACGGCAAGCAGCAAGCCCTATCTCACATTCCGGATATCCGATATAAAAAGGGAGGAGCTACTAGAAAATATTAAGATTTTGTTACAAAACATTAAAAAATTGAAGTCGGGTTTGCAATCTAATATAATATAAATGTAGTATGAGAGGGATGGATTTGGTCAAAGAATAAAAGAAGCAATATAATTATACTTTAAGAATGTGAGGAGATAGTGTGATAAAAAAGAATATGTCCATAATTATTGTAGTTGCAACATTGCTTTTGCTGGCAGCTGTAATATTCGGAATAAACTATCTGAATGCGACAAATTATGTGGCAACTGTGGCAGGAGAAAAAATCACTAATGCGGAGTACAATTTTTTTCTTGCATCTGTAAAGATGGAGATGGAGAATGAAGCTGATGAAGCGTCCAAAGAAGGCATGTGGAACAATAGCGTTTTTGTGGAAGATGCCAAAAAAGAAGCTCTTAACAGAGCAAAAGAGTTTAAGATACAGGTAATAAAGGCAAAAGAGCAGGGTGTTACATTAGGCTCAGAGGACATGAAATATGTTGACAGCGTGATACAGAATTTTTTGAGCGATGCAATGCAGAGTCTCAGTGGTAGCGGTGTCAGTTCAGCGAATTTACAGAAGGAAGCTGAAAAGGAATTTAAGAATACCTACAGAGTTAGTACAAAGCAGTATAGAAAAATCCTTGAGCAGTTTATGCTGGTCAGTAATTTTGCTGAGCAGGAGCAGGAGAAGCTTGATGCTGATGAGGGCGAGATCAAAACCTATTACGATGAGAATACAGAAGACTTTGAAATGTATACTTTAAGACATATAATGTTCTTTACCGTAGATACAGAAACTGGTCTACTCTATGAAGAGGACAAGCTTGCTGAAATTAAGGCTAAAGCGGAAGATACCATGCAAAAGGTAAAAGATGGGGAAGATATGGCGGAGCTTGCAAAAGAGCTTTCCGATGATCCTTATGTACAGGACAGTGAGGGTATGCTTACGGTATATAAGGGCTCAGGCTATGATAGTATTGAAGAATGGGCTTTCAGCGGCAAAGACGAGGGAGATATAGGGATTCTTGAGACTGAGTACAGTTACCATGTTATAAGGGTGGAACGCAAGTCGACCTATGATGATATGAAAGAGAATGTCAGAAATGTAGTTATTGCCAACAAATATGAAGCAATTGTAGATGAATGGGCAAAAGATCCCAAATATGATGTTGTGAAAAACGGCAATGTTCTGGACAAAGTAAAAATTTGATTTTAGAAAAAAATGCATAGAGACCGAAATAAAGTAAATTTAAATAAAAAGCTTTGGGACGTTGGGGTTCAAAGCTTTTGCCAGATTTCCTTTCAGGAAATGGCTCCAATTAAAAAAGACTGGAAATCAGTCTTTTTTAATTTTAAAATACTAAACATAATTTGTTTGCAATACTGGCTTTTCAGGACAAAATACCTCCATAAGCAATTTTATTCATGTTATTTTTTATGTTATCATAATTCACCTGTAATGTATAAAACTCCAATAAATAATTAATAATAAAATTGTACTATTAATTCAAATGGAAAAGGAGGTAAAATAAATTGAAAGCAACTGGCATAGTTAGAAGGATAGACGACCTTGGAAGAGTAGTAATCCCTAAAGAAATCAGAAGAACTTTAAGAATTAGAGAAGGTGACCCTCTCGAAATATTTACTGATAGAGAAGGAGAAGTGATACTCAAAAAATACTCACCTATTGGTGAGCTTGGTGATTTTGCAACACAGTACGCAGATTCACTGCATAAAACAAGTGGTCATATAACATGTATTTCAGACAGGGATACAATTATTGCTGTTTCAGGTGCATCAAAGAAGGAATTTCTCGAAAAGTCATTGAGTAATGATATTGAAAGAGTTATAGAAGAAAAAACCACTTTGGTTGTAAAAGCACCTGAGGAAAAAGCTATTAGTATATTGGCGGATGAGGGTCCTGACAGACAATATTCTTCACAAGTAGTAACTCCGATCATTTCTGAAGGTGATCCAATCGGTTCAGTCATATTTTTGTCAACCGATCCTAATGTACGTATGGGTGAAGTTGAAGCGAAACTTGCTCAGACAGCGGCAGGATTTTTAGGTAAACAAATGGAGCAGTAGGGATTAGTGTATTGACTGAAACTGATTTGAAACAAAGGGACGGATAACTGTAAAGATAAATAAAAACTCGGAAGGCAGGCGGCATGTGATGCTTTTAATTACAGCATTCAGACTGTAGGATGCATCAAACAGATATGTAACAATGCACAGATGAAGATACGCTGTTGATGCCTTGCAAAACTTGCCGATTGCCACCGAGCTTTTATTTATCTTGATATCTGTCTTAAAAACTCCCTTTTTATTTGAGAGAACTATAGAGCATCCTTTAAGCATAAGCCTCTTGGCAATAAATATATCCCTATTTGCAAAAGAATGATATAATAAGAAATGGTAAAAATATAAAGGGTGAAATACACTTAAGTATATTTATTTAAAGGGGTTGGTTGCATGTTGAAGGAAAAGTATACTTTTTCTGATCTGATAGATATTATGAGATTGTTGCGAAGCGCCGATGGTTGTCCGTGGGATAGGGAACAAACTCATGAAAGCCTTAAAAGGTATCTTATAGAGGAGACCTATGAGGTGCTTGAGGTAATAGACTTAATCAATAGGAAAAGGCTTTGTGAAGAGCTTGGTGACCTTCTGCTTCAGATAATTTTTCATGCACAGATAGCAGCAGAAGACAATTCGTTTACAATAGAAGATGTTATATCAGGGATATGCAGAAAAATGGTCTTGAGACATACACATGTTTTCGGTACGGATACAGCAGAAACAGCTGAGGATGTCGTGGAAAACTGGGAGGAAATAAAGAAGAAGGAAAAGGGAATGAAAAGCCATACGGATGTGCTTAAAGATGTACCCTCAAACCTGCCTGCACTTATGAGGAGTTTTAAGGTTCAACAAAAAGCATCCCGTATCGGTTTTGACTGGGACAATGTAGATGATGTGATTAAAAAGGTTTACGAGGAAATTGATGAATTAAAAGATGTATATAAAAGTAAAGATGTGGTAAGAATAAATGAAGAGATGGGAGATGTATTATTTTCCATTGTAAACTTATCCAGATTCCTGGATGTTCAACCTGAACTAGCTTTAACCGGCACTATAGATAAATTCATTAAAAGGTTTGAGTTTATTGAAAAGGAAAGTGCAAAGGAAGGAAAGAAAATTGAGGAGATGACACTTTCCGAAATGGACGAGTTGTGGAACAAGTCGAAAACATTTTTAAAGTAAATTTATTAAAAAAGGAGGAGTTTAAACGTTTTTATCGAATAAACAGTAATTTGAGATGTTTAAGTTTATATAAACTTTAACCCTTATATGGATTAAGGGCTTTATAGTCCGAAACATCCTTAATTGAAACATAGGTTTCAAAGATTAAAAGCCAATATAAAAAATAGGAGGATTGAGTAATGAATAAAACAGAATTGGTTTCAAGTATGGCAGAAAAAAGTGAATTGTCCAAAAAGGACGCTGAAAAGGCTCTTAACGCATTTGTTGAAAGTGTAGAAGAAGCACTTTCGAAAGGTGATAAGATTCAATTGGTAGGGTTCGGTTCATTTGAAGTAAGGGAAAGAGCTGAAAGAAAGGGCAGAAACCCACAGACAAAAGAAGAAATCACTATTCCTGCAACAAAAGCACCAGTATTTAAAGTTGGAAAAGGCTTAAAAGAACTGGTAAACAAATAATATTGATTTTACATATCGCAGCAGTGGTTTGTATCAATGCATGAAGCGATAAATCGAAGATGCCTGATGCTTTTTAAGAATATGCAATCTTTAAGAGTACACAATAATAAAACACAGTGCATCATCACAAAATGGATATTTGTTTATGATTAAAAGGGCTTCTTCAAACAAGAAGCCCTTTTTATTGCAGTTTGTGCCATTTTGCTTTGGTGAAATCAGTATTAAGTGAGTGAATAGGGGGAATATCCAATGAGAATAGATAAATACCTAAAGGTATCAAGACTTATAAAAAGACGCACTCTTGCAAATGAAGCATGTGAGCAAGGCAGGGTGAAGATTAATGATAAAGTAGCCAAGCCCGGCTTGGAAGTTAAAGTTGGAGATACTATTGAAATTCAATTTGGAAACAGCAATATAAAAGTTGAAGTTGTTTCTGTCAGTGAGCATGTACTAAAATCGGATTCGAAAGAAATGTATGTTATAAAGTAAAGCTTTTTTAAAATAGAACTTTTCAAGAAGAATTGCATACAAGATGAAGAATGAGAGGCTTTTTGAAGGAGCTTCTTTTTTTATGCTCTATGCTTTTGTACGGAATCTCAGTATTAATTTGTTCAATAATAAGCATTTTTGAAGTTGTACATGCATAAACATCTATATGAATAAAAAACTGGAGAGAATTTAAAAACTGTCACTGTTACTGATATATAAAGGCTGTTATGCTTTTGTGTCAGTTCGGAGCAGTAAGAAAACTGGAGGGATAAAAATGATTGAAGATAAAAAGATGTTAAAGTCAAATGTCCAGAATATTTTGATTGAAAACAGGGAAAAGCTTAGTGTTTCCGGCGTGCTGGATGTTGAGAGTTTTAATGATGAAACTGTTGTTGTGGACACTGAACTTGGAATTCTAATTGTACGTGGAGAAGAGCTGCATATAAATAAATTAAGCCTGGATAATTCTGAGCTTAATATAGAAGGGTACATAATAAGCTGTGAATACAATGAGAAAGACGGCGGTAGAAAAGGAACAGGATTCTTTTCAAAAATGTTCAGGTAGAGGATAAGTGATAAATATTGTGGGTATCTGTTGGCAATCAGGCGTATTCTTTTTTGATGTGTGTATTAGGTGGAATGATTATAGCTTTTATATACGACGCTTTTAGAATAAAAAGAAAAACTATAAAGTCCAGTAATATAATAATTTACTTTGAGGATTTTATTTATTGGATTATTGTAGCTCTTGTTCTTTTTGGGGCAGTCTATATAAGCAACGAAGGTGAGATACGGGGTTATCTTATTATAGGAGCAATTTTAGGGATAATTATTTATGCATTTCTGCTAAGTAGAATTGTTATGACGGTTTTTCTGTTTATAATAGGACTTGTATATAAGTTTGTAGTTGTTGTTTTTGGCATATTGCTTATTCCGCTTAAGATCATCTACAGAATACTGAGAATACCCGCAGGATTTATTTGTTATACAGCTCTGCGCGGGGGCAAAAAAGTAAAAAGGATAGGAAAAGTCAGACTTGATAAATTGAAGGGTTGGAAAAGAGTTATAAAAATTATTAGGAAAAAAATATAATGCAGGAGGAATTTACAAACATGTGTAGAATTAATATAATATATGGAATACGTTTTATATAGAATATCTTTAAGGCGTTAAGTGGGTTTAAGGTGTTAAATAGGAGAGTAGCTTTATGAACAAAAGAAAAAAGCCCGCATGGGGTTTAGTTTTGATTACAGGCGTGTTTGTGCTTTATTTAGGAGTTGTTTTAGTTAAGCAACAAAGCATGATGTATGATCAGCAACTTTATATGGATGACATACAGGCGAAAATAAAGCAGGAAGAAGCACTGAAACAAGAGCTTTTAAAGCAGGAAGAGAAAGTTAATTCCGATGAGTTTGTCGAGAAGATTGCCCGTGAGGAATTAGGAATGGTAAAACCAGGCGAAAGAATTTTTGTGGATATTAATAATTAATGAGTGAATGTGAATTTTAACTGATAATGAACTGTTGGTAAATTAGTAAATAGTGATACTTGACGTAAGGCACTATGTTATTATATAATCTAATTACTTTAATCAATCAGGAGGATTATTTAATTTATGCTCGTGGAAGTAGGAAAAGTTGTAGAGGGGAAAGTTTCAGGCATTACTAATTTTGGAGCTTTTGTTCAACTCTCTAACGGTCAGACAGGTTTGGTTCACATCTCTGAAGTTGCGGAAGAATATGTTAAGGATATTAAGGCTCATCTTAATGAAAACCAGGTTGTAAAAGTGAGAATTATTTCTGTAGACAAAAACGGCAAAATCAGCCTTTCAATTAAGAAAGCTTTAGACCCTGCACCTTCTGAAAAATCTTCAAAGTTTTCGAATTCTTCAAGATCTTCAAGGACTTCAAAACCGGAGGAAGTTGATTGGAAAAGGAATAACCAGTCTAATATTTCTTTCGAAGAGCGTCTTGCAAAATTCATGAAAGACAGTGATGAAAAGATGCATGACCTTAAGAAGAATTTTGAGTCAAAAAGGGGCGGCGGAGGATACAGAAAATCCGTACAATAGTGTGAACTTTCTATTAAGTAGCACGGATAAGGTAGCTGTAAACCGGTTGGATTATTGTTATACTTCCAATAGGGTGGGAGTTTTTTCGCCTATAGCTGTGAATTTATGTGATAAACGTTGACGATTATAACGGTTTTTGCTCTTTAGCAAAGACCGTTTTTGTAGTGTTTAAACAGCTAAACCTGTTATACTTCAAATATGTATGCTATTTTGAAAAAAATGCTTTACAAACGAGATGTTGGCTTAAATTACCATTAAATTTGTGTTGACATGATAAAAAACATGTATTATAATAAGTGAGTCGCTTATCGAAGGGCGATTTAGTTGCCGGAGTGGCGGAATTGGCAG
>LSQX01103237.1_pt2 | contig 13107 bp, 11 predicted proteins | sample 654561 | NCBI WGS metagenome assembly LSQX01 (sample SAMN04489861, study PRJNA283612) | anaerobic digester metagenome | isolation source: 4 biogas reactors fed with cattle manure at either 37C or 55C with and... | place: Denmark: Kongens Lyngby | collected 2014 | reverse complement strand
GGTGAGACGTACTGGGCCAAAACACCGGCGTCTTTAAGAATCTGCAATATCGGCAATGGGCCCTGGAGAACATCTGCACCCAGGCGGCCGGCCTGGAACTCAGTCATTACAGTGGGAACATACACTGAGGTAGAGATGCGGGTGTACTCTGCCGGCAAGCCGTACTGGGCCTGGAACGCATCCATCACCGGCTCGATGCCTGTGATGTTGGCGTAATACTGGACTTTGCCCTCTCCCTTAGCCTCTTCCAACAGCGGATGCTCACTTGCTGCCGCGGCCTGAGCCATAGCTACGGCCATCAGGCAGATTAGCAGCAGACTCAAGCTCCTGAACTTGATTCTCATCTTTTTTCATTCCACCTTTCCCGCAATACTTATAAACCTGCCTGGTATAGTTTCGTGCGGGCTGTTCACAGTTCCTGCCCCCAGGTTGTCCTCCGTAGTACCAATTTTCACCTGCGGACAAACACATAGTCTCCCGCCTTGACCCCTAGATCCCGAGCCACCGGCTCACATTTGGCCTTGAGGAGAAAGTAGATCGCAGCCATTGCCAGAGTCAACGGCTCAGCTGCCGGCTTTGCCTGCGCGCAGCTCTGTAGTTCCTTTTGTTATGACTGGCCGTTTGGGGAGATAACTGAAATGTACGTGAGGAAGGCGTATCGACGGCGGGTTGTAGGCTCTGCGCTGCTGGCCTTCCTTGAGGACCAGCTGCCAATGTGAGGTGCTGTAAGTGTCAGGATCCTCACCAGTGAAGATAATCAGCCGGCGCTGAAGCTGTATAACAGACGAGGTTATCAACTCATGGAAGATGAAGCCATCCTCAGTAAGGAGCTGGTTTCCAACAGCCGTCAGGAAGTAGATGACGCGATCTAAGGCCGCCTTTGCTATCTAACATCAAGTGTCGATGCTTTCCTGTTTGCTTCCTTGCTTTTCAGGCGAGGACGACAATCAAACTTTCGTTGGCTGTTCCTGTAGAAATTCGTATGATATCCTATCGATAGTGCGAATGGCGACAATGTACATTCAAACAGCCGATGACTCTTGTCTCATCCTTCCCATTCCACCGCTGCCGCCCTGTTCATTACGAGGGCCGACACGGCCGCTCGCGTACTGCTTGAGCCAAGCGAAGTCCCTAAGGATCATTGAGTGTAAGGCAATTGACTTTTCTAGCCGTCTGATGAGGCTGTCGGCTTCAGCAAAAGGCTAGCATAGCTCCATTGCTCACCGGACCATTCTGTAAGGAGGGGTCTCCCTTGAACAGCACTGGACAGAAAACGAGTCTCAAAGATATCTCGGAAGCGTTGAATGCGGATGACGTTCAATTGATGGGCTCGGACTTTACATGCCTGATCGGCAAGCTCATGCTCGAGATCGTAATCTATGCATATTCGACCTGCCGTGAGGTGGAGAACGTACTTGCGCTAGTTGAAAACAAGCTGACTATGACCGATGCTTTGGTGTTAGCACATCTGGGAGGGACGGCTTCAGCTGCACTAGCTGACATCTCCCATGATCTGAATATCCCTAAGACTACCTTGCACTACGCCCTGGGCAAGATGGCAGAACGGGGATGGATTGAGCGCAGCTCTGGCGAACAAAGAGCTGATCAACCCGTGTTCTCCCTAACACCCACAGGCAAGGAACAGCTGGCCCAAGTGGTCAGGACTGTTTTCTGCCCAACTGAGGGCACTCTTGCATATGATTGGATTGCTTCTTCCCACGAACCCTTGCTATGCTTAGCCATGATCCTCCGAATTCTTGCCAGAATGAGGCTCGGAGCTGACTATCCCGAGAGGGTCACCCTCGCAGCCAACCGGATCATCTCATTGGTTAGGGAGTATGGACTTACATCTGACTCCATATCAGCATCCGCCAAGCCCACCTCAATTTGACGCATACTGTTGACCTCACAGATCCTAAGCCTTCCTCGCCTAACCCACAGGGAACCTGCTAATAGAGCCTCGGGCTGTGCCACTTCGAATGCCCCGGGCTATCGGGTGCTTTGAGCTTAGCGCAGAGCCGATCCCAGTGCAGCTTGCGCAAGAGTGCTGCTCTTCCCCTCTCTGATACCGCCCGTATTGCCCCTCACTGATGTCGCCAGCTATCTCAAAAAATCCTCGGAATCCCTGGCAATACTTGACAGTTTCTGATATTAAGTGGTAAGGTAAAGATGACTATCGTTCCAATTCGAACAATCACAAGGGTCTTTAGTAAGGGCCGCCAGCTTTCTTGCAGCAGATACCTTTGAGGGTAGGGAAGTCCGCCATGTCTATCTTCAGGGTCTTGAGTAAACCGAAGAGGAATTCTTTGCTTGCGGACCATCTGGATGATGTGATCGGCATCATGTCAATTGATGCTGAGGGGAAATTCACCTGCGTAAACCAGAAAGCGAGAGAGATCTTGCTTGACCTCAGCAATAGAAATCGGCTGCCCCGGAATTTGATCGGTGTATCCATTGAGGAAGTCTTGAAAAAGCGGCTCGACCAAACCGTGATTGGCCGCACTCTGCTCACCGGCGATGAGGTGCAGGGCCAACTGGTGGCATATGGAAGGCACTACTGCATAGTAACCACCAGACTGATACGGAACAAAGAGTCACAGATCACCGGCTGTACGCAGTACATCTTCGAGACTAATGCTCCTGGTTCTGAAGACGACTTCCACGTATCACAGAGCTTTACCCGCAGCTTAGCTGACAAACTTGGCTATACCTCAACTGACTGGATTGACACGATTTCCCTTGAGCACTCGCAGCAGCTAATCCGCTGTCTCTGTGCTACAGACCATACCGTTCCCATCACAGATTACTGTCCCCACTAGTTCAGATGTGCCTTCAATCCCAGGTACGGCTGGGATTCACTTGACCGCCGCAATTACTTAAGAGTACCCATTGACCTGGCTGTCGAGATCAGCCTCATTGAGCTCCCTGATAGCCAAACCGTTCCCCCGGATACTCAGGAAGTGCCTATTCCCGGAACCACCTTTGATCTGAGTCCCCGAGGAACCGGATTACTGTGTCCGGTCAAGCTCCCACTAAACAGCATCATCAGCATTGATTTTCACAGCACAGATAAGCCCTTTAGCTGCAGAGGAGAAGTTGTTTGGCAGCGCCAAGATGATGATGGCAACTGGCTGACCGGAGTCAGCTTCCAGTCAGTTAAGCCTGAGACTTCCGCCGCCATTATTCATCTAATCAACAGGCAGCAGCTGCGGCTTTGGGGAGAGGCTGCACCAAGGAGACGGCCGGTATCGGACGTCGACTTTGATCAGCCGGATGTGAAGTATTCAATCGCGACACTCCGCAGTCTATTGAGGGCGAAAAGTGATGATCTCTTCCGCCACTCGCTGCGGGTTGCCAGTTATGCAGAACCACTGGGCACTGCGATGAACATGACGGACAAGCAGCTGATGCTCCTAAATCATGCCGCTTTGCTCCATGACTTGGGATGGCTGGAGCTAGACCTTTCTCTGCTCAGAAAGGTAGATTCGCTTACTCAGGAGGAAAGAGAGCAGATGCTTCTCCACTGCACTTACGGTGCAGAGCTGATTGAGGCTATACCGGCTCTCCAGGCACTGGCACCGATAATCCTGCATCATCATGAGCACTATGATGGTTCTGGATATCCCCATCAGCTAAAGGAACAGCAGATACCACTCCTCAGTCGGATCATTCGCGTTGCAGATTCTGTAGATCACATGCTCCATCCGTTGACCTCCGACAGAGAAATGTCACCTGATCAAGTCATCAATGTGCTCTCCCAAGAAGCAGGCCGCAAATATGATCCCACTGCAGCAGGACTATGCATTGAACTAATCAAGTCAGGCGAGTTGATGTCTGCAGTGTGAAAACAGTCTTCCATATTCCCCCCGCCTCGTGGTGATCGACGGCCTTCCCTCAAAGGGAAGGCCGTTTTGGCCGGTGAAAAGAAATATACAACATCATGCTGCAAGGGAGGAAGACACGTGGCCAAAATCTATCTTGATGAGAGCACCTATAGGGATAAAGTCTTGGGCTGCTGGCTGGGGAAACACATCGGCGGGACGCTGGGAACGCCGCTGGAGAGGCGCTTTGGACAGGATGAGATGTTTGATGTCTGGTGGTATCCCGACCTTCCGGAAGGTGGGCTTCCCAATGATGATCTGGAGATGCAGCTTATCTGGCTGCAGGCCCTCAAAGAGAGGGGGCCGGGAATCACCGCCCGGGACCTGGCTGAGTATTGGCTGGACTGCATTGCCTACAATTTCGATGAGTATGGACTGAGCAAGACCAATCTGGTCAGAGGCCTGCAGCCGCCGGTATCGGGCTGGCACAACAACTGGTTTATTGACTGCATGGGAAGCCCCATCAGGTCGGAAATCTGGGCATGTGTGGCTCCAGCAGCTCCCCATGTGGCTGCCCGGTACGCCTTCCACGATGCCATCTGTGACCATGCCGGCGGGGAGTCGGTGTATGGAGAAGTCTTCAACGCAGTGGTGGAATCCTGTGCCTTTGTGATTGATGACAAGTTTAAGCTCATCGATTTGGGGCTGAGTGCCATTCCGGCCCAGAGTGAGACCTATCGGGCCATTAAGGAAGTGCTGGCCCTGTATGAAAAAGGTGTTGACTGGATAGAGGCCAGAGAGCGGGTCAAAGACAAGTTCTATAGCCCCATCGCTCAGTACTCGCCTTTGAACTTAGCTTTCCAGACCATCGGCTGGCTCTATGGAGAAGGCTTTGCCGATGCCGTCTGTAAGGCAGTCAACTGCGGCTGGGATACTGACTGTACAGGTGCTACCCTAGGGGCTATCCTCGGCATTGTCTTAGGCCGCAAGAACCTCCCAGAGAAATGGGTAGAGCCCTTGGGTGATGAGATTACCACCAATGTAGAAAGGGGCGGCATCAAGAACCTCAAGGCACCAACCAATATATACGAGCTGACCGATGAGGTTGCAGAGATGGCCAAAACGGTTCTGAGCTACTGGAATACCGGTGTGGAAATCAGAGAAGGCTGCAGCACCAGCCCGGCACCGGAGTACAGCTTTGAGGCTAGCTGGCTCACTGAGTATAAGGCAAACAGCATCAGCTTTGACCTGACTACCCTCGCAGCAGATTTGGTCTATGACGACACAGCAGCCGTAGTGGGCGATGCCCCTACCCGCTTCACGCTGATACTCACAAATCCCCATCCAGAGGCCATTCACGCCAAGGTCGATGTGGAGCTGCCTGAAGGCTGGCAGCTGGGAACGCCCATGCCTGTGACTGTAGAAGTTGCGGCTGAGAGCCGGACAGCTCTGCCCATGTCTCTAACCTGCTGCCCCGACTACATCGGGCTGACCAATCGGGGAACGATTACCGTAGATATTGATGGGCGGCCAGCTTTGCTCCGGATTCCCCTGGCCTTCCTGGGCGGCTTCCGCTACTTAGCCTCGCCTGTCTATGAGGGCAAGAATCTCGACAGCGATTTCGGCATCGATGAAAAGGCTGTCTTTGATGCGGTGCCCCATGGCTGGAGAGAAATCTGGCGCCGGACCAACGACTTGAAAGCAGAGGAGCTTTTCGACGGCAAGGCCGGAGTACTGTACCTGGTGCACTACATTAAATCCGAGGAGTCCCAGCCGGCACTGATCGGAGTCCCCAACAGCAACCGCATGAAGATCTACTTAAACGGCAAGTTCCTGCATACAACAGCAGATGTCGTGCCCTTGGCACCCAATGAGGGCGGCGACGGATCCAACTACGCGAAAGGAACCCTGAAGGCTGGATGGAATCAGATACTCATCAAGCTGGAGAGGACAGATCAGCCCCTAGAAGCGCACTTCTTGGCTTCTGGAGTCGATGAGCAGCATCCCATCAACAACGGTGACGCCCTGATGGGCATTGAACGGGCTCGCCTGCCCTGGTAGAGCCTCCATGCAGAAGAAGCTGGAGGCCGGCAGGCACAGGCCGCCGGCCTCTATTCTTCTTGGGCAAAAGGCCGCAGACACAGATGCCCTTACCAAAACTATCGGAAATGTATTGACAGTCATCCTATATTGCCATATACTATTCACGGATATTTAGATGTTTAGCTAAATCTCTATGATGCTGGAAGCGTCAATGTGATAGAGGCTTGATGGCTGACGTAGACGGCAAGCGCCCTTAGACAGCTGCCATCTGACAAGATACTTCGAAGGGAGGCAGGCATGATGGCCCCTTCTCCCATCATCCGGCTGAGCAAAGTCAGCAAGTCATTCAAAGATGTCCAGGCGATCAAAGACTTGTCCTTCACCGTGAGCAAAGGTGAGATAGTCGGGCTCCTCGGCCCCAACGGTGCCGGCAAGACCACAGTAGTCAGATTGATTAACGGCGTCATCGCCGCCGATGCCGGTACGGTGGAAATCTTTGGCCAGAGCCCCTTGGCGGAATCGAACAGCATTCGCTCCCGGACGGGAGTCCTGACTGAAAGCGCCGGCCTGTACGGGCACATGACTGCCAAAGAGAACCTGGCCTTCTTCGCCCGGATCTATGGCGTGCAGGACTATCCAAGCCGCATCGACATGCTGCTGCAAGAATTTGGATTAGCTGAGTACAAAGACCGTAAGGCCGAGACCTTCAGTACAGGTATGCGCAAGCGGCTGGGAATCGCCAAGGCCCTTATTCATCGGCCTGATGTGCTTTTTCTAGATGAACCCACGACTGGGCTTGATCCCGAAGCCTCCCGGGACCTCCTGGGTTATATTAAGGAGCTCAATGCCAGAGACGGTGTGACCATTGTTCTGGCTACACATCTCCTAAGACAGGTTCAGGAGCTGTGTCACAGGTTTCTGTTCCTGCACCGGGGCCAGCTGATTGAAAGCGGTACACTGCGCCAGTTAGAGGATAAGTACCTAAAGAGCTTCCAAGTCAAGGTCGAGTCGGATCTCAAGGTCGAAGGCCCCTCCTACCGGGGGTTCCCGCTTCAACAGGTGGAACCGGGGGTGCTCATCTTTACTGTGGAGACCAAATCCCAGGTGCCGGAGCTTCTCCGGCAGATTCTCTCTGAAGCCTCTGTCTATTCTGCTGAGATTTTGGGACGGGATCTGGAGACACTCTACTTCAATGTAAGGGGGAATTTCCGTGGATAGACGAGCAATGTGGGCCATCGCAATCAAGGACATAAAAGCCATTAGAAGCAGTGTCCAAGTCTGGCTGCCGATGATTCTTGTTCCCATAGTCATGTGCGCGTTGATACCCGGCGGCATGATCTACGGTGTGAGGCGTTTTGGCATTGAGGGGATGGGCAATATGGGGAATATGGACTCCCTGGCGAAGCTGATTGACAGCCTCCCTCCAGGCAGCTTGAGGGATACCATTACCTCCTTTGATTCACCGGAAAAGCAGGTCCTCTACTTCGTCCTAAACCACCTGTTCGTGTCTTTCTTCCTGATCATCCCGCTGATGCTGTCCAGCGTGATCACCGCCAACAGCTTTGCAGTGGAAAAAGAGAGGGGGACATTGGAGACTCTGCTCTTCTCGCCTGTGGAAATCCGCACCCTGTTTGCCGGTAAGGTGCTCTCAGCCTTCATTCCCGGGATGGCTGTGACCTTCCTTTGTGGGCTTGTGTACGGGATAGTTGTCAATGTGCTTGCATATCCCCTGTTTGAAGAGCTGATCTTTCCCACGCTTAACTGGGCAGTATTGCTTCTGTGGACCATACCAGCTGTTATTCTCTTTGCCATCTTCATTAATGTGATCATCTCTGCCAAGGTCAAAGGCTTCCAGGAGGCCTATCAGCTGTCCGGGCTCCTAGTCCTGCCGGTCCTGGCACTGGTCCTCGGTCAAGCTTTAGGTGCACTGGTATTAGACACCCAGTGGCTCCTTTGGGGCGGAGCTATGGTCCTGGCCTTAGCCATGGGGATGCTCGGGTTCATCAGCCGGCACTTCGACCGGAACAGACTGTTTGAAAGCCAAGTTTCCTAAGTTCAAGACCTCAATACGTCCCCAATTCCAGGCCCCGATCAACGAAGTACCTGTAGGTTTCGTAATTCACCGTATCGGGGATGGAGTGATCGCTGTGGAGCACATAGCCATAGCGGCCCTTGACAATCGGGATCTTCTGCTCCAGCTCCCGGTCAATCTGCTGCCGGTCGTTGGAGTATAGAACCCGCACATCGATGCCGCCCATAAAGGAGAGCCTGTCCCCGTAGTCCTTATACAACTTGATGAGATCCATCCCTGCCTTTACTTCAATGACCTGCAGACAGTCGATACCGGCAGCCACCATCCCTGGCAAGAGCGGCTCCACCATGCCGCAGGAATGCATGATTACAGGCAGGCCGCGGCTGTGGGCAAAATCGATGGTGCGCTTGTGGGCAGGCTGGATGATCTCTTGGTACATTGCCGGGGACATGAAGGGCCGCCCCTTGAACCCCATATCTTCGTAGAACCAAATCCCGTCAGGGTATCCCTCTTGGCTGAACAAAATCTCCTGTAGATCCAAGGCGAGCTGAGCATAGGTATCAACCATGTCTTTGACCCACTCGGGGTCCAATGCCATGCCCATCAGCATATACTCATGGCCGCACACCGGGTGCATGGATTCAAATACGTTGACACCAGCCCACGCAAAAAACCGGTTATGCTGCTCAGCATGGGCCTTGGCCTTCCGGTATCCTGCAAAATCTATGCGCCTGGGATCGGGAGTCAGCAGCGGCTTAATCTGTTCCTCCCATCCCCTTCTGTCTTTCACCATGAAGTCCACATGCTCCGGCGTAGTGTCATGGAGCTTGTGCCTACGGAGCACGGCGCCGTTTCCATCCCTTACCAAGATGGTCTCTTCTGTCTCGTCAATGACCTCCGGCTCAAAATCCAAGTCAGCAGTAAGGTTAAACGGCCAGCACAGGGTTATATCAAAACCGAAGTGGTCAGCCAAGTCTTCATTGGGGTGAATGTATCCCTCATGGGTCCATTTCTTCTGTGTATCGCCCCAGAAATGCTCAAACAGCCCGATGTGATCAACGGGCTGTCTCTGCAAGATCCGCCCGATCCGTTCTTTACCAGTCATGGAAACCCCGCCTACCTCCCTGTTCCTTGTTAATCCCACTTTGGTATTCTGCCCCAGGCAGCTTTCTCCTCCGGCATTTCCACATCCAAACGGGCCAAGTGGATCAAGTTTGATCAGCAGCAGCAGATCGCTATTAGCTCATTATCAGCTGTTGGCGATAGTGTAAATTGATACTTCGCTGAACGCGGCACTGAGCAGGCACCAGCGGGACCAGAATGTCTCCTTCACTGACTGTACCAGTTGGGCAATCTGTCGTCGGTTAGGCCTCACCAGTGTCTTCGCCTTCGATGCTCACTTCACTCTACTGGGCCTTGTAGTCAATCCTTAGAGACTCATACCAAGGCTTTGAGGTATCCGTACCCCACTGCTACACTCTCGGGTGGTAAGAGCTGTCCGCCGTGACCAATGCATCTACACTGCAGCCATGCAGCAACAAGCCCGGGCTGTTCGGTGCTGCCGCACCGATAACCCGGGCCTTGTAGCGCAGACTACGCAGAATATCTGACTTCACCGGCCGTTAGGCTACTTCCAAGCAATGCCGGTGAACTTGCGGAAGGCTTCCATGCTGGTTTTTATAGATTCAATCTCATCCAGCTGGGTGGCATCCTGCTCCAGGATGATGTAATCCACATTGGGAGCTTCTGCCGCCGCGTTGATGATATCCTGTATCGGCAGTACGCCGGTACCGATTTCCGTGAAACACAGGGGATTGATGGTGGCTGCAAATACATCCATGTTGATCTCTGCACTCTTGTTGATAATACCGTCATACATGTTCAAGGGCTGGGGCGCATCCTTGGGGAAATCCTTCTGATGGATAAGCACTAGCCGATCCTTGTATTTCCTAATCAGCTCAACAGGATCTTGGCCGCCCCTCATAATCCAGTATGTGTCCATCTCGATAAACACCAAGCTGGGATCGGTATTCTCCATGATTATGTCATAGACAGTCTTATCTCCAAAGGCCTGAAACTCCTGGTAGTGGTTGTGGTAATAGAACCGCATCCCCCGGGCCCGGCACATCTCACCTATCTGGTTGAAGAGTTCACATTTCTTGAGGACATAATCCACATCATTGTACGGGAAGAACTCGATGGCACAGCCGATTTGAGGATTACCAAGCTCTGCGTGATAGTCCAGGACCCGCTCCAAGCTGGCCGGGTCCAAGGGATTGACGTGACAGCCGACAATAGACAGACCCAGCCGCTCGAGGGCCTGTTTCATCTCATCGGCGGAAAGCCCAAATCCCACCCCGGGGTCCTTTGTTGTATCGTGGTTGGCTGCTTCTATGTACTTGTATCCTATCTCTGCCAGCTTATCCAGTGTACCAAAGGGATCTTTCATTAGAGAGTTCCGCACTGAGTAAAGCTGAATACCAACTCGTATACTCATTTTGTCCCCTCCCTGTAATCTCGGTCTTGCTTACATTTTCCCTTCAGGGGGATGGAAATCCTTTTTACAGCAGGTCCTGCTGCCCGCGAAAACCTGTCCGCCTGAACCCAGTGACTTCTATACAGTCAAACCGCCCCTACCCCTTCGTCTCCCTCAAGGCGACGTTAATCTCAAACTCGCCGATGGATGTGAGCATGGGAATCACTAAGGCGACATCGGTTGCCATGGATAGAGACTGTGACGTGCCGAACATCACGTGTGGAGGGGAAATGTCACATCTGTAGTTCTCGGAATTCAGGTAAGTCATGGCATTACCGCTGATAATATTAGCCACTTCGCCCAGGGCAGACAGCACGAAACCGTCCATCTCGGTCAGTTCCATCCCAGACATGATCTTCACCATGGTCAGGGTCATGTCCTTGGGAAAGCTGTATAGAATAGAGCCGGACAAATCCCCCGTAGCGCCGATGATCACATTGGCCTCTCTGCTGGGAATTAAGTCCTTGGCCAATCTCAGGTCTCCCCTGTTTACCTCCAGGTCCATCATGATCTGAAAGACGTCTTTAGTAGCTCGATAAAACGGCTGGATGTATTCAACCTTCATCACTGCGTGCCTCCTTGCTCCCGGACGAATGCCCCGATCCTTTGGTCAGCTGCTGCCACATGCATGATTAGCCACGTCATCAGCTTGGCACCCAGTTCCTGCACCAGCTCTTGGGTGTAGCCCTCTTTGACAAAGGTTTCAGCATAATCGTTGACTGTGGACTTGAACTCATCGTGGACCTGCTTGTGCTTCTCATACTCCGGAAAGCCGATCTGCCGCTGAAATGCCTCCTCTGCCTCGAAATGCTCCACCACATAGTTCTGCATGAACTGGAGGGTCGACTTCACCTGCTCCAGCTTCACTTCCCAATCCCCCTCACCTTGAACAGCCTGCAGAAAGCTCGACACCCGGCCAAAGAGCTCTCTATGCTGGCCATCGATGAGCTCCACTCCGATCTTGTACTTATCTTTCCACATCACTTTTGATCTCCCACCTCTTCTAGCTGAGTCTAGTTCTATGGACAGCTCTTCCTTGCAGCATTTATATCCATTATACCGAGAGGGTTAACATTAAGCCCAGTGTTTTCCTGCTTTGATACTTGAACAACTCTTCGCAAACAATAAACAGGGATGTACACTGATGTATAGAAGAAAATACTATATCCACCGCTCCCCCGGCCAGGAATGCGGCGGCAGTGCAGCAGCCTGACGGGGGCAAGTTGTGTATTGTAGGAGGTACTGGTATGAAAAGCGACAGCAAGCGGTTGCCGGAAGGCCTGCGCTTCGGCCCTCTTTTTGATGAAGCCGAAGTGGAAATGGTAAGTGAAGTCGTTCGGACTGGGCGGTTGACGCAGTTTAGCAGCGACCTGGTGAATGAATTCGAGCGTGCCTTCGCTGCTTACGTGGGAGCTCCTGCAGGGATTGCCGTCAACTCAGGTACAGCTGCTTTACATACAGCCCTGGCAGCTGCTGGAATCGGCACAGGGGATGAAGTAATTGTGCCGGCCTTTACTTTTATAGGCACGGTAGGCCCTATTCTGCAGCAGCAGGCCGTCCCGGTCTTTGCCGATATTGATCCCCAGACATTCTGCCTGTCGGTGGAGGATACTGCCCGCAAGCTCACATCAAAGACCAAAGCCATCTTGGCAGTGGATATGTTTGGACATCCGGCAGATCTTGATCCTTTGCGAGAACTGGCCGCAGAGCATGATCTAGTACTGATCGAGGATGCTTGTCAGGCCCATGGGGCCAAGTACAAGGGCGTACGGGTAGGCAATCTAGCCGATCTCACCTGCTACAGCTTCTATGAGTCGAAGAACATGACCACCGGCGAAGGCGGCATTATAACTACCGGCAACGAAAGGCTGGCTAAGCTCTGCCGCACGATCCGGCACCAAGGTGAGGAAAACTGGGGTATCATCAAGCGCCTGGGATTCAATTACCGCATGGGAGCACTGCAGGCTGCCCTGGGCGTAGTGCAGCTAAAGAAACTAGATAAGTTCAATGAAATGCGCCGGGAGCGGGCCGCCATCTACACAGCGGCACTGTCTGATCTGGACCTGCAATTGCCTGGCGAAAGCCCGGATGTGTGGAGCGTCTTTCATGTATACTCCTTCCTCCTGCCCAACGAGCTTGCCGGCCGCCGGGATGAGATCGTCCAGCGGCTGCGGGATGAGCGGGTGCCGGTGGGAGTAGCTTATCCCCGGCCACTTTATGCCAGCCCGGTGTTTGCCAGCCTGGAGGGCCCCTTCGACTGCCCGGTAACAGAGGATGTCTGCAGCCGCGTGATCACCCTCCCCACCCTGCAATCCATTCCGGTAGAGACAGCAGAGCTAATTGGGGAGATTACCCGGGATGTCGTTAGGGAGTACATGAGATAACGTTCACCACCAGGCGGCCGATTATGGAACCTCCCTTTTGCTAAACCCTCTGCAGACACGGGTGGTAACGCGATGTAAGTAATGCAGACGCAGTATCAGTCTCAGCTATGCGGCTGATACTGCGTCTCTTAGCAATACAACTGGCGGAAGGTTGTTTTGACTTCCTTTTTCAGGTTCTCTTAGTAGCGGCCGTACTCCATTACAGCCTCCCACATGGCAACGATGTTTTCGGGCGGCACGTCTCCTTGAATGTTATGTACCGTTGCGAAAACAAAGCCTCCACCGGGAGCC
>LSQX01272306.1_pt1 | contig 13109 bp, 11 predicted proteins | sample 654561 | NCBI WGS metagenome assembly LSQX01 (sample SAMN04489861, study PRJNA283612) | anaerobic digester metagenome | isolation source: 4 biogas reactors fed with cattle manure at either 37C or 55C with and... | place: Denmark: Kongens Lyngby | collected 2014 | reverse complement strand
TAGATGGGTAACCCTCGCGCTTGTTCCATATAGCCTTGTATCCGGCAGTACAGCTATTTCTTCTCTCGTTCCCCGTCAACATAAGCGTAACCCAGTCGGTCGCCTCAATAAAACGGTCTGCAGCATCATATATCTGCGGTGCCTCATCCAGTATCTGCATTATTTTGGGGAACAGCCACTCAGAAGATATTTTCCCGCCGTATCTGCTGAGGAATCTCTCTCCTCTTGCTTCAGCCAGCTCATTAAGCTTATTTGCCTCGTACTGTGCAGCATGGTGCTTCCAGAGCTTTACATAGGCGTGGGGTTCAAGCTTGTATTCATCCTTCATGCAAAGCGGTATGCCGGATTTGTCGATAGGGAGCATAGTGCAGGCTGTAAAATCGATAGCCATGCCTATAATATCCTCTGGGCTTACACCGGACTCCTTCAGTACCGCTGGAATTGTGATCTTCAGTACCTCCAGATAATCTTCCGGATGCTGTAGCGCCCAGTCAGACTCAAGCTTGGTCTTGCCATCAGGTAAAAATTCATCCATTACGGCGTGGGTATATTCCTTCACTGCTGTCGCGGCGATATTACCGGTGTCCACCTCCACCAGTACGGCTCTTCCTGAAAGAGTGCCGTAATCTATACCAATAGAATACTTTTTAGCCAATGAAACCACCCCTTCTACTATATTTTAGGTATACAAGTAGCATTTGCCCATTGATGCTTCAAATCATCATATAATTAGATAATACAGCACAATTGCTATCATATCAAGCGTACAAGCAAGTATGCAATTATACAAGTTAAATTTGCTGTTTAGATCGGCAACGTTGGTTATGGAGGTCTGTGTTTAATGCTTCGAAGCCCTTCTACTAAGCGATACAGTAGTGTTAGGAAAACTGCAATACCCATGAGGCTGGACTCGGTCTAAATTTTGACGAATTCACTCCATGGATATATGCTCGGTGGGGTGGATTTGAAGGACATCCGCTCTTTCAGGGTGGGATGCTCAAAACCTATTTCAGATGACCACAGCGCGAGCTGCATGCCGGGCTTGTTTAGACCGCTGCCATACTTCTGATCTCCGTAAAGAGGATTGCCGATAGCAGCCATCTGAACGCGTATTTGATGGGGTCTGCCTGTGTGCAGCTTGATATTCACAAGCGAAATTCCGGCACTTGATGCTCTTAATGTGTAGTCCAGCACAGCCCTCTTCGCTTCGCCGTTCTTATTATGAAGAGGATCAACAATATTCACATAATTCGCCTTCTCATTTTTAGCAAGATAGTGCTCCAGGGTGCCAAACGTCTTCTCCGGCACCCCATGAACTACAGCTAAGTAGGTCTTATCAAACTGTCTATTTCTTATCTGCTCGGAAAGTCTGGATGCTGCTTTTGAAGTTTTTGCAAAAACCATTACACCACCAACAGGCCGGTCAAGCCTATGCACCATGCCCAGAAAGACATTGCCCGGTTTGTTATGTCTGATTTTCAGATCCTCCTTCAGAGCCGCAAGCATATCTCTATCGCCGGTCTGATCCCCCTGCGTCAGCATATTAGGAGGCTTAACAGCAATCAGTATGTGATTATCCTCATACAAGAGGTCTATCTTGCTCATCTTCTCCATGCTTCTCTTCCTGTTTCCCACCCATACCGCTCCTAGGTAGAGCTCTTCAACCTATTTAGTAATTTCCCTGCCGCCGTCTCCGACTTCGGAAATATAGAAGGACGGTTCAATTCCAGTTTTTTCAGCATAACCCTGGCCAACCTTCTCAACGAATGTGTCGACCGCTTCCTCCCGGACGATACTAACCGTGCAGCCGCCAAAGCCTGCGCCTGTCATTCTGGAGCCTGCAACACCTTCAATTCTCAGCGCCTCTTCCACCAGCGTGTCAAGCTCTGCGCCTGTTACCTCATACAAATCTCTCAATGAGCCGTGGGAAGCAATCATATATCTGCCGAAAAGCTCGATATTGTCATTATTCAAGGCCTCAACTGATTTGAGCACCCTATCGTCCTCGACAATCACGTGCTCAGCCCTGTTTCTGATTATCTCATCCTTAATCTCATGCTTGTACTTATTGAATTCATCCATGGATATCTCACCAAGACAAGTGGCTTGCGGTATGAACTGCTTCAAAATCGCAAAAGCCTCCTCGCACTGGCTTCTTCTCTCGTTATACTTGGAATCGGCCAGACCACGCTTCTTATTGGTATTGGCAATTACAATCTTGTAGCCCTTGAGATTCAAGGGTACATGATGAAAGCTCAGGTCCCTGCAGTTCAAGAATATTGCGTGATCGGCCTTACCCATGGCAGAGGCAAACTGATCCATAATACCGCAGTTTACTCCAACATAGTTGTTTTCGGCCTTTTGGCTGATTAGTGCCATCTCCACCATGTCAATGGGCTGCTTCAGACCAAGTGCGGTATTTCCCAATGTCAGCAGCGTTATTGCCGTTGCTACCTCAATTGCCGCAGATGATGAAAGCCCGGCTCCCAGAGGCACTGTATCGTGATAGAGCAGGTCACAGCCTACAAGCTTGTAGCCGGCCTTTTGCAGCTCGTCTGCCACACCATACTGATAATTGCCCCACTTTAAAGCCTTGTACTCTTCCAGCGTATCAAGTGAGCCTCGGACCTGGATACCTAAATCTGTAGCTATCAGGTTCATCATTCTGTCGTTCCTTGGTCTGGCTATAACTGTGGAACTCATGGTCAGGGCAGCAGGGAAAACATATCCCCCATTGTAATCGGTGTGCTCACCAATCAGATTGACTCTGCCCGGGGATGAAAACATTCGAATTCCCTCTTCGCTTCCACCATAAATCTCAATAAAACGCTTTTTAAGTTCAGAACTGTTCATATGTAATCCCATCCCTTTCTTAATCCTTCTTTTATACGCTTATCAACAAAAGGCTATTGCGATGCAGCCTCACTATAATCCGGCTACAGGCATCCAAAACTACTGCCCATCAAGAAACCTCTTATGAGCCTGGCGCAGCTCCTCTGCCTTTTCCTCAGGCTTTGTCGGGTTGGCATGAGCCCATGCGCCCGTCTCACTCGAGGCATTAAACTTCTGCTTATTTGAGGCGCGCATCGGTGGGAAAAATTCGATGTGGAAGTGATAATAATCACTGACATCTCCGCTGTTTACAGGCTCCTGATGCATGCACATCATATATGGGAAGGGGAAACCAAATATTGAATCCAACGTCCCTGTGGTCTCTTTCAATGCCCTTGCCAGATTTGCTTTTTCCCGCTCGCCAAACTGTGTGAGATTCTGCTTATGATTTTTGCTTACAATATACATTCCATATGGATATTCAGTGAAAAAGGGCAGGAAAACCAAAAAATCTTCGTTCTCAAAAATCACACGGTCCCCTGACCTGCTCTCATCTGCCAGCATATCACATATAAGGCAGGTCCCATTCTCGTCATGATGCTCCCTGCAAGCCTCCAGCTCCAGCTCCAGCTTCTTGGGTATAAAGGGATATCCGTAAATCTGCCCGTGTGGATGTGGCATTGTTACGCCTACCATCTCTCCCCTGTTCTCAAATATAAAAATGTATTTAATTTTCTCATCCTTCTTTAATTCTACAAAACGCTCTGTCCACAAGTCAATTATTTTGACAATATGCTCCGTGGAGAATTGATGGAGCGAAGAAGTATGCTCAGGTGAATACAGTATAACCTCGCATTTACCATAGGCTTCCGCCATCCTGTAAAGGCCTGTTGCTATATCATCAGGAACGGGTGGTTCCTGCGAAAGCGCCGGAAAATCATTGTCATATTTGTGCACATCGTAGCTTTCGGGTACCTTCCCTGAACCCGGGCAAAAGGGACACCAGTCCTTTGGCATCTGCGGCCTGTCCTGCCTGTGGGATGCAATCATAACCCAGTCCTTTATCAATGGATGCCATCTTAACTCAGCCATACTTCATTCCTCCCTTGCAGCAATAGTCTAAAGTATTTACTAGTACCTTACCCATATTTTATACATATATATTAATCCTAAATCAGAATGTAAAAAAGTGAAATGCCTTTATGTGATGAATATATGGAATATTGATGAGGATAAATTTCTAATTTTTCTATTGACAACACAATACTATGCATTGTATAGTATTATATATAAGATAGGTATGACAACAATTGTGACCTCTATTTTGATATGTTGTACATATTTTACAATAGCAATTTTTCGGATGGGAGTGGATGAAGTATGAAATCCTTAGTGTGTATTACAGGAGCAACGGGAGGACTTGGAAGGGCATTTTCTGTTGAATGTGCCAATCGCGGCTGGGATCTTTTTCTGACCGACCTTGCGGACAATTCACTGAGTATACTGGCTGCGAGCCTTACAAACACCTATAATGTTAACGTATATTATCGCAGCTGTGACTTAACAAACTTCGAGGCGAGGACCGAGCTCTTTGACTATTTACGCGAGCAGGGATTTTGCTTCAATTTCCTGATTAATATCGCCGGCTTAGATTTCGAAGGTCCCTTTCCCGAAAGAACACGCAGTCAGATAAGGACCATGCTCAGGCTTAACATTGAGGCAACCGTTGAAATGACTCATGAAATCATGAAAATGAGAGATATCTCAAGAACCTTCAGGGTTATCAATGTAGCAAGCCTGGCGGCTTATTATCCCATGCCGGTCAAAGCAATGTATGCCTCATCAAAGCGCTTTTTACTGGATTTTTCAAGGGCGCTTCGTGAAGAACTGCGCTCCTTTGATGTAAGTGTCACAGCCCTGTGCCCTGCAGGTATGCCAACGACACCCGAATGCATTAGAGCCATTGAGGCTCAAGGCTTTGCTGGCAGAATCACTACTCAAAATGTAGGCTATGTCGCAGCCCATACAATCGACTCGGCGCTGAAGGGCAGATCAGTGTATATCCCCGGTTTGTTGAATAAATTGCTCAAAGCAGCAGGCTCATTGGTGCCGCCAACTATTGTTGCAAGAGTGGTAGGCTCCCGTTGGAAATCCGCTCAGAGCAAAAGAGCGCTTCTTGGAAGCGTAAACGGTAACCCTCAGTAAGGGCTTATGCCCCAGTAAGTAACCGATGCTCAAAAGACCCGCAATATGTGTTAAAGTAGAATTATTACTCGGAGGTGTGTTTTTAGTGAAAGAGAAAGTCATCATCATAACCGGGGCCAGCTCTGGAATTGGCCTGGCTACAGCAAAGGAATTGTCCTGCAAAGGACTATACATAATTGGCATAGGTCGTTCACTCGAACGCTGTGCTCAAGCAGAGCAGGAGATCAGGGCGCTAAATCCCGATGCAAAGGTTCAATTTTTGATAGCTAATCTGGCCTCCCTCGAAGAGGTTTCAAAGCTGGCAGAGGATATTCGCGAACAGCTTGCGCAAGACGGCCTCCAACACATTGATGTGCTGATAAATAATGCAGGCACTGTTTCGAGCTGGTATATTTCTACAGTGGATGGCTTCGAGCTTCAGTTTGCCGTTAACCATCTGGCTCAGTTCCGCCTGACATATGAGTTGTTGCCCCTTCTGAAGCAATCCGACGAAGGCACGGTTATCAGCGTTAGCTCAGGCTCTCACTACAGAACAAAAATCCACTGGAAAGACGTAATGCTCAGAAAACGCTATAACTGCCTTCTTGCCTATAAACAAACAAAGCTGGCAAATGTTCTTTTTATGTCAGAGCTTAACAGACGATTAAAGTCTGCAGGGATTAAAATAAAGGCATTTGCCGTGGACCCGGGGCTGGTAAACACCGACATTGGCCTCAAGGGCACGGGAGGGATTGTAAAGAAGGTTTGGGAAATACGAAGTAAAAGCGGCACACCGGCAGATCAGCCTGCCCACTGTATCACATGGCTTGCAACCGAGCCGGACGCCCGCAAAACTGATAAAATATATTGGAAGGATTGCTCTCCACTTAACCCAAGCCGCTATTCCCAGCGCTTGGATGTGGCAGAAAGGTTCTGGGAACTGTCTGAAAGAATGAGTGGTATCCGTTATGAAGGGAGGATGACTTCTTGGATCCCCAGTTGAAGAAAGGGCTGTTGGATGCATGTGTTCTCCATATCCTACAGGAGGGTGATACCTACGGCTATAAGCTGACACAGGAGATTTCTGAGTTTATGGTAACATCGGAATCCTCTCTTTATCCTGTGCTGCGAAGACTTGAAACACAGGGTTGTCTGGAAACCTATTCATCCGAGCATTCCGGTCGGCTTAGACGCTACTACAGAATAACCGCCGCCGGCATTACTCGCTTGAATGAGTATAAAGAAGAATTATTGGAGCAAAGAAGAATTATAGATTATATTATTGGTGGTGAAGATGAAAATGGATGAAATGAAAATGGATGCGAAATTGATGGCCTTTCTGGATGAGCTTAAGTTAGAGCTCAACGGCCTTCCCGAAGAGGAAAGGGCTGCTGTCCTGGACTATTACCAGGAGCACTTGAATGATGCATCCTATGACGGTGTTTCTCCTGAAGAGCTACTTTCAAAGCTTGACACTCCGGCAAACATCGCCGCATCAATTAAAGCGGAGGTGAGCATCAAAAATGTCCGCAAAAAGCCTGACCTGAAAAACTACTCCAAAGCAGTTAAATACTCGCGTTCGAGGATAACAAGGCCCTTGTCGGTATTCCTGTTCTCAATACTAATTTTTACGACCTACAGCATTGCAGTCTGCTTGTTCATAATTACTGTAGCCTCAGTAGCTTCAGCCTGCATCATACTATCCGTGTTTGTGGCTGAGGCTTTGAAGATACCCTCACAATTCGTGCCTGAGATTATTGGCAGCATTGGCATGGGCGTATTTTTTGCAGGGCTTATGCTGCTGACTGCCTATGGCTTTTCCAAGCTGACCGGGCTTTCAGTTAGGCTCTCTACAAGGCTCATAGCCCGTATGCTGAGAACAGATACAAACCACAGCTTTGATGTCGCAGCAAATATTAATAGTGTAGAGAAAAATGCTACAGAAGCGAAGGTTACCGATGCTACCCAAGCAATAAATATAGAGGGTGGCGACAGTGCAAGTCGAAAAACAGATTTGAAAAAGCTGATGCTTAAGATTGTTATGGCAATATCAGCATCAGGGCTTTTGATATCACTATTCACCGGCCTTCCTGTTACGCTTTTTATGCTATACAACAGCCTAGCCCCCAGCAATATCGCATTAGAAGAGTGGGCATACAGCAGCGAGGACGTAAACAGCATAAGCATAAATACTACACATTCCAATATTAGACTTAAGAAGGGCAGTTCCGATGAAGTTGAGATAGAATACGAAAAGGCCGGTTGGCTGGAGCCTGAAATAAGCTGCGCCAATGGACGGTTAGAATTTGAGGAAAGGTCCAACGGAAGGATGCCCCTCTTTCGACTATTAAGCCTACACGAAAACAGTGCAGAGCTTACCATTGTGCTCCCTGCAAATTTCAAGCCCAATGAGCTTAAGCTCGAAAGCAGAGGTGGCTTTATATACATTGACAGCACAGAATTTCCCGTTGAAGCTAAAACATATACCGGGGCTATCTATGTGGACTCCTTTGCGGACATGGAATCCGCTGCCGTCAAGGCTCGCACATCAGCAGGCTTTGTGCGGGCGGCAGGAGAGAAAGCAGGCACCAAAACCTCAGATGGCATCGTTTATCAGTCACATTTGCAGCGCGATGCTCTGATCCAAATAGAAACATCCCGGGGCAATATTTTCATAGATTAACTTGCATATGTCAATATACCCGCGATATCCCATTGGAGCAAGCTGGAAGCGCGGTGCTTCTTCATCAGCCCATTCGTAGCCGTAAATTGCAGGATTGAAAGTTTTTATCATCTCCCAAAGGTCTCCTATGGCTTCCTCAAATTTGTCATCATCATGGGGGGGCCCTAGAAGACCATCATCTTACACGGCGGAAAGGTCTCAATCTCAAAGCCTTCCGGAGATGGCTTATCATAATCGAGGGGAAGCTCGACACCCTATACATACTTGGATGTCCCCGGTTTTATCATCTTTTTCGGATGCCACATACCAATTGGTTCATAAAGAGCCTCTTTCACGCTCGAAAGCACACCCCATACATCATAGCCAACCTCTTCACAGTATTCGTAATAATCCTCATCTTTTTTCCCTCATAAAATCAGTACCTTTCTTTCAGGCCTTTCAATCACCTGAACGAATACGGGTTTTAAATCTTCCTCCCCCATGTCTAAAGGTCCTTTAAAAACCTTACAATATCCTCTGTTTCAGGAGGACAGCCGGGCAGGTGTTTTTCAAAGCAGGATGTACAATTGCCTATGCCTAATACCCCTTTATAGCCGCGATAGGCCTGGCCTATGCATATTTGATCCGCGAATTTTTCTGTAATCCCCGAGGCATTCAATTTTTCCAACGCACTTACGAGATTACTATAGCATGCGGAGCAGGCATCGGCTTCATCAACAATTTTTAAGTATTTTTTATCCTTCTGTGTAATTTTCGTATCATCAGGCTTATGAGATTCATATATATTGATAATCGCAGTATTTTCGCTTAACGGATAACCGATACCTTCATCTTTAGCCAGTCTGATATACTTGATTTCATAAGGTTTATATCCTAGGACCTGGGCTGCATAGCAATCAACCAATACAGGATCGAAGCCCAGAAGAATCCTGTTAAGGTTAACAGGCCTTCCTCCTTCCTCAAAATACGGATCGGGACATATTCCATCAGCTATGATCAGATTCGGCTTAATTACCGCATTCAGATAAGCGATTGGTTTGTGAAGCCCCATGGTATGAAATCTTCTCTTTTCGGTGTCGGGAATCAAACCCTTGAGGTTCTTTAACGCACAGGTGATCTTGGTCTGGCAATGACCTTTAATTAATGGGACATTGATTAAGTAATCCAAATCGAATACGGTTTTACAGATTTTTAATTCTAATTCTTTATAGGAGCGCGTGACATAAGAATCACCTTTTAAATCGATTAGAGGAATACTATATTTCTTCGAAATCTCCTCATACCCGCAAACCTTAAACGCCCGCTTAGTACTGTCCCCTACCCATGAACCCTCAATAACCCGAATATTTTTGAATCCCTTATCAAGAAGATATATTATAATGCCCTCAATGATTTCAGGATGAGTTGTGGCACCATGTTCTGCCGGCGATGCACATACAAGGTTCGGCTTTATTCCAATGGAAATATTCCTGTCTTCATTTTGTAGAGGGTTAACTCTGTTTAATAAATCCAGGGTCATTCTCAAAGGATCCTGACCGTTTGCAATGTATAGTTTATCCATATCACTCACTTCTCCATTTAGTATTTTATATCAAAATGCTTCTTGTTTCAATTTTAAGAATGGTCAGTATTACAACATTTGTTATCTGCTGCTCAAAAGCATTACGCGGCACTAAACTTGAAAATCCATACTCATACTAAAATTCATGGATATTTTATAAGGTTTATACTATACTAATCTGTATTAATAATGCAAATAATATCTTTCGGCAGACTTGATTCTGATGCATGTTTTCCTTAACTTAGGGCATAATAATACTTGATTATCTCCAGAAAAAGCAGTATTATTGCTGTAGGTGGTGAAAATATGATTAAAACGTATGCCATGCTGGTGGACGAATTAAAGGATTATGCAAATCCGACTTCAAAAATACGTCGCCTTGTGGCAGGTGGAGAGCTAATCTCCGTTGTACGGGGATTATATGAGACCGATAAGGACGTGCCAGGCTATTATCTAGCCGGCAGCATTTATGGGCCGTCGTATCTGTCATTTGAGTTTGCTCTGGGCTATCATTCTCTTATCCCGGAGGCAGTCTATCAATTTACCTCCGCAACGTTTGAGAAGAAACGGCAAAAGCAATACGCGACGCCTTATGGCACTTTTACCTATCGGGATGTGCCAAGCGATGCGTACCCCTATGGCGTTGAGCTTCACGAAGAAAACGGCTACAGCTTTCAGATCGCGTCCCCTGAAAAGGCGCTCTGCGATCAATTATATACAATCTCGCCTGTAAAGAATTGCTCAGGTCTTGAGGAACTCCTGTTTCATGATCTGCGTATCGATGGCGATGCGTTCCAGAAGCTGAATATGCTGTTGCTTACTGAACTGACAGGCTGTTATCATACGCAGAATCATCGCTTGTTATGTGCCTATATCAAGAAGGGAGCGAAGCTATGAACCCTGTCATCGAACAAATGATAAAGCTCTATGAAGCAAAGACCTTATACGACAAGGAGAACGCCATCAAGGAGGTCGTGCAGGAGATCGTTTTGTGTGGACTAAGCCGCGCCGGTTTTTTTCAGTCTGCCGCCTTCTACGGCGAAACGGCGCTTCGGATATTCTACGGCCTCGATCGCTTTTCGGAGGATCTTGGCTTTTCTTTGAAGGTTCCCGACTCCGGCTTCGATTTAGGTGCCTATCTGCCGACGTTGGAACGCGAAGTGCGGTCTTACGGGCTGAACTTCAATGTTGAAACAAAAGAAAAAGTTGCTGATTCAGCCATAAAGTCTGCGTTTCTGAAGGGCAGCACAAAGGAACATATCCTGATGTTTTACGCTGATGAGCGCCTTGCTCCGTCCATTGCGGCAAGCAAGCTGATAAAGGTGAAATTCGAGGTCGATACTAATCCCCCTGAGTATGCTGCCTTTGAACGAAAATACCGACTGCTGCCCATCCCCTATGAAATCAACCTTTATGATATGACATCTCTGTTTGCGGGTAAGATCCATGCTGTGATCTGCCGGGCGTGGAAGACGCGTGTCAAAGGCCGTGATCTGTACGATTACGTTTTCTTTCTTTCCCGCGGAACAAGAGTCAATCTCCGGCATCTTGAGGCAAGGCTTGCACAATCCGGGTTCATCGAAGCCGACAGAACGATAGCGCTGGATGACGTTAAGGATATGCTGAACACGCGATTTGATCAGATAGATTTTGAACAGGCAAAACACGACGTCCTGCCGTTTATCAGAAACCCGGATGCGCTTGCTCTCTGGAGTGCGGATTTCTTCAAAGGTATAACTCAGCAATTGAACTAAAGCAGGAAAATTGCTCTATCAACCTCAGAATTCTATTAGCCCATCCATCATTAAAATTTTATAGGACAAGAATTCAATTTTGGATCAAAAGTATTTCCACTTGTATAGGGAAAGAAAATGGCCGCTTGCGCAAAGATTTTATATCCTTCACCTATCACCATTTTTACGGTGTTTTAGGGGGGTGTTTTTGAAAGCAAAACAAAGAAATCCAACCGCCGGTACGAAACCGACGGCGGGACCATGCGATATTCAGTTGTGGAAATTTATCTTTGTTTACACTTACCCAAAAAGAAAACAGCCACCATTCAACCGTCTAAGTTACATGGTGGCCGTTCAGGTTAATGAATATTAGTTTTTGGGGAGTTCGCAGTATCTCTGGAGCATGGCCGCCGCCTCGCAGCGCTTGGCGGTGCCGTCGGGCATCAAGTTTCCATCACTGCCCTGGATGATACCTGTGCCGCAGGCCCACTGCATGGCAGGGAGGGCATACTCGGCAACATCGAAGGCATCGTTGTAGGAGAGAATGTTGGTGTTTTCGCCCACGCTCACATCCATGCCCTTGTACTTGGCGTAGCGCCACAGGATGGCGGCCAGCTGCTCACGGGTGATGGGATTGTTGGGATTGAACTTGCCGTTGTAGCCTTCCACGATGCCCTTTGCTGCCGCCCATTCCACAGCATCGGTGTACCATGTATTCTCCGGTACATCCGCAAAGGCGCCGCTCTTGCCCTGACCCATGACAGGCTCGCCCTCCAGACGGTACAGAATCGTGACGATCATCGCGCGGGAGGTAGTGCCGCTCGGATTAAAGAGGTTGTTTCCAATACCCTCCATCATGCCCTTTTCATAGACATAGCGAACATTATCTGCGTACCACTCTTTTTCTACTACATCGGTGAAGGGGATGGGAATCAGTTCCGCGATAATATATTCAGAGAAATGAGGTGTTGTGAACTTGACGGTCTTGGTGACAGGGTCATAGGTGGTTCCCATCTTGGTGAGCTTGCCGTCATCGTCAAGGAAGTAAACCACGGGCAGTTTGCCGTTGTTCTTCATTTCATAAGGCACTTCAACCGTTGCGCTGCCGCCTTTGAAGTCGGAGATGGGCACGCCGCCGGAGGTAAGGGTCGCTTTGATGATAACCGCCTCTCCAAGTCCCTCAACGGAAGACTTCTGCTCTGCGGTAAGGTCTTTCTTATCGATGACCTCCACATTCAGTACAATGTCCTCGCCCGTTGCAGTTTCGGATATTGCGTCAACAGCCGCATCGTCAAAGCTGACAGTGCCTGTGGAGAGAGCGATCTCAAGGCCATCCGCCTTTGAGTCGGCGATGTCCTCTATTGCACTCGCCGGGAGTTTTACTTCGTCCACAGGCTTGCTCAAGTTGGAGAAATCCAGACTGACCGGTTCATCCCCTACCTTCTCGATCTCGGAGGCGGGGATGCCGCTGACCGTGACTTCAGAACCGCTGACCGTAACTTCAACCTCCACATTGGCATCGCCGGTGGCAGGAATCTCCACGGGCTTCTCAGCGGGTTTCTCAACAGGCGGAGTGTAAGTCGGAGTGTAAGTCGGCACATCGGGATCGCCTTCATCAGTTAATGTACCAATGGCATAATCGGAGAACTTATCGGACGAGAATGTCAATGTGCCGGCAGCCTTGTCGTATACAGCCTGAATTTGCTCGTATACATCGTTGTGCTCCCGAACCACCACATAGGTTTTGGTTTCGTCAAGATCGGTGCCCACATTGAGTACAATGGTAACCTCGTCTGATAATTCTTCCAGCGCCGTAACCCATTCTTCTCCGCCACTGCCCTTTTTAAGAAATTGCTCTAAATCTACTGCCAAATAGTTGATGAGGTCTACGTTTTCTGCTGCAGTGCTGCTTTCCATTGCCGTCCTCTCATCGCCATCCATGGCGGAATCCGCAACAGACAGACGGAGGTTGCCGGAGTCAATGACGTCTTCACCGCCGGTTATGTTGCCGCCGCTTACTCCTTCGGCTGTCTCGCTCACTTCGTCATCACAGGCTGCGAATATTGCCGACAAGTGCAGATGAGTGTGTGCCATTTCAAAGCTGAAGGTGCTTACC
>LSQX01182584.1_pt1 | contig 13109 bp, 11 predicted proteins | sample 654561 | NCBI WGS metagenome assembly LSQX01 (sample SAMN04489861, study PRJNA283612) | anaerobic digester metagenome | isolation source: 4 biogas reactors fed with cattle manure at either 37C or 55C with and... | place: Denmark: Kongens Lyngby | collected 2014 | reverse complement strand
ACCTCTAAACCGTAGTTGCTGGCCTATCTGTCCCAGCCAGATAATCTATCAATGAACACCTGCTGTCCGAGACGGAGATCGGACACTACGGGCAGGAGTACTCATTATTCGTCAACTGTTACGGCGCGTTTTAGATGTTGCCTGAGTTGGTCTGTGCTGTTAAAATGTAGTCAGCTTGAGCGCAAAACCGATGGGCATTGCGCCAGGGATTGAGGTTCACTGGATTTTGATTACCGCAAAAAAGATCAAGAACGCAGGCGTTACTCCTGTCGCCGTGCTGCTCGGACTGCTGCTCATATTTATAAACAATCTCTGGATTACGATTATCGAGGTAAGGTGGTATGCCCTGGATGGCACCTGCCTGCCGATTTTTATAACGCCTATTTTCATCCTCTTCGTGACGTGCATGGTCAATCTGATTGTGCGCAAGGTTGCGCCATCGCTCGCGTTGAGTCGGGGGGAACTGCTCACTATATATATTATGATCGTTATGGGAGCTACCCTGGCTTCTCATGACCTCATTCAGAACCTCTTCGGCACCCTCGGGCATCCGCACTATATGGCCAACGAATCCAATCAGTATGAGAAGCTGTTCTGGCGATACCTGCCTGAGCAGTGGTTCGTCACCGATAAAGTGGCGTTGAAGGGGTTTTATGCGGGCGGCGTGGATCATCCCTTTGTGTGGTCGATAATAAGGTTCTGGCTGGTTCCGCTGGCGTTGTGGGGACTTCTGGCGCTGGTGATGATCGCCATGATGCTGTGCATTAATATATTGATCCGCAAGCAGTGGACTGAAAACGAGAAGCTGGTCTTTCCTCTGGTTCAACTCCCTATCGCGATGACCTCTGAGGATGCCGGCAGGAAGTTTTATTCCAGCAAACTTATGTGGGCGGGATTCGCGGTCGCGATGACCATCGGCGTGATCAACGGGCTGCACGCGCTCTACCCTTCGATGCCGGAGCTTACAGGGGTTAAGCAGTATAGTATCGGTCAATTTTTCACTGCTCGGCCCTGGAATGCGGTCAATCGACTGCGGGATTTTAATATCTCGATGTATCCGTTTATGATCGGTCTGGCGTATTTTATACCGCTGGATTTGTCATTTTCCTGCTGGTTTTTCTATGTGGCGCGCAAGGCATGGCAGGTTGTGGGCGCGGCTATGGGTTGGGATGGAGCGGGGAATTCAGGGTTCCCATATTGGGATGCGCAGTCGTCCGGCGCGTGGCTGGCGCTTAGTATTGTGATCGTGGTTGCGGCAATGCCTCATCTCAAATCTGTCTGGAGGCAGGCATTTTCCGGGGAGGGCGCAGAGGAAGATATATCCGAAGGGGATATTTATCGCAAAGCCATCTACGGGCTGGCCCTTGGATTTGTGACGCTGCTGGTTCTAGGCAGATTAATGGGCTTGCAGTTGCACTTCGCCATTATATTCTTTGTGCTGTATTTTTTGATTTCCATCGGAATCACCAGGGTGCGGGCGGAACTGGGTACGCCGCATGAGATTTATTTCGTAAATCCACAGCAGATTATGGTAGGGCTGCTTGGGTTCAACGTGATAGGCATAGCCAATATGACGGCTCTGCAGTCGATGTACTGGTTCAATCGCTGCTACCGGAGCCACCCGATGCCCAACCAATTGGAATCGATGAAAATGGCGGACGGCACGACCATCAAAATTCGCCCGCTTATTTTTATATTGATGCTGTCGGCGGCGTTTGGGCTGCTGACTTCCTATTGGGCTAACCTGCACGTCACATATTCGGCGGGAGCTACGGGAAAGTCGCTTGGGTTCAAGTGGTGGGTAGGAGCGGAGTCGTTCGACCGCCTGACTCAGTTAATCAGAAACAAACCCTCCACCGACATTGTCTGGATAATTCACGTGATTTTAGGAGCCGTGATAGTGACGGCACTTAATCTGGTGCGCGGAGCCTTCGTTGCGTGGCCGTTTCATCCGGCTGGTTATGCTCTGGCTATCAGCTTCGCGATGGATTACTTCTGGTTTACCTTCTTTGTCGCCTGGCTGATCAAGTTGATTATCGTGCGCTACGGCGGTATGAAGCTGCACAACACCTTCGTGCCATTCTTTTTGGGGCTGGTGCTGGGAGACTTCGTTATCGGCTCTTTGTGGGCGATTGTCGGGCCGATAATCAACCAGCAGGCTTACAGGATATTTATTTGATCAGCAGGGTCGAAAGGATTCCTGCGGCCAGCACGATGCGATATATCGCAAACGCATTCAGACGTCGGCTCTGCAGGAAATTCATCAGAAAACGAATCGCAAAATACCCTGATACCGCCGCTGCGATGAACCCGACTAAAAGTATAATGCCCTGATTCGGCTCAAGGCCGGTTTCGAATACATCCATTGCCTGCTTCACGCCAGCGCCCAGAATCACCGGAGTCGACAGCAGGAAGCTGAATCTGGCAGCGGCAGCCCTGTTCAGGCCGCGACTCAAACCCGCTATAATCGTGATTCCCGAACGTGAGACTCCCGGAAACAGCGCCATAGCCTGCGCGATGCCGATGATGATATAGTCCGCGTAGTTCATCTCGCCAACTCCGCGCTTCTGGCTGCATATCTTTTCGGCAAGCATCATAATAATCGCCACAACCGCCAGCGCGGCGGCGATCGCGGGGATCATCCACACCTTGTCCCTCATTGCCTCAATCTGTGCGTCCAATTTTATGCCGACTATGGCTGCCGGTATTGTGGCCACCGCGATAGGAATAAGCAGCCTGCCGCTGCCTTTTACTTCATCGTCCGTTGAATATGGCTGCCGCAGCTTGATTCGTCTGCCAAATGAAGCAAAAATCGATATCCAATCCTTCCAGAAAAAGCCCAGCAACGCGACGAGGGTTCCCATGTGTAAAGCGACATCGAACGTCACCGAGCTTGTATCCCAGCCGAAAAGCCTCTGTAAAAGAAGCAGGTGAGCGGAACTGCTGACGGGGATAAACTCGGTGAGACCCTGAATTATGCCGAGGATGATGGATTGGATGATTTGCAAATTGATAACCTCACTTTATAGGGAAATAATATGGACGGTATATTCGTATGGTTGGCTTAGTTGGCCGAGTTTGGCAGGGCGCGTTCCCCCGCGTCTCTAGGCATAACATAGTATTGCTTAATGATCTGGCGAATAATCGCGGCAACCGGAGCAGCCAAAAACATCCCGATCAACCCAAAGAACTCCGCCGCAATCAGCAGCACGACTATCACAACCGCAGGGTGCAACCGCAGCCTGCGTCCAATCAATTGCGGCATAATGAACTTGCTCTCGCTGAAATGCACGGCGATGACAAATAACATGAGATACAACGGCACTTCGATTCGTCCCGGAGAACTCAGCGCACCGACGAGCACGATGGGGATGCCGCTTGCCAGAGGGCCAATGACCGGGATGGCTCGCGTGACTCCCGCAAACAAGGCCAGCACCACAACGTATTTTATATTGAGCAGGCTGAGAAATATCCCCGTGAGCACACCGGCGATAATGCACAAAATCAACTGGCCGAAAATATAGCTCTGCAGCATCTCGCCGGACATTCGACCGATGCGAATGGCTTCTCTGCGCCGACTGCGGGGAATCAGCGAGTAAAGCTCGGAGGTGATGGTGCGATAATCATATACGAAATAGAACGCCAGCACGGGTATCAATACAAGTTCGAGCATGACTTTTATAGACGACCCGGCAATTTGCAGCAGTCCCTCCAGGTAGTCCTTTGCCCACGCCGAGACCTTGCTGTAGTCGATCGCCATAACGATATCCCTGCCCTCTTCAGGCAGCGACTCCCACGTGCTGTGCAGGAAGTCCAGAAACGTCTTTTGATAATCCCCGAAACTGCTGACAAAATCGTTGAGTTCGTTTGTGAAAGGGGATATAAACAGGCTGATGCCGGCTGCAAACAGCGATAAGCCGACCGCGAATACTAAAATAGTGGCCAGCAGCCTTTGTGTTTTGGGGTGGAGTCGGCGGGATCGCTTTCGACACAGCCATTCGACGCCCGGCAATAAAATATAGGTAAGCAACACAGCGGCCAGAACCGAGATCACCACGGCGCGTATTCTGTAGATCACATAGCACATGAACACGGTTATCGCGAGAATGACGATCCATTTCGCGATGCGCTTGATTATCTCCCATGTGGGATTTATCGTATTGGAACCGTTGCTATCCATTGCCAAAATATCGAGACCTGATGATCTCCCAAATCCTTTTTGCTGCGTTTCCGTCGCCGTAAGGGCTTTTTGCCGCGGCCATCATATTATACGCCGATTCGTCGGTGAGCAGTCTGTCCGCTTCATATACGATAGCATCGGTATTTGTGCCCACCAGCTTTGCATTGCCCGTTTGCACCCCTTCCGGGCGCTCAGTTGTCTTGCGAAGCACCAGCACCGGTTTGCCAAGTGAAGGGGCCTCTTCCTGCACCCCACCGGAGTCTGTAAGAATCAAATGCGAAGCCTTCATCAAATGTACGAAAGGAACGTAATCCGGCGGCTCGATAAGCGCCACGCGCGGGATATTTTCCAACTCCGGCACTACCGTATCGCGCACTATCGGGTTCTTGTGCATAGGAAAAATAAAAGTCACATCAGCATGCCTGCTCGCGATTTCCCTGATCGCCCGGCATATATTTTTCAGCGGCTCTCCCCAGTTTTCCCGCCTGTGAGCCGTCAGCAGCACCATTCTGCCGGATTCCAGCGCACGGGAAATGCGCTCATCGCTGAATGAATATTCGCGCGCCGCTATTCCGAGAAGGGCATCTATTACCGTGTTGCCCGTTACAAATACATCGTCTTCGCTTATCCCTTCGGCCAGAAGGTTCTTTCGGGCAAGCTCGGTAGGCGCGAAGTGGAGATCGGTCATCATCGCGGTCAGGCGACGGTTCATTTCCTCCGGATATGGATCGTATTTATTATCCGTCCGCAGGCCGGCCTCGATATGACCAAACGGAATCTTATTGTAAAAGGCCGCGAGGGATGCGATAAAAGTCGTGGAGGTATCTCCCTGCGCCAGGATAAGCTGCGGCTGTGTTTGTTTGATAACATCATCCAGCCCCGCAAGCGCACGAGTCGTGATTTGTGCGAGAGTCTGCCGGGCGGACATTATATTGAGGTCATAGTCAGGATGCAGGTCGAACGCTTCGAGCACCTGCGCCAGCATTTCTCTATGCTGCCCGGTGACCGCCAAAACCAGGTCAGCCTCATCTTTATGACGCATCAATTCGTTTACTACGGGAGCCATTTTCACCGTGTCCGGCCTGGTTCCGCACACCGCAAGCGTTTTGAATTTTTTTACCGAGTTCATAACCCTACTTTCCCGCAGCTCCCAGCCGACAGAACAGCCAGTATGCAACCGAACAACTCGCTATTGTGATAGCGTAAATACACCAGATAACCTGCCTGTGCGACAGGCCTTTTTTGACCAGGCGATGATGCAGATGAGTGGTGTCCGCCTCACCAATACTCTTTCCGGCAGCCGCGCGCTTGAGCACTACGAACGTCGTATCGAAGAGCGGGACCGCCAATACTAGTATCGGCACGACCATCGCTAAAAGTGCAGTAATTTTCAGAGTTCCGAGAATTGATATTCCGGCGAGGGTAAATCCGAGGAACTGCGCTCCCACCGTGCCCATAAAAACCTTGGCAGGAGGATAATTGAAACGAAGAAATCCGATTGCAGCCCCGCAAAGGGCCGAAGCCATAGCCGCCGACATCGCCCTGCCGGGAAAATGAGCCGCCATAAGCGCCAAAGTGCCGGCAGCAATCGCAGAAATGCCCGCCGCCAGCCCGTCCAGCCCGTCCATGCAGTCTACAGCCTTGGTCACCATCAAAACCCATATAACAGTGACGGGGATGCTCCATAAGCCAAATTCGACGCGGATCGGGCTGACAATGCCGTAGATACGAACCTTAAACGCGCATAAAATAAGCCCGGCAAGCAGTATCGTGGCGGCCTGCGCCCAACCCGGAAGCTCGTATTTGTCGTCGAGGATGCCGACTATTGCGACCAGGGTTCCGCCGATAACGATTCCGGTCGCCTGCGGGCTGATGTTGACTTTGCCGCTGATCACTACCGCGGCAAATATAGCGATTATGAATCCGGCATAAATAGCCAGCCCGCCCAGCAGAGGAGTCGGGACGGCGTGCACCCGACGCCCGCCCGGGTTCGCGACTATTCCCCTGCTCTGCGCGAATCGCCGAACAACCGGGGTCAGCACATAGGCCACTGCTACGGCAATTGCCGCAGTCATAATATTGATGATCATAGAGTCCGCCCGGTCATCCTGGAACCAAACTCGCCTGTATGGTCATAAGGATCCCTATATGCACATTTTGTGAGTGTCAGACCGGATAAACCGGAAACGCATCCGCCAAAGCACGCGCTTCGCGGGCAACACTCTCCCTGACTGCGACTTCCGCTGCGGAGTCGCCGAGATTAGTCACGCATCGCATAATCAAATCCGCGATCTTCGCCATCTCAGGTTCTTTCATGCCACGGGTGGTCACACACGGAACGCCGATGCGGATGCCGCTTGTGACCATCGGCTTTTGCGTATCAAACGGGATCATATTTTTGTTTGCGACAATTCCCACCTCATCGAGCGCTTCCTGCGCGGCCTTGCCTGTTATGCCCAGCGGAGTGAGATCAACAAGCATAAGGTGTGTGTCCGTCCCGCCGCTCACCAGCCTGATGCCTCGGTTTGCAAGCTCCTCGGCCAGCGCACGCGCGTTCAGCTTAACCTGTCGCTGATAGTCCTTAAACGAAGGCTGCATTGCCTCTTTCAGGCATACGGCCTTAGCGGCAATCACATGAACCAGCGGCCCGCCCTGCAATCCGGGAAATACAGCCCTGTCTATCGCCTTTGCATGTTCAGCCTTGCACAGCACTATGCCTGAGCGCGGCCCGCGCAGGGTTTTGTGTGTCGTGAACGTCACCGCATCGCAATATGGAACCGGGGACGGATGCTCCCCAGCCGCCACAAGTCCGGCAGTGTGCGCTATGTCAGCTAGCAACACCGCTCCGACCGAGTCCGCAATTTTGCGAAACCGCGCGAAGTCGATATACCTCGGATACACCGTCGCGCCTGTCATAATCGCCTTCGGTCGGCATTCTTCGGCCAGTTGTTGAATTTTGTCGTAATCGAGCAGTTCGGTTTCCGGGTCCACTCCGTAGGCGCATGACTGATATAGCGTGCCGGAGAAGTTGACGGGACTGCCGTGGGTCAGATGTCCGCCGTGCGCAAGTTCCATCGCAAGAATCCGGTCACCGGGTTTGAGAAATGCAAAATATGCGGCCATATTGGCCTGAGAACCGGCGTGCGGCTGAACGTTCGCGTGCTCTGCGCCGAACAGTTCCTTTGCTCGTTCTATGGCGATGGTTTCCACGGTGTCGGCGTTCTCGCAGCCGCCATAGTAACGCTTAAGGGGATAGCCCTCAGCATATTTATTGGTCAGAACCGATCCCGTCGCTTCCATGACCGCTTTGCTGACGTAGTTTTCTGACGCTATAAGCAGTATTTTATGGTTTTGCCGCTCGACATCCAGACGTATTGCCTCTGCAATTTCAGGGTCTGCCTGCTCCAGCGGCCGATTGATCTCACTCATTAGTGTGCTCTCGCTATTCCCCACTATGTGCCTCCCTCACTTATCGAGCGCGTTGATCTTATTAACACGCCTCTCGTGGCGTGATCCCGATTCAAAATCCGTATCCAAAAATGCTTTTGCGATCTCCAAAGCCAGGCCGCCCCCGACTACTCTGGCTCCCATGCCAATCACGTTCGCGTTGTTGTGTTTTCTGGACATTATCGCAGAATACACGTCAGAGGTCGCCCCTGCGCGAATGCCCGCAATTTTATTTGCCGCAATAGTTATCCCGATCCCGGTCCCGCAGATGAGGATTCCCCTGTCGAACTCGCCCTTCGAGACAGCCCCGGCAACTGCAACGGCTATATCGGGATAGTCGACCGACTCGACTGAATGAGCGCCGAGGTCGGTGATATCATATCCCTCGTCGAGAAGTGATTTGGTGAGTTCCTCTTTCAGGTAAAAGCCTGCGTGGTCAGAACCTATGGCAATTTTCAGCTTCCTCGCGTTGTTGTCGTCCATACCAGCCCTCCAGCACAATAATTATAGACTGGGCGGATAGCGTTGTAAAGCGATCCGTAATCCGGTAACAACTCACTCTTGGTGAGTGGTTGTAATGGCTGGCCTCTGTCCCAGCCACACAAACTATGTCATTTCGAACGAAGTGAGAAATCTGCTTTTTCGATGTCCGAGGTCATATGTCCGAAGTTCGAGCCGGTATCGCCAACCCATTCCCAACCTCTAACCTCTAGACCGCTGTTACGGACTACGGATTACGTAACAGTTCACGGATGATGAGTACTCGATATGTGGCTTCAGGGAAGGGATTCGGAGATCCCTATCCATCAAAGATTTACGGAAAATTAGAGCTTTGCTGCCGCCGCCCGGTCGACAATCCAAAGCAATCGGCCATGCGTCGGCCTGACAGCCTGCACAGGGTGCATCTCGATATCCTCCGTGCCGCTCATTGCATCAGCCAGAGCCTGTGCCTTGCTTTCTCCAAGTACCAGAATAATGACGCTGTGGGCGCGGTTAATCAACGGAATGGTGAGGGTGAGGCGATCGGTGGCGAGTTTTTGGACGTAATTCGACACAGCGAGTCTGCCGGTTTCGTTCAAGGCCGGCGAATATGGAAAAAGAGACGCCGTGTGGGTGTCATCTCCCATGCCCAGCACTATCAGATCGAAACGCGGATCACGTCCCATTACTGCGTGTATATTCTGCTCATAGCGCCCGGCTGCGGTCTCAGGGGAGAGTTCTCCCTCGAATCGATGTATGCCGGTCTCAGGAATCGGCACGGTAGCCAAAAGCAGGTCGTGGACCATGCGATAGTTGCTGTCAAGAGAATCCGGAGGAACGCAACGCTCATCGACAAAGAACAGTTCCGTGCGATACCAGGGGACGGTGGCAAGGTGTTCTTCGGCCAGTGATTCATACATCCCCTTGGGCGTGCTCCCGCCAGAGACCGCGACGCAAAACCTCCCCTGCTCCGCTACCGATCGAACGGCAGCACAAGCAAACCTGTCCGCAGCCTCGCGGGATGCAGCGGACTCGTTTTCACATATCAATATATTCGCAGGTCTCATATCCGCACCTATAACCTGAATCTGGTCGATTTCTCATCGGCAAGTTCCAACTGCCTCAATATCTGCAACGCCAGCCCAATCGATTTCATAAATACGCGATCTTTGCGATATGAGCTGAGAGCTATCGCCGCCAGTTGCGCATCCGCAATATCCGGCGCCTCAATCACCTTTTTGGGCAGGCAAATATCGCGGCAGTCCTCGGTGAGTGATAGCTGCGTATCGGAAACGGCCTCGGTGGTAAACGTGCCGGCCTTCCCGTTATACCCACAATTCATCGTAACCGAAAGCAATCGACCTGTCCTCAACTTAGATGGCTCAGGAAACAGCCGCACAACGACGGGTCTGTCATCCTGCCGGGCGGAAATCCTGTAGCCCTCGTCTCTGGAATGAAAGACCTCCGTTGGCGCAATGCCGAGCCTCTCCATCAGCCAGGACGCAAATAGAAGAGGTGCGCTTTCGGGAACTGATGAAGCGTCCGATCCGGAATATCTGACCGTCACCTCGGCGATCTGCTCAAGACAACGCCTCAGCGATGGGGCGTCGAAATGCTGCGCTGTTGCTTCTCTCCAATCCTGTATGGAAATCCAGCCCAAATCCCGCAGGCTTCTTCTGCCTTCGTCTATTTTGCTCAATCGGTCGATAGCCCGCAGATTCGGGGCAGTTTTGCCTGAGATCCGGGAATCGACTACGACATGGTCCGCCACGCGCAGCAGGTCAATAAAATCAGCGTCTTCGGAGTGTATTTCTCCATAGACCCACAAATATACCGGCACGTTCGGTATCAACAACGGCAGCGTCATTCCCGATACCGGCCCGCCATCCGCATACAGCCTGATCACCTCACCGCACAATCTCTTGTCTCCGCGTTCGCTGATCCCGCAAATGAGGGATACCGAGGCGGGCTGTGTCTTTTTTGCTGCAAGATCGACTAAAATGGTGCGACCAGTCAAATGGGACAGAATTTGCGAAGCGTTTTCGAATGCGCGATCGGCAAGCTCGGTGTTTGCGGCGTATATCACGAGATTGAGCATCACCGCCTTTGATGTGGGAACCGCGCCTCCCTGCTCGATTGCCTGAGTGTACAGGGCGGTGAGACGTGAATCCAGGCTGGACAGGTTCTTCACCGACTCGCTGACTGCGGTCTCATAGGTTTTTTTATGCTCGTTCATAGCCTTCGCCATCCTCTTCCATCCCGTCGAATCAAATCCGATGATTCACGCGGTCCCCAACTGCCCGGTAAATATGGATACGCCGATGTGTTCTTTATGCGCCACCCGTCCAAAATCGGCTGAACCACCTCCCAGGTGGCCTCCAGCGAATCAGCGCGGCTAAACAATCCGGCGTCCCCAAGCATCGCATCCATCAGGAGTCGCTCGTAGGCGTCAGGGGCCGACTCGCCAAAGGCCGACTCATAAGCGAAGTCCATTTTAACCGGCTGGATTCTATAGTCCAGACCCGGTACCTTTGCCTGGAAAATCATGGATATGCCTTCGTCGGGCTGGATATTTAGCGCAATCACGTTGGGCGTTATCTCGTCGCGGTGGGATTCCCCGAAGAGTATTTTGGGCACGGTTTTTAGTTGTATGCCTATCTCCGTGACCCGTTTTGCCAGTCGCTTGCCTGTACGGACATAAAACGGAACCCCGGCCCATCGCCAATTGTCCACGTAAAATTTGGCCGCTATGAACGTTTCGGTGGTGGAATCGGGGTCTACATCGCGCTCCTCTCTATAGCTGCGCGCTTTCTCTCCAAGCAGCATCCCGCCGGTATATTGTCCCCGCACCGTATAATCCTCTACCTGATGCGGCTCCATCTTGCGAATCCCGGCAAAGACTTTCATCTTCTCATCGCGCACCGCGTCGGCGTCAAGGGAGACGGGCGGCTCCATGCAGACCAGGGATAGAATCTGAAGCACATGGTTTTGCACGATGTCCCTCAGCGCGCCTGTACGGTCATAAAATGCGCCTCTGGACTCTATCCCAATCGACTCCGCAACCGTTATCTGCACCGAATCTACGTATCTGGCGTTGAGCAGAGGCTCGACGAACTCGTTAGCGAAACGAAAGACGAGAATGTTCTGCACGGTCTCTTTGCCAAGATAATGGTCGATGCGATATATCTGATCCTCGGAAAATGAACTCAACAGAACCCGGTTTAGCTCTCTGGCAGATTCAAGATCGGTTCCGAAGGGTTTTTCTACGACCAGTCGACGCCACCCGTGGCCAGATTGGTCTTTTGCAAGCCCGACATATCCCAGGTCTCGGGCTGCAGAGGCAAACGCGGCGGGGGGAATCGCGAAATAGAAAAGATAATTTCCCTCCGTGCCAATGCGCGGGTCCAATTCGGCCAGGCGATTTTTCAGGTCCAATAACCCGGAGTTATTGTTTTCTCCGCGGCTGACGAAATAGATATGTTCAGCGAAAGTATCCCAATCGGACCCGGTCGTCGGCAGATAGGAACCTGCAGCCGCAATGGAGCCTCGCACAGTTTCCCTGTAGCTCTCATCGGTGAGGCTTTCGTTGGCATAGGAGACGATGGCAAATCCCCTCGGAAGCAGGTCGGATCGATGCAGTCGGTATAGAGCGGGCAGCAGTTTTCTGTGCGCGAGGTCCCCTGTGCCGCCGAATATGACGAATATGCACGGGTCTACGGCTCTTTCGCGCGTAAGACCTTCCCGCAGCGGGTTTACGTCGAGTGAAAGGCTCATTCGTGCTTCACCTCGTGACCTCCGAATTTATTGCGCAGGGCGGCAATGACCTTCGCGCTGAACGATTCGTCCTGCCGCGACCGAAAACGCATCATCAGCGAGAGTGCGATAACCGGCGCAGGGATGCTCTGATCGATTGATTCCGTCAGAGTCCATCGCCCTTCCCCGGAATCGTCAACCCAACCCTTGATCTGCTCCAAATCCGGAGAATCCGCAAACGCCAACTCCGCAAGCTCCAGCAGCCATGATCGTATTACGCTGCCGCGATTCCACAGGCGGGAAAGCTCGCACAGGTCGTATTCGAACGGAGAACCCTTCAGGATTTCGAACCCTTCGGCATACGCCTGCAGCATAGCATATTCGATTCCGTTGTGAACCATCTTCGAGAAATGACCCGACCCGGATTGTCCGACATAGGAGTATCCGCCTTCGACTGCAAGGTCGCGAAACACGGGTTCGGCCAGCTCAAAGGCTTGTTTGTCTCCTCCTATCATCAGGCAATAGCCCTCTTCATCTCCCCAGATGCCGCCGCTCACCCCGACATCCAGAAAACTCAGATCCTTCTCGGCCATGCGTTTGCCTCGGGTGATGGAATCTTTATAAAACGAATTGCCTCCGTCGATTATTATATCCCCGCTTGACAGCACGCCGGCCAGCGCATCAATGGCTCCATCGACAGCGCCTCCGGCAGGAACCATAACGATTGTCACCCTCGGCTGCGTGAGCATATCCGGCAACGATGCGATAGAATCAGCCCACCGAATGCCCTGCCGCGCAGCTTCATCGCTTTTTGCCGGGGCCGTATCATACCCTGCTACGTTGTGTCCCGTTCTGGCGAGCCTGGCCCCCATTCCCATTCCCATTCGACCCAAACCGACAATGCCGATATCCATTTTGATCATCTCCCACGTAATGAGGTTCGATTGGATAATACCCAAAAATGGGCAAGCATAGCAATGTTGGGCAATAAACGCTACAATATCCTGACAATCAGCGGCCTTGGAAAGTAACAACTCACTTTTCGTGAGTGATTGTATTGGCTGGTCTCTGTCCCAGCCACAAAAACTATGTCATTTCGAACGAAGTGAGAAATCTGCTTTTCCGTAAATCGCGAACACTCGAAAGAAGCGAAACCCGGAAAAGCGAAGGGAAAATGCAGATTCCTCGACATTTGCCTCGGAATGACAATTTACTTGACGCATTCAAGTGTAGTGGATGGCCTCTGTCC
>LSQX01147088.1_pt1 | contig 13109 bp, 13 predicted proteins | sample 654561 | NCBI WGS metagenome assembly LSQX01 (sample SAMN04489861, study PRJNA283612) | anaerobic digester metagenome | isolation source: 4 biogas reactors fed with cattle manure at either 37C or 55C with and... | place: Denmark: Kongens Lyngby | collected 2014 | reverse complement strand
TTGAGGAGGAATAATCAGATGGACTTTTCCGAGTACAAGGATGTATTTGCAGCCGAAGCCCGGGAACACATTCAATCGTTAAACGAGAACCTCCTGCAGTTTGAGCAGAATCCTGATGATCAGGAACTGGTTAACGAGATGTTCCGAGCAGCCCATTCCCTGAAGGGCATGGCGGGCACCATGGGTTATACCCAGCTGGCTGATTTTACCCACCACATGGAGAATCTCCTTGATGCGCTGCGCAATGATGAAATAGCCCCTTCCCAGGAGCTGATCAATACCCTGTTTGACTCAGTTGATGTTCTGGAGCTGATCTTGGAAGAGGTAATCAGCTATGATACAGTACAGACCGATACCACGGCCATGAAGGAAAGGCTGAGCCAGATTGTGGCTGGCGGCGGTGAGGCACAGGAGGAAGCCCAAGGGGCAGGTGGCGAGGGTAGTCCGGTCCGAGGTCAACAGGCAGATAGAGGAGTACAGCTGTCCCTCAATGAGTATGATCGGGAACTCTTGAAAGAAGCAGCCGCCCAGGGGTATAGGGCCTACTGGATAACTGTGGTCCTCCGGGATCACGTGCTGATGAAATCGGTGCGGGCCTACACCGTCTTTCAGGCTTTGGAAAAAATGGGGACTGTAGTCAAGTCCCAGCCTTCCGCCGAGGACATTGATGAAGAACGGTTTGATGACCGTTTTGCTGTTCTTCTGTTCACCAATCAATCAGTCTCCCAGGTGCAGGATACAGTTTTGAGTATACCGGAGATCGTGGAGGTTACGGTTACCGAGGTGGATGCCAAGGAGGCCGCTTCCGTGCCGAAGGAAAGGCCCAAGACGGCAGCCTCCGCCAGGGACAAGGCGGATCCCGTCCTCCGCCGGGCGGGGAATGGGCGAGGCCGCATTGTGGAGAAATACGTGCGGGTAGAGACTGAACGCCTTGATCAGTTGAACAACTTAGTGGGTGAGCTGGTCATCAGCCGCACGCAGGTCATGGAACTGGCCAAGCAGCTGGAGGATGCCCACTCCCGGGCCGTTATTGCCCAGATGGACAGGGTGACGACGGAGCTGCAGTACGCGGCCATGAAGCTGAGAATGGTGCCGGTTAAGCACGTGTTTGATCGTTTCCCCCGCATGGTCAGGGATCTAGCCAAACAGGCCGGTAAAGAGGTCCAGCTTCAGATAGTGGGGGAGGAAACCGAACTCGACAGATCTTTGACTAACCAATTAGGCGATCCTTTAGTTCACCTGATCCGCAACGCGGTTGACCACGGTCTCGAGACTAGAGAAGAAAGAATCCGGGCAGGTAAGCCCCCGGAGGGATTGATCCGGTTAGAAGCTAGACATGAAGGCAGCCATGTAGTCATCGAAGTTGCAGATGACGGCCGGGGTATCGACAGTGAAAAGGTGAAGGCCAAGGCCGTGGCCATGGGCTTGATTACACCAGAACAGGCCGCGAAGATGACTCCCCAAGAGGCCCAGGGATTGATCTTTGAGCCGGGTTTCAGCACCAATGAAAAAATCACCGATGTATCTGGGCGGGGAGTCGGCATGGATGCCGTAAAGGCTATCTTGGAGGCCATGAACGGATCCGTTGAGCTGAGAAGCACCCTTGGTAAAGGAACCACCGTCAGTCTCAGGCTGCCCCTGACCCTAGCCATTATTCAGGCGCTCTTAGTCAGAACAGGTTCGGAGATACTGGCCATCCCTATACAATCGGTGCGGGAAAACCTGCGGGTGGTACCGGAGGCAGTCAAGACCATCCACGGTGAGCGGGTGATTACCCTGCGCAATGAAGTGCTTCCCATCTTGGACTTGACCCGGCTGTTGGGCTTTGGCGCCATCTCCCATGATAGCGGGATGCCGGTAATAGTGGTGGAAGCAGGAGCCATGAAGGCGGGACTGATGGTGGATGAGCTGTTGGGTCAGCAGGAGGTTGTTATCAAGCGCCTCAGTCCTGTCTTGGGAGATATCAAGGGATTGGCAGGTGCTACAGTGCTGGGTGATGGAACCGTAGCACTGATCCTAGATGTTGCAGCTGTGCTCAATGACCTCACTGCCGAGTCTAGATAGGTCCAGGGCAGGGGGAGATGAAGGATGATACGGGATGACACGGAGGGAGAGCAATGGGTAAACGAGTCCTGGTAACTGACGATACGGCATTCATGCGGATGACCCTCAGGAATGTCTTGGAGAAAAACGGATTTGAGGTAGTTGGGGAAGCCGCCGATGGCGAAGAAGCCGTTGCCCTTTATACAGAGTTGCGACCTGATGTGGTGACCATGGATATTACCATGCCCAAAATGGATGGGATTACTGCCATCAGGAAAATTCTCGAGATCGATCCCAATGCCAAGGTAATCGTGTGCAGTGCCATGGGCCAGAAGCCTATGGTGATCGAGGCCCTGAACGCCGGTGCTAAGGATTTCCTTGTCAAACCCTTCCAGCCGGAGAGAATCATTGAAGCGTTGCGTAAGGTTTCGGGGTAGGAAGATGGAGGCCAAGAGACTATGAATGGCAAAGAGAAGTTGACGCCGATGCAGCTAGACCTGCTCCGGGAGCTGGGTAACATCGGAGCAGGGAACGCCACATCGGCGCTGTCAGTTATGCTCCAGGATCGGAAACTGGAGATGGTGGTCCCCGAGGTTGCGGTTTTGAGCCTGCCGGAGACCACAACTCTTATTGGAGGGCCGGAGGCGCTGGTTGCCGGCATTTATATTGTCGTCTCCGGTGATATTGACGGCCACATCGCTTTCATGATGCCCATCGAGAGCGCCCAGGAGTTGGTCCAGTCTATCCTAGGAGAGGAGTCGGTGCAGTTCGATGAAATGGGCCGATCTGTCCTGGAAGAGGTGGGGAACATAGTTGTCACCTCCTACCTCAATGCCCTGGCTGCGATGACCAATCTGGTGCTCTTGCCGTCGGTTCCAGGGCTGGCCATCGACATGGCCGGTGCCATTTGGAGTTCAATCCTGGCTGGAGCGGAAGTCTTGGATGATTATATAACGGTTCTCAAGACTGACTTTGCCTCGGAAGGACGGCAAATCGAAGGGCACATCCTGTTGATCCCCGGTAAGACTGGATTTGACCAGTTCTTCAAAATACTGTTGGAGACGGATAGATCGTAATGGCAGAGATTTTTGTGAATATGGGTGAGATAAAGGTGGCTGCCGGCGGCGATGTGCTGATTACCGTGGGCCTTGGTTCCTGCGTGGGAGTTGCCCTTTATGACCGGGAGAATAAGGTAGGGGGCATGGCCCACGTATTTTTGGCCTCCAGCCGTGACAGCAGGGGCACTGAGCAGCCTGGGAAATTCGCTGATACGGCCATACCCGCACTGATAGAAGCCGTGGTGCGGGTTGGAGGCCGAAGAAGTCTACTGGTTGCTAAGATTGCCGGAGGTGCCAACCTCTTTCCGAAACTGAGTGAGGCCTCTTTGAATGTGGGAATGCAGAATGTCGCTGCTGTAAAAGAACATCTAGCGCTGCACAATGTGCCGCTGAGGGGTGAGGATGTAGGGGGCAGCATCGGCCGGAAGATGATCCTATATGTGGAGAGCGGCAAGGTTATGGTACAAAGTATCGGATCAGAGCCCAGAGAAATCTAGACTAGAAGCCTCTAGATAAGGTGACTGCCGGTTTTGCAGGAAGGAGAAAAGGTTAAGTATTCACCGGCGACCTTTTGAGTGAGGTGAAGTGAATGGCCAAGACCAGGGTTCTGGTAGTAGACGATTCAGCTTTTATGCGCAAGGTAATCTCGGATATGATCTCCCAGGATCCTTCTTTTGAGGTAGTTGGCACCGCCCGGGACGGCCTCGATGCTTTGCAGAAGGTAGCACAGCTGCAGCCGGATGTAGTGACCCTCGATGTAGAAATGCCCCACAAGAACGGCTTGGAGACGCTGAGGGATATCATGGCCAGTCAGCCGGTACCAGTGGTAATGCTGAGCAGCGTCACCCAGTCCGGTGCCAAGGCGACTTTGGAAGCATTGGCCTTGGGGGCAGTTGACTTTATCCCTAAGCCTTCCGGGGCGATTTCATTAGACATTGAGAAGATCAAGGATGAACTGCTCACAAAGCTCAAGGCTGCGGCCTTGGCCAAGGTCCATCCCCTCAAGGCAAAGCCCCAGCCCATTAAGACCATCGGTATACCGCCGGTGAAAAAGCAGGCGGTATTCCCAAAGCCTTCGGACAGCACCTCTCCACGGATTATCGTGGCCATCGGGGCCTCCACCGGTGGTCCTCGGGCCTTGGAAGCGGTTCTGCGTCAATTCCCCAAGGATATGCCTGCGGCGGTCCTGGTGGTTCAGCATATGCCGGCAGGCTTCACCCGTTCCATGGCAGAGCGCCTGGATCAGCTGAGCAGCATCAAGGTAAAGGAAGCGGAGGAAGGAGAGCCAATTAGCCCGGGTGTCGCCTATGTCGCCCCTGGAGATTACCACATGGTGGTGGGAGCAGGGGGTGTTATTCATTTGGAACGGACGCCGCCGGTCAACTACGTACGGCCCTCCATCGATGTGACCTTCCTCAGTTTGCCGCCGGCCTACGCTGGCCAGACAGTGGGCGTGATCCTGACCGGTATGGGGAAAGACGGAGCGGCGGGGATGGCCAAGATCAAAGCCGCCGGGGGAGTGACCATTGTTCAGGATGAGAGCACTTCAGTGATTTACAGCATGCCCCGAGCCGTTGTGGAAAACGGCGATGCCGATTATATTCTGCCGCTGGACCGAATCGGTGATGCGGCAGTTCGAGCGGTTGCCACCTTGATGGAGCGAGGGCGGGAGGGAGGAGATGGAGCCAGTGGCCGCTGATTACGAAGCCTTTAAACGTAAACTAAAGGGTACCATCGGTCTTGATCTTAATTACTACAAACAGCAGCAGATGCAGCGGCGGATCAATCAATGGCTGCAGAGGGTTGGAGCTGCCAGTTACGATGAGTATATTAAAATGCTTCAAATAGACCCGGAGGAGCGGGAAAGGTTTACCGGGTACTTGACCATCAATACATCCCAGTTCTACCGTGACGTCAGTGTTTTCAAGGAGATCGAGGATAAGGTTTTGCCCAACCTAGTGCAGCGGTTTCGGCGGCTGCGGGTGTGGAGTGCCGGCTGCTCTACGGGGCCGGAGATCTACACCATTGCTATGCTCTTGGAGGAGCTGACTCCTGGTGTAAGGCATGCGCTTTTGGGGACGGATTTTGATGTGGAAGCCCTGGAGCAGGCAAGGGAAGCCGTGTACTCGGAAAACCTGTTGAACAGCCTGCCGGCCAAGTATAGAAAGAAATACTTTACCCAGGAAGGCCGCATGTGGCGCTTAAGTGAGCTTATCCGAGACCGGGTGCGCTTTAAGAGACACAACCTCTTGGAAGATCCCTTTGAGACCGGTTTCCACTTAATCCTTTGTCGCAATGTCTTTATCTATTTCACCCCGGAGGCCCAGGCGCGGCTGACCAAACAGTTCAGTGATTCCCTGGTTTCAGGGGGCTATTTTGTTGTGGGAAATGCCGAAAACCTGCTGGAGCCAGAGATGGCGGATCTCAAACGGGTATCCTACTGCATATACCAGCGGGTGTAAGGGACAGGGATGTGCCTCTTTATCCCACTTTCATCAACGAATCCCACTCTTTGTACCAGATAGATTAGCGGTGGAAAGCCAATCATCCTTTCTTTTCGGGGATCCTTGAAGTAACCCCTTGAATAATACCCTCGAAGACAACCCTTAATGGGTATTATCGGAAGGAGATAAGGGATAGTGAAAAAGGGCCTGATCTTATCTGGGCCCTTTCGTTATTGGTGTCGAGGTTAGCTGCTGGGTTCAGGTCCCCGGCGGCGGGCTGCACCGGGAAGCAGTCGAGCCTGGCTGATGGCGTTGATGATGAGATCGCTAATCACACCGGTAAAGAAACCGGTGACCAGGGCAGAGGCTGCTAGGATGGGGAAGTATACGAATATATTGAAGGTCTCAACTATCAGGCTGGCCATAAGGATCTGACCGACATTATGCAGGAAAGCTCCGCCGACGCTGATAGCGGCAATGCTAAACAAGACGTCTTTATATTTCATCAAAAAAGACATGGCCAAGAAGCTCAAAGTCCCTCCTGCCAGGCTAAAGAGGACACTGCTGGCACCTCCGCCCAGCAAAGCTCCCAGCAAGCTCCTCAAGACCATGACCAGAAAAGCATCTGCCCACGGCAGGATATTCAGGGCCACTAGAGTAATGATATTCGCCAAGCCCAGTTTTACACCCGGTGCCAGCTGCGGTATGGGCAGCATGCGCTCCACTGTGTGGAGCACCAGGGCCTGAGATACGAGAACACCGATCCAGGTTATGCGGCGGGTATTCATGTAGTTGCTCCTTTCGCACTAAAACGCTATACCGTCAATGCCGTCCTCTGCTGGGGGCGCATCTGCCTCGATGCGGATCACCAGGCGATTGGGCAGGCAGACAATGGACTGGTGGCCGCCGGATATCCATCCCTGCTTGACATCAACCTTATCTGGGCAGGAGGCCTCCGTCACGCGGATGCGGCCGGGCTCCACCCGGATAATATTGTATTCTCCCTCTGCATTTTCCACTCGAAACTCATAGGGTTCACTTACCTCTCCCAAGTTGATCCGGCGGATCTCCTTGCCGTCTTGGGTGATGACAGCCACAGCTCCCTCTTGGTCTAAGTCGCCAGCTGCAATCAGAGTGCCCATGACAAAGATGATGAGCAGTGCCCCATAAATGATTAAATCTCCAGGTCGAAAGTATCTGGAACTAGTCATGGAATTCAAACCCCTTGGCCAGCGACTTCACCTGACTTTTTAGGCCGCTGGTGAGATAGACTTTGCGATCATTGGTAATCAGCATGCCCTCTACACCCTCCAGTTCTTCCAAGAGGGCCAACCCTTTTTCAGCCCCCAGAAGAAACACGCTTGTAGATAGGGCATCAGCGGTGATGGAAGACGGGGAAATGATGCTGACGCTGGCCAGCCCCGTCTCAGCGGGATAGCCGGTCTCCGGGTTTAGAATGTGGTGATAGCGTTGGCCGTTTCTAATAAAAAACCTTTCGTAGGGTCCGGAGGTGACGATGGAGGTATCCCGCACTTCTAAAACAGTTACATGGGTACCCCGGTCGGAAAAGGGATCCTGAATGCCGATTCGCCAGGGTGAGCCATCGGGTTTGCCGCCGATGACATAGACGTTACCTCCGAAATTGAGCAAGGCGCTCTCTACACCCCGATTCCGCAAGAGCTTAGCCACACTATCTGCGGCATATCCTTTACCAATGGCGCCGAGATCTAAACCCATCCCGGGCTGGGGCAATCTCACCTTGCGGCTCTTGGGATCCAATTCTACCTTGCGGTAATCGATTAACCCTTGGGCCTTTTCTATGGCACCCGGGTCCGGTATCTGGGGATTGTCTGTGCCGATGCCCCATAGTTCCACCAGGGGAGTGATGGTCGGATCAAAAAGACCTCCGGTGAGATGGGCAAACCGCAGGGCAGTCTCAATGACATGAAAGGTATCGGCACTGACTTCAACCCACTCCCGGCCGGCCTGTTGGTTCACTTTATAAATATCGCTGCCCCTTAGGGTGCGGCTCATCAGCTTGTCCAGTTCATGTACCCGCTTAAAGGCAGCTTCCAAAGTCCTTCTAGATCCGAAAATGCGGATCTCAATGGAGGTGTCCATCATCACCCGGGTATCGGAAATGAGTTCTTTTGGCTGGGGACGAGTCAGCACCAGCCCTAAGGCGGCAGCAATGAAAAAGCCGATGACTATAGTCCAAATTAGCGTTCTTTGCTTCATTTCTCCCATCACCTATTCTGCAGCTGTTGGGTGCATATCAACTGGTAGATTGGGTGCACTCGTCCCTACCCAAGTGAGTATACCATACCCCGAGACTTGTATCCAGGCCTAACGGCAGGGATTGGGATCCATGTAGCGAATATGTGGGAAAGTAAGCCAGATGTGCTTTCTGCGGCTGGAAACTTCTGTGTCAAGGGATGCAAGGAAGGAGACAAGAAAGGCATGAGCCAGACCATTGTAGTCCTTAAAGGTGATCAGACCGGTCAGGAACTTTTGGAAGAAGCCCTGCGGGTTTTAGACCCCAAGGTGACAGGTTTAGATATTCGGTTTGAGTACTTCGATCTCAGCCTGGAATCCCGGCGCTGCACCAAGAACCAGGTGGTGTGGGAGGCAGCCCGGGCCATGATGGCGACAGGCTACGGCTTGAAGGCGGCGACCATTACCCCTGAAGGTAAGGACGATGTGGGCAGTCCCAATGCTATCCTGCGGGAGGCCCTGGATGCCAAAGTAATTGTGCGGTCAGGCCGGCGGCTGCCGGGGGTGAAGCCGGTGCTGGAGCTGGAGTTTCCCATCGCAGTGGTCCGCATGGCTGTAGGCGATGCCTATGGAGCTGAGGAGTGGCGGGAGGGGACCGGTGCCGAGGAGAAGGCCTACCGGACAGAGTGTATCTCCAGGGAGGTCTGCCGGTATGTTGCTGAGTATGCCTTTCGGCATGCCAGACTCCTGGGAGGCAAGGTGCTGGGAGGTCCAAAGTATACAGTAAGCCCCATCTATGAGGGTATGCTTAAAGAAGAGCTGGATGAGGCAGCAAGAAGGCATCCCGATGTGCCCTATGAACCACAGCTGATTGATACTACTTACGCTCTACTCTGCAAACCCCATCAAGAGCCTCTGGTTATACCCGCTCTCAATCGGGACGGAGACTGCCTATCTGACTTGGTGCTCCAGATGTTCGGGTCCATCGCGGGTGCCGAGTCTTTGGTCCTGGCCTTCAACGAGGATTTGTCTCCCAGGGTACTGATGGCTGAAGCTCCCCATGGAACTGCTCCGACCCTTGAGGGCAAGAACGAGGCCAATCCCTTGGCCATGATCCTGGCAGGTGCAGCCCTGCTCAAGGCCTTTCCCGAACCCGAGGCCCAGGAGGTGGGGCAGGCAGTGGAAAAAGCTGCCATGGACTGTCTTGAGGCCGGCATCCGGACCCGGGATTTAGGCGGCAGTGTCGGTACCAGGGAATTTACCTCTGCGGTAATTGGCTGTTTGGGTCAAGTTTGAAACTGCTTTTTTGTTTGATTGACATCGTTTAGGCGTATAATTGAAGCAAGACCAAGAGAAGGGAAGTGGAGCAAGTGGGAGGCGGCCTGAAGCGTATCTACCCATCGTCGGTGATCTTCCTTTTAGGGCTGTTGGTCAGCCTCTGTTTTAGCCTATGGGCGGAAAGCTCCGGTATATGCTGGGCTGCAGCTCAGCCCTCTCATGGAGGCCATCTGGTAGTGGCTGTGCCTGTTGACCCCGATACCTTTGACCCCCACAAGGCTGTGGCGGCTGCCACTGAAGAGATCGAGTTTAACATATACCAAGGATTGGTCAGTTTTGACCAGGAGGGCAGGATTATTCCCTGTTTGGCGGAAAGCTGGGAGGTCTCTGAGGATGGCACCATCTACACTTTCCACATCAGAGATGGAGTGCGGTTCCACAATGGGCGGAAGCTCACCACTGCCGACGTTGTTTTTAGCCTCGAAAGGGTCAAGGATGATGCTACCGGCTTCCCTTTAAGCTGGCCTAAGCGGATGGTGGAGATAGCCGCCGTTGATGAGAACACCGTACGGATAAAGCTCGATGAACCCTATGCTCCTTTCTTGAGTGAATTAGTGGATGCGGCAATTGTGCCCCCTGAGGCCGCTGCCAGTTTGGCCACCCAGCCGGTGGGTACTGGACCCTTCCGCATGGTGGAGTGGGTGAACGGCCAACACGTCGAGCTGGAGCGCTTCGAGGATTATTGGGAAGAAGGAGTGCCGTATCTCGACCGAGTCACCTTTCGAATCATTCCCGATCCGGCAACGGCTATCCTGAACCTCAAAGCTGGTACTGTCCATGTGATTCCAAGGCTTTCTGCCGATGTTGCCTGGGATGTTGAGGCGACCTCCGGCTTGAAGCTCCTGGAGAGTCCCATGAACGTGGTGCAGCTCATGGCTTTGAATTTGGATCGAAAGCCCCTTGCGGATAAAAAGGTACGGCAGGCAATTAACCACGCCGTAGATAAGGACCTCCTGATCGAAGGGGCTGCCTGGGGCTATGGGACGAAGCTGGGAAGCAATATGAGTCCGGTAATGGAAAGCTTCTATCTCGATTTGACCGATTTCTACCAATACGATCCCAAGCGGGCCAAGGAGCTGCTGGAGCAGGCGGGATATCCCAACGGCTTTGATATCACTTTGTCACTGCCTTCTTCATATGATCTCCATGTTAAGACCGGTGAAATGGTGGCTGCCATGTTGGCCGAGGTGGGGATCAGGGCAAAAATTGAACTGGTAGAATGGGGTACATGGCTGGAGCGTATCTATACAGGACGGGATTACGATATGACCATAGTGGGACTAACCGGTAAACTGGATCCCCACACAATGCTCAGCCGCTATGAATCTAGTTATGCCAGGAACTTCAGTAACTTCCGCAACGAGGAATATGATAAGCTAATCGAAGAGGGGCTTCGTACCAGCGACTTCTCCCGGCGGCAGGAGATCTACCGCCGCTGCCAGGAGATCCTCGCGGAAGAAGCTGCGGCTGTGTTTATCATGGATCCCAGTGATCTTGTGGCCATGCGGGAGGATGTGGCCGGCTGGCGATTCTATCCCAAATACGTTGATGATCTGCGGTATGTTTATTTTGAAAAACAGTAGAGAATCTGGTGATTCCCTTGCAGTATTTGTGGCGGCGCATCGGCGCGCTGGTGGTCACCTTACTAATTGCTTGTACCATAACCTTTGTGGTGTTTAATATAATCCCAGGGGACCCGGCAATGCTGATGCTGGGCACAGAGGCAGATCCAGAGGTGTTGGTCAACTTACGGCGGCAGCTAGATCTGGATCTGCCTTTACATGTTCAATACTTGAGGTGGCTTGGGAAAGCAGTGACCGGCGACCTGGGTATATCTATCCGTTTGGGCAGGTCTGTCGCCGCCTTGATTTTGGAGCGCCTGCCGGTTACCGCCAGCCTGGCGGTGCTGGCTATGGTGCTGACTGTCATCATCGGGGTTCCGGCAGGTGCCTACGGGGCGACCCGTCGGGGGCGGGTGGCAGACTACCTGGTCAGCATCTTGACCCAGGTGGGCCTGGCCATTCCCCATTTTTGGCTGGGGATCCTGCTAATCCTGCTGTTTTCCATGCGGTGGCAGCTTTTACCCCCGGGGGGATTTGTCCCCTGGAGCAAAGACCCGTGGCAGGCCTTTCTGTCTTTGATTCTGCCGGCTCTTGCCTTGGCCAGCCATCGCATCGCGCAGGTTGCCCGAATTACCAGGACGACTATGTTGGATGTCTTGAATAAGGATTATATCCGCACAGGGAAGAGCAAGGGCCTTTCCCAAAGGGTGCTCATCTACAAGCACGCACTCAAGAACGGCTTGATTCCAGTGGTCACAGTGGCCGGCATGCAGTTTGCAGGACTCCTTGCTGGCAGCATTGTTGCCGAAGAGGTCTTTGCGCTGCCGGGACTGGGGAGACTATTGCTTCAGGCCATCGGTTATCGGGACCTGCCCTTGGTTCAGGGTATTTCACTTTTTATTGCTGCAGTTGTGGTTATCATTAATTTCGTTACAGACATCCTATACTTGCTCCTTGATCCCAGGGTGCGCTACGATTGATTTAACATCCCCTGTTCCAAGGCGCGAGGGACTTACAGGAAGGAGAGAATGGGGCTTTGGCTGTAGTATGGCGGGCAAAACAGCTGACCATGAGAGGCTGGTCTTCCGAGACCGAGGGCCTGCGGAAGTCTCTTGGGTCTCGAAAGCTGCCAAGACGCCGGCTCAACATTTATCTTGGAGGATGCTTGCTCCTTGTCATCTGCCTGGCGGCCGCGGCCAGCTGGTGGGGCCTTACCCTGGATCCCAACGTGATGAACATCCGAGAGCGGCTCTTACCCCCCAGCCGCAGTCATTGGCTGGGGACAGATCACTTCGGCCGGGATGTTTTCGCCCGCATCGCCTACGGCAGCCGGATAGCTCTGCTGGTGGGAGCAGGCTCGACCCTGCTGGCGGCATCTATAGGCGTAAGTCTAGGGGCCTGGGCTGGTTACAATGGCGGCTGGTGGGATGAGGTAATTATGCGGCTCGTTGACGGACTCATGGCCTTTCCCGGCATTCTCCTTGCCATCATGCTGGTCACCGTCATGGGCCCTGGGCTGGCCAATACCATCTTCGCCATCGGCATCGCCAATGTGCCTATCTTTGCCCGGATTACCCGGGGGGTTTTTCTGACCGGCCGCAATGCTCTCTATGTAGAAGCCGCCCGTGCCCTCGGAGCCCGCACTTGGGATATTATTCGCTATCATATTCTGCCCAACGGTATTGGGCCTATTCTTGTCCAGGCTACGGTGACCTTTTCCACTGCCATCTTGACCGAGGCCTCTTTAAGCTATTTAGGTCTGGGCATTCAGCCCCCTGATGCCAGCTGGGGAAGGATGCTCAAGGAAGCCCAGCCCCAGATGGGCAGGGCCCTATGGTCTGTCTTGGCACCGGGGGCTGCGATTTTCCTTGCAGTGATGGCCCTTAACCTCATGGGAGATGGAATAAGGGACCGGCTTGATCCTGAAACCCACTAGGACAGCCGATCCCCGAGAAGACTTCCGAGAAGATTACTTGAGTTACGAGGTCGGCAGCTAAGAGGCTGCCTTATCGTTTTCCAAAAGCTGTATGTTATTCGTTCTTGATCAGGAGCTTGACGCAGCTTCCCTTCTCCTTTGCGATGATCTCAAAGGCTTTGGGTGTGTCAGCAAAAGCGACCCGGTGGGTGACCAAGGGCAGTCCTTTGACCCTGCCGCTGGATAGAAGCTCAATGGCTTCAGTGAAGTCTTCCTTAATGTACATAAGGGTGCCCAAAAGCTTTAATTCCCGGTCTTGGACCAGGCCCATATCTACCATAACCGGCTTGGGGAAGACGCCGGCCACTACAATGGTTGTTCCCTTACGGTTGGACAATATAGCCTCTTGAATGGTGGCCTCAACTCCTACGCATTCAAAGGAAAGGTCTATCCCTTCCGGTCCGAATTTGTCCAGCAGCCACCGGGAGGGCTGAACGGTTCCAGGATCAATGACATAATCTGCTCCCAGCTTCTG
>LSQX01111180.1_pt4 | contig 13109 bp, 11 predicted proteins | sample 654561 | NCBI WGS metagenome assembly LSQX01 (sample SAMN04489861, study PRJNA283612) | anaerobic digester metagenome | isolation source: 4 biogas reactors fed with cattle manure at either 37C or 55C with and... | place: Denmark: Kongens Lyngby | collected 2014 | reverse complement strand
CTGCATCATGTGCCAGTAGGTATCCGGCGGCAGGTCAATCAACAGCTGGTTGTCTATGATGGCCTGCGACCGGGTGCGCACATCCTTTCCCCCGTTTGCCGCTGCCTTGCGGCAGACCTCACACTCACAAAAAATGCCGGGAAAGCCTTCCGCCGCCGCGGTGCCCAGATAGGTCAGTTCCATGCTGCCTCCTTCAAAATTGATGGTTTGATGTTTTTTGTTTTCGGGGTTGTACGCGTAGCATATCAAAGGAAACGGCAAAGCACAATCTGCCCCATGGTGCCCCTTTTGCAAATTGACACTGGGCTGCCCCTTGTGATAAACTTTGACCGCTCAGGCGGAATGAATCTGCTGAAGCGTCCGCTCCCGTAGCTCAGTTGGATAGAGTGCCAGACTCCGACTCTGGAGGTCGCGCGTTCGAGTCGCGCCGGGTGCGCCAGCGAAAAGCCCTTGTAAATACAAGGGCTTTTCGCTGTAATAGGCTATTATTTTGCTACGGCAAATAATCCCCATGGGCGGGGTAGACCTGCTTGATTAAGTAGATTTTGCCGTTTAGATCAATATCGATGAAATAGGTGTTGGCGGATAGCAGCTTGTCCGGCTTGTTTTTGTACAGCACCCTAAAATCGCCGCCACTGGAAGGGATGCCATCCAGGCTGGTGCCCAGTTCGCCCGTGGCCTGGTATTGCAGGATCCAGTTGACCTGGTCCACGTTGATTTTGATGGGCGGGTAGTTGAGCGGGCGGATGATGTGCTCATAGGTATCCAGGCCGCTGTAGAGGATTTCCACCCCTTCCTCGTCATAGCCCAGCTCGTTCATCAGGTAGTTGCGGGCCGTTTCGCCTTCCAGGATCTCGTAGGCATTAAAGACCGCGATGCCCGTCTGAGGGTTGAACGACTCAAGGGAGGCGAACACGGAGCGGTCCAGCTGCTGGCTGGAGGAACTCTCCGGCGGGCCCTCATTTCCCAGCGGCGCGATGACGCAGCTTAGAAACTGATCCGACATCCACAGCGTAATGCGCAGGCTGGCGCGGTTATTGGTGAAGGCGTAGTTTTTGCCCGTGGAATATTCCACACGCACCGCGTCCTTGCCGAAGGTGACATAGGTATCCTGGAACTCGCTGCCATAGGTATGGCGCTCCAGGAAGTTGATGTCACTGCCATAGGCTTTGAGGGCCATGTCGATGGTGGTGGCAATTTGGGACACGCCGCCGCCGAAGATGGCTTTGCCGCGCTCGTCTTTGGTGTGACGAAAACCCGATGCCTTGTTGCGCGGGCCAACGATGTCATTAAAGGAGAACACGTCCCCCTTTTTGAGCACCATGCCGTTGATTTTTTTGATGCCGTGTTTGAGGTTGAAGATGCGGTCCTGGTTGAGGCCCGCAAGCGGGGTGTAGACCTCCTCCCCCGGTTTTGCGGCCTGTGCTGGGAGGTTGGTAAAAAGCAGGGAGAAAAGCAGCAGCAATGCGATGAGGACACGGATTTGCTTCATAATCAACCCTCCTGAATGCGCGTTTGAAACCTAAGAGATGGTGGGGCCGTCTGTCCGGGTAATCTATTTGATTCGTCAGGTTTATTGTAGCCCTGGCCGCGGCTGCTGTATACCTACCTCTTTGGGTAGGTGGGCCAAAAACACAGCGGGCACGTGCGGATACACACAGTTCATGGTATAGTATTCACGGTGAAACAAAATACTGATTCGGGAGGTGTGTATGGCAGGGCAGACCATCCATGACCTGGCACCGGGCAAAGGCAACCCGCGCAACAGCGAAGGGGCTTTCATCAAGACCAAAAGCGGCGGCATTCTTTTTTGCTACACAGCCTATGAAGGGGATTCCTTTTTAGACCACGCGAGGGCCAATATCTGCTGCATCCGCTCAATGGATGAGGGGCGGACCTGGTCTGCGCCTGAGACCATTGTGACCGCCCGGGCGCATGAGGCGATGAACGTGATGAGCGTATCGATGCTTGCCATGGCAGACGGGCAGCTGGGGCTGTTTTACCTGGTGCGCAAGACCTTTGCTGATTTGCGCGTGTGGCTGCGGCGTTCGGATGATGAGGGCAAAACCTGGAGCGAAGCGCGCCGCTGCACCACGCGGATGGGTTATTTTGTGCTGAACAACGACCGGGTGGTCCGCCTGTCCACAGGCCGCATCATCCTGCCGGTGGCGGAGCACCAGCCCACCTTTCCTAAGGGGTCGGACCATCCACATTACAGCCCCGCCTACAGCACCTTCTTTTACTCGGATGATGACGGGGCCACCTGGCATGAGTCCCAGGCCTTGGTCGCCCTCTCGGGCACACGCAGCGACGCGGGCCTGCAGGAGCCGGGCGTGCTGGAGTTGAACAATGGTATGCTCTACGCCTGGTCGCGTACGGATCTGGGCTGTCAGTACCAGTTTATGTCCCTAAACCAGGGCTGCAACTGGTCCGCGGCTGTCCCTTCCCCCTTTACCTCACCCCTCTCCCCGCTGTCCATGAAGCGCTTGAGGGATGGCCGGCTGCTGGCCATCTGGAACCCCATCCCCACCTACCTCACCCGTGAGTACCCGCAGCAGGCGGGCGGGCGCACACCGCTGATTGCCGCCTTGAGTGAGGATGAGGGCCAGCACTGGCGCGGGCCGATTGTGCTGGAGGACAACCCAAACAGCGGGTATTGCTATACCGCCATCTATGAACTGGATGACGCCATTTTGCTGGGCTACTGCGCGGGCAATGTGGAACTGGACGGTGCCTGCTTAAACCGGCTGCGCATTCGGCGCGTCCCGCTTGCAGAGCTGGCCAGCCTCACCAGCCCGCAAGGTTTTTATATGCGGGGCATTGGGTTTTAGGCAATCAACAACGACACAAAAAACTGCCGCACAGGGCAGTTTTTGATGGGGTTTCGTGCTATTTATATTACACTGAACACATGAGTTAACGCACTCATGGACTGAGTAATTTTTTGGCTCCGCTAAGTCGAGTGAAGGAGNNGGAAGCGTTAAAGAATGCGTTCAGTGTTAAACTTGGAAGCGTTCTTTAACTTTGTCCAGGAAGCTCTTGCGGCCTTCGTATTCCTTGCCGGTGCTTTCCTGCTCAAACTCCCGCAGGAGCTGCTTTTGCTTTTCGCTGAGCTTTTTGGGAATCTCAACCTTCACCCTTACCACCAGGTCGCCCCGGCCGCTGCCGTGCAGCTGCTGGATGCCCTCGCCCCGGATGCGGAAGAGCGCGCCGTCCTGCGTGCCTTCCGGAATCTTGTGGTTGACCTTGCTCTGAAGCGTGGGCACCTCCAGGGTGGCGCCCAGGGCTGCCTGCGTGATGGAGATGGGCATCTCCAGATACAGGGTGGTGCCCTCGCGGCGGAACAGCTTGTGGGGCATGACGGAGAGCACAATCAGCAAATCGCCGTTGGGGCCCCGGTTTTGCCCCGGTTCGCCCTGGCCACTCATCACAAACACCTGGCCGTCATCCGCGCCTGGCGGGATGGTGAAGTTGGCGGTGCGCTTGCGGCGCACCCTGCCAGAGCCGTGGCAGGTGGTGCAGGGGTCCTTCACAGTCTGCCCGGTTCCGCCACAGGCGGTACAGGTGCGCACGGTGACCATGAACCCGCCGCCGGCACGGACCTGGCCCGTGCCCTGACAGGTGGCGCAGGTGACAGGCTCCGCGCCGTCCTTGCCGCCGGTGCCCTTGCAGGTATCGCACAATTCAGCGCGCTGGAACTCCACCGATTTGGAGGCGCCAAAGGCGGCTTCCTCAAAGCTGATGCGCAAATTGAGCTGGATGTCCCGCCCGCGCATGGGCGCGTTGCGCCGCTGGGTGCGTGCGCCCGCGCCGCCAAAGAGCTGATCAAAGATGGTATCAAAGCCGCCAAAGCCGCCAAAGCCGCCCTCAAACCCGCCAAAGCCGGAAAAACCGCCCATGTTCGGCGGGCCATCCATGCCAAATTGGTCATAGGCAGCCCGCTTTTGCGGATCGGAGAGCACCTCGTTGGCTTCGTTGATTTCCTTGAAGCGCGCCTCGGCTGATTTATCGTTAGGGTGCAAATCGGGGTGGGATTCCTTGGCCAGCTTGCGGTATGCCTTTTTGATGTCATCCGCTGTGGCGTTTTTGGCGACCCCCAGCACCTCGTAATAATCTCGTTTGTTTGACATAGTCTCCTCGCGCAGCAAGCGTTGAACACATTGCTGTCTTCAACGCTGTTGAGCTGACATTCCTGGGGAAGGCCAGGCCGGACGCAGCCGGCCTGGCTGATAAAAACCTGTTACTGTACGTCGCCTTCGACATCAACGCTGCCGTCCGGGTTGGTGTGCGGCGCGTCCATGTCCGGGGTCTGCATGTCAGGCTGCTGGGCATCCTGATCCTGGTAGAGCTTGCCGAAGATGGCGTAGACCTTCTGGGTGGCCTCGTCCATGGCAGTCTTGATCTCCTGCGCGTTGTTGCCTTCGCGCACCTTCTTGAAGGCGTCAATCTCCGCCTGCACGGTGGCCTTGTCTTCCTCGGACAGCTTGTCGCCGTTCTCGCGCAGCTGCTTTTCGATCTCATACTGGAAGGTGTCCGCGCGGTTTAAGGTCTCGACCTCTTCCTTGCGGCGCTTGTCTTCCTCGGCAAACTGCTCGGCTTCCTTGACGCGCTGGTTGATCTCCTCCTCGCTTAAGTTAGTGGAGGCCGTGATGGTCACGTTCTGGGTGTTGCCGGTGCCCATGTCCTTGGCGGTCACGGACACGATGCCGTTTTTGTCGATGGTGAACTTGACCTCGATCTGGGGCACGCCGCGGGGCGCAGCGGGGATGCCGGTGAGCTGGAAGCGGCCCAGCGTCTTGTTGTCATATGCCATGGGGCGCTCGCCCTGCAGGACGTGGATTTCAACCGTGGTCTGCCCATCAGCAGCGGTGGAGAACACCTGCGCCTTTTCGGTGGGGATGGTGGTGTTGCGCTCGATCAAGCGGGTGAAGATGTGGCCTTCGGTCTCAATGCCCAGGCTCAGCGGGGTGACATCCAAGAGGAGGACGTCCTTCACCTCGCCGCCCAGCACGCCCGCCTGGATGGCGGCGCCGATGGCGACACACTCGTCCGGGTTGATGCCCTTGAAGGGCTCCTTGCCAGTGACGTTCTTGACAGCTTCCTGCACCGCGGGAATGCGGGTGGAGCCGCCCACCAGGATAACCTTGTCAATCTGCTGCGCGGTGAGGCCGGCGTCCTTTAAGGCCGTCTGCATCGGGCCAATGGTGCGCTCGACCAGGTCGTGGGTGAGCTCGTTGAACTTGGCGCGGGTCAAGGTGATGTCCAGGTGCTTGGGGCCGTTGGCGTCAGCGGTGATGAAGGGCAGGTTGATGTTGGCTGCCATCACGCCGGACAGGTCAATCTTGGCCTTCTCGGCGGCTTCCTTCAGGCGCTGCCACGCCATGCGATCCTTTTTGAGGTCGATGCCGTTTTCTTTCTTGAACACTTCGGCAATATAGTCCACCACGCGGTCATCAAAGTCGTCGCCGCCCAGCTTGGTATCGCCGTTGGTGGCCAGCACTTCAAACACGCCGTCGCCGATTTCCAGCAGGCTGACGTCAAAGGTGCCGCCGCCCAGGTCATACACCAAAATCTTGTGGGCTTCGTCCTTGTCCAGGCCATAGGCCAGGGAGGCCGCGGTGGGCTCGTTGATGATGCGCAGGACTTCCAGGCCCGCGATGCGGCCGGCGTCCTTGGTGGCCTGACGCTGCGCGTCAGAGAAATACGCGGGCACAGTGATGACAGCCTGGTTGACTGCCTCGCCCAGGTAGCTTTCGGCGTCCTTCTTGAGCTTTTGCAGCACCATCGCGGAGATCTCCTGCGGGGTGTACTCCTTGCCGTCGATTGAAACCTTGAAGTTGCTGCCCATCTCCCGCTTGATGGATGAGATGGTGCGCTCGGGGTTGGTGATGGCCTGGCGCTTGGCAATCTGGCCAACCAGGCGCTCGCCTTCCTTGGTGAAGGCCACGACAGACGGTGTGGTCCGCGCGCCTTCGGAGTTGGTGATGACGACCGGCTCGCCGCCTTCCATCACTGCGACGCAGGAGTTGGTGGTGCCCAGGTCGATTCCGATAATTTTAGCCATGTAGTTTTCCTCCGTTTACTATCAATTGCTTGTTGTCGTAATGTATGGTGTCAGCCCGGAACGACGCGCACCATGGCGTGCCGCAGGACTGTGTCGCCCATTTTGTAGCCCTTGAGGACAACGTCGCTGACCGTGCCGGGCTCGCCGTCCTCGGGATTCGCCTGCGCGACCGCGTCCTCAAGGGTTGGGTCAAAGGCTTCTCCCTGCCGGGAGATGACCTGAACGCCGCGCTGATTCAGCGTGTCCTGCAGCTGACGGTGTACCAGCAAGACGCCCTGGTAAAGCGGATCGTCCTCGCGCGGCTCCTGCAGCGCGCGCTCCAGGTTGTCGCACACAGGCAGCAGGGTTTTGATGAAGGCGCGGGCGCCGTCGTCAAAGCTTTCGGACGCCACCTGGCGGGTGCGGCGGCGGAAGTTGTCAAAATCCGCTTGGACGCGCTGGGCCATCTTGAGGTATTCCTCGCTTTGCTCCTGGGCGCGCACCAGCTGTTCCTCCAGGCTCATGTCAGGCTGTTCCTGCTCGTTGAGCGCCTGGTCCTCCAGCTGCTCGCCCAGCTCCTGTGCGGGCTGGTCCTTTGGTTTCTTCTTGGTCATGTTGTCCTCCGAAAATTGTAATTCAGCGTCAGTTGCTGAGGATGTCATTCATTGCCTGGCTGGCCATGCGCAAGGTGGAAAAGATGCTTTGGTAGGGCATTCGCGTTGGGCCAATCAGCCCAATCGTCCCCCGCTGGCCGCGGCCCAGCCTGTATTCCGCCACAGCGACGGAGCAACCGCGCATCTCCTCGATGCCGTTTTCAGGGCCGATGTGGACCAGCAGCTCCTCCCCTCTTGTATCGCGCACCAGGTTCATCAGCGCTTCCTTATTATCAAGGGCGTAGAGCAGCTGCCTGGCCTTGTCCGCCTCCTGGTACTCCGGGAAGCCCAGGATGTTGTGGGTGCCGCAGACGGTGAGTTGGTCCACCGCGTTTTGGCTGTCCATCTGGGTGGACAGGTCCATGATGCCCTGCAGCACCTGCGGATCGCCCGGGGACTGGCCCGCGAACTGCCGCAGCGCGGTTTGCACCTCGCGCAGGGTACGGCCCGTAAACTGCTCTGACAGCATTTTGCTGATGGCATAGAGGGCGTCGGCGTCCAGCCGCTCTGATACCTGAACCATGGTGTCCCGGATGATGCCGCCATCCGTCACGATGACCAGCAGCGCCAGGGCCTTTGAAACAGGGACCAGCTGCAAATTGGCGATGCGCAGGCTTTCCTGCCGCGGCATCAGCACAAAGGATGCGTACCCGGTGACCTGTGCCAGGGCCTGCGCTGCGCTGCGCACCACGTCCTCCAGGTGGCTGATGCGCGTCTGGAAGGCGGCCTTGAGCTCCTCATCCTGCGCGGTTTGCTGGATGCCTTCCTCCAGCAGCATGTCTACATACAATCTGTAGGCTTTGGAGCTGGGCACGCGGCCGGCCGAGATATGCGGCTGGCTGAGGTAGCCCAACTCCTCCAGGTCACTCATCTCGTTGCGGATGGTGGCGCTGGACAGATTGGAGAGGTACTTGCGCGCGATGGTCCGTGAACCAACAGGCGTCGCGGTGAGGACGTAGTCATCGATGATGGCGCGCAGGATGCGCTTCTTGCGGTCTTCCACTGTGCTCGTCCTCCTTTCCCCCCGGCGGTTGTTAGCACTCTCGACCGTTGAGTGCTAACCCATAACAAAGATACCACGCAAATGAGCCTTTGTCAAACAATTTTTCATCAGGTTTTTGTTGGTTTGGTGAATGTTCTGTGAACATGAGAGTTGACAAATTGTTCATGTTTTCGCTTCATCTGTTGGTGTATAATTTATATGGTTCAAGTGAACCACTGGAATAAAGGAGGAACACCATGAAAATGAATTACAAGAGGTTCTTGGCCGTACTGATGGCGCTGATGATGTCCCTGGGCATCCTGCCCGCATTGGCGGAAGCGCCCGCGGCCGGCGCGATGCCCAACCCCTGGGCGCTGGACAAGACGGTCGAAATGGACCTGAGCATTGAAGTCAACCCGATGCTGGGCGGACTGCTGTCCAGCCTGAGTGGCGCACAGCAGTCAGAAGAGGACCAGGCCAAACTGTTTACCGTGGTCTCCGCGTTTAACAAGCTGAAGGCCTCCATGCTGATTGACAAAAAAGGCGCGTCAGGCACCGTCGGCACAGACAAGGGTGAGCTGTTCAATTTCCAGACCGCCTATGACCTGGACACCGCGCAGAACAGCTTTGTCAGCAGCCTGCTGCCCGGGATCAGCCTGAGCATGGACCCTGCCATGATGAAGGAAATGATGCCCCAGGCCAACATGCAGCAGATTACGCCGGAGCAGGCCCAGAAGCTGATGCAGCCGTACATGAACGCGTTGACAGAGCAGTTCACCAAACTGCAGCAGCACCCCAACACCAAGGTAGAGGAAGGCAGTTTTGTCATCGACCAGGTTGGTACCTTCACCAAGCGCAGCGACATCACGCTGACATCCCACATGGTAGCCGGCATCCTGGACAAGATGGCGGACATCTTCAAAGAGCACGGGGAGCTCAAGCAGGTAATCGAAAATGCCGCGAAGGCCAACAACATGACCAACACCGGCGCCACCGCGCCCGAGGACGTGGATGAGAGCCTGAAAAACGCCGCCAAGGAGCTGAAGAGCAAGGACGAGGAAGTGGTCATGCTGCTGAAGGTCTATGAAGACGGCGCCAACAAGGTCTATGTGGACGCGGTGTCCCCTGACAATGCTGATTCCCCTGCCAAAATCACCCTGCTGCTGGACGGCGTGAACGTTGAGGAAATGGGCAAGGACTTCTCCGTGCGCATGACCCTGCTCACCCCCGGCAACGGCAACGACATGGCCGCGCCTGACACCACAGAGCCCAAGCCTGTTGACTGGGCCGCGCTGGAGAGCGAGATCAAAAGCGGTGTCAACTACCGCGCCACCATGCTGAGCATGAACATGACCGTGAAAAACGACCTGCCCAAAACCCAGGCGGACGCGGCCATCACCATGGTGACCTCCGGCATGAACTTTGGCTTAACCATGAATGTCACCGGGGACGTGGCCACCATGGAAAGCAAGAATGTGTATGCCCTGTCCATGATGAGCCCCGAACCGCTGCTGAAGATCACCATCAACACCAAGCCGACGGACGCCGCGCCCACCGCGCCTGCGCTGGAGGGCACCTCCAACATCGTCATCAAGGAAGGCGACCTGTCTGACGCGGACAACCAGCTGATGGAAGCCAGCCTGCAAAAGGCGCTGCCGGAGCTATTAGCCAACCTGCAGACCGCCCTGCCCGAGGAGGCACCTGCCATCTTCGCGCTGTTGGGCCTGGGCGCCAATGGGATGGACGAGATGCCGGAGCCCGCGCCCGCGAATCCCTGAGTATCGTCAATAACCCACAGTTTGAGGGGGTTGCCAGATGCTGGCAACCCCTTTATCATGAAAGTAGTTGAGTACAACAGGAAGGTGATTGGATGCAGAATCTACGCGAAAAGGTGCTGACAAAACAGACGGAGTTTGAAGGCAAGATCATCACAGTGCAGCAGTGGAAGGTGGCCTTGCCCGATGGCCGGGAGGCCGGCCGGGAAATTGTGCTGCACAACGGCGCCGCGGCCGTGGTGCCGGTGGACAAGCAAAACAGGGTGACCCTGGTGCGCCAGCACCGGGTGGCCATTGACCAGGTGACGCTGGAAATCCCAGCCGGCAAGCTGGACGACCCCAAGGAGGATCCCTTCCTGTGCGCCAAGCGCGAACTGGAGGAGGAAACCGGCCTGTTGGCGGGCAAGTGGCAAAAGATGGCGCATGTGGTGACCACGCCGGGCTTTTGCACCGAGCGCATCGCCCTGTACCTGGCGACCGACCTGACGCAGGCCAAGGCGCATACGGACCCGGATGAGTTTTTGAGCCTGGTCAAAATGCCGCTGACGGAAGCCATCATGATGGTGGAGAAGGGGCAGATTGTGGACGCCAAGACCTGCCTGGGCTTGCTGTTGGCGCAGCAGATATTGAACCAGCCCGCCTTCCTCTGGCAGGATAACATGACGCAGATGAAACCCGGCATGAAGGATTATTACCCCAAGGCGGATGGCTGTTAGGCTGACGCTGGTAGCACTGAAAAAAGGCGCAAACACACTTGCTGAAAAAATACATTGGATTGACAACCCCAAAGGATGACAGCGCCGTCCTCCGGACACAGCGGCTGACCCTGCGGCCGCTGCAGATGCAGGACGCGCGGGATTTCCATGCCTACGCGAAGGACCCAAAGGTGGCAGAATACGTCTTCTGGGACGCGCACGAAAGCCTGGGACAAACGCGCGCCATCCTGCGCGGGCTGATCCACCAAAGCAGGCAGGAGCTTCTGTACACCAAGGCCATTATCATCAACGACAGCCGGCGGATGATTGGCACCATTGGCCTGGTCACCCGGGATTTGGACAACCAGACAGCGGAGGTGGGCTTCTCCCTTTCCGCCGCCTACTGGGGACAGGGTGTGATGAGCGAAGCCTTGGGCGCGTATTTGCGCTACCTGTTCACCCTGCCTGATATCAACAGGGTGGAGGCGCAGCATGATGTGCTCAACCCTGCCTCAGGTGCTGTGATGGACAAGGTAGGCATGGTGAAGGAGGGCGTGCTGCGTGAGCGGATCTACTACAAAAAGCGCTATGCCAGCGTGGTGCTCTACGCCGCCACGAGAGGCCAATGGCAGCAAAAACAGGCAAAATCCTCAGCGCGGACGGGTGAAGAAAGCCAATAAAGCACAGGAAACGCCGAAAATGCGCGAAAAACTGAAAATCGCGCTTGACAAATCTTTATCCCTGTCCTATTATAGTTTTTGCGTCGCAAGACGTGTGACGCGGGGTGGAGCAGCTGGTAGCTCGTCGGGCTCATAACCCGGAGGTCGAGGGTTCAAATCCCTCCCCCGCAACCAAAATGGCGGCGTAGCTCAGTTGGCTAGAGCATTCGGTTCATACCCGGAGTGTCGTTGGTTCGAGTCCGACCGCCGCTACCAATGAGCGATACGCAGTAAAACCCGCAGGATGTTCTGCGGGTTTTACTTTGCCCTGATACAGAAAATCCCCGGCCGCCTGGCCGGGGACTTTTCGTATTTCTTGCTTGGATTATTCGTAGCTGAGTTTGGTGGAGCGGCTGGTGGTGATGTTGATGAAGGTCTTCCCGCGCTGGAGTTTGATTTCCTTGCCGTCCGCGTCATAAAACACGGTTCTGGATTCCAGGGACTCACGCACCCAATACCCCGGGATGTAGCGGCCGCCAGTGAAGATGTCGGCGTTGCCTTCGCCCACCTCTGTCAGCAGCGGAGCGTCCGCGGCGCCGTTGAATTTGAGGTCCGTCCATTGGACGATCACATTGCTGAAGGTCAGCGGCACGTCGCGCTGATCGCGGTCATCATAGGGCATGTTCTGACGGTACCTGCTGTATTGGTTGGTCGCCGCGTCGTAGGTGTAGTCGGAGTTGGTGTATGAATTGCCATCCGTGCCATAACGCAGGGCGATCTTGCTTGCGGGCACGCCAGCGGTGGGCAGGTCATCCGTAAACAGGAAGGCGCGCTGCGGGAAGGTGTAGGCCTGCACATCCGCCTTGACCTGCGCCAGGTTGACGCTGTGGTTGTGTGGGCTGCCATAGCCCTTGATGTTCTTGAAATATTTGGCGTTTCTGCCTGTGGCGCCGTCAATCAGCAAATTGACGTCCTTTTTTCTGACTTCCAGTTTCCGCAAAACCTGATTGACGTCGGAGCCTTCCTTCTTTTGCACCCCAACATAAACCCAGGCCGCGTCCCATTCCTCGCGCATTTCCGCGTGCATCACACGGCCGGAGCGGGTGGGGCCCACTTCCTCCGGATGGACATAGGCAAACAAGCCCATCAATCGGGTGAGGCTGAGGCCATGGATGGGCATCTCATAAATGATGTCCGCGTCCTTGATGCCCCACTGCGGCCAGGCGCCCCGCACGTTGTCAATATTGACAAGGATGGGCACATAGGGCGCGTCAGTTGGCAGGCCGGTGGTCATACTCTCCCCGGGGATCGCGGGGTTGTTGGGCAAGCCACGCTCAGGAGTGATGCCGCGCTTGGCAGTTGGGTCGATGGTTGTTTGCGCCAGCGCGATGGTTGGCAAAATCAGGGTCAGTACCAGTAAGGCCAGAAAAATCCGTTTCATACAGTTCGTTCTCCTTAAGGATTGTCGTAGGTTGTGCCTTGGTAGATGTAGTCGTGCAGCTTTTGCTGTGTCTTCTCATGGTCAAACACGATGACAGCCCGCAGGCGGTCATCATACTTGCCCTGGTAGTCCCCGGCAACCGGGAACCCTGCCGTGTCCATGTCCTCCATCCTGGTGAAGACAGGCACCACCAGCGCCAGCAAATCGTTGATGGACAGGTTGGTCGCCATGTGCTTGAGGGACTCGCTCAGGGCTTCCATCGCCTGCTGCATGTTGGCGTTTCTGAGCATCTTGTTGAACAGGGAGGTCAACAGCTTGCGCTGGCGCTCGTTGCGACCGAAGTTGTCATCCAGCTGCCGGATGCGAACATACTCCAGCGCCTGGAAGCCATTGAGCAAAACGGGCTCCTCGGAATAGGGCACTTTGACAATCTGCGCTTCCGCGCTCCTTAAGGTCAACTCCACACCGCCCAGGTTGTCAATCACCTTCTTGAACCCGTTGAAGTTGATAGACACATAATGGCGGATGTTTAAACCCAGGGCTTCGTTGACCGTTTTGACCGCCAGCAAGGGCCCGCCGTAGGCGTTGGCCGTGTTGATCTTCGCCAGGCGGTTGATGATGGGCAGGTTGACCTGCATATCCCGCACCAGAGAGGACAGGCGCATTTTGCCCGTCACCTTGTTGACAGACAAGATGATCATGGTGTCCGTGCGGCCGTAATTGAGCTCAATCTTCCCGGTATCAGTTCCCAAGAGGAGGATGTTCATCCAGTCCGGGTCCAGGCCTTCCGCCACGGATAAATCGTCCGGAGAAACCTGAATACGGAAGTCTTCCCGCACTGGCAGGTCCTTGCTCTCATCA
>LSQX01351009.1_pt2 | contig 13110 bp, 9 predicted proteins | sample 654561 | NCBI WGS metagenome assembly LSQX01 (sample SAMN04489861, study PRJNA283612) | anaerobic digester metagenome | isolation source: 4 biogas reactors fed with cattle manure at either 37C or 55C with and... | place: Denmark: Kongens Lyngby | collected 2014 | reverse complement strand
GAGGTAACCGCCAAATAAGGATAAGGTTCTGACTCCGTGAGCGTAAGGCCAAGGCAAGAGAGAACCCGTGTTCCGAAAGGAGCATAAGACTGGGTGCCCAGTTGTCGACATGATGATAGAGCGTGTTCGCGCGCCTGGAAGTTGATCGAGGCTTTCGACGGATTCTTCTTCGCTGGATTGGGAAGGTCAGCGTCGAATGGGGCCTGCCGTGTATGGCAGATGATTTGACAAGACTCGGCGCCATAGCCGGGTGATGAACAGGGATCCGACGGTCAGCTAATTCGGAAACACCGCCAAACGTTCCATCGGATGCTCTGAGAGACGAAAGCCGGAGCCGTCCCAGCTTTGCCTGTGGGACGGCCCCCAGGCCGCAGAGCGGCTTTAGCGTTCAACGGTAGTCGTTTCTGCGTCGATCATCTCCGCGCATGGTCTTTGCTCCGCAACTACCCCTTGAGCCGTGATCCGCAAACGGTGCATCGCCAACCAGGAGACCAACATCTCTCGGAACTTGTCACGGACGGCAGCGTCTATGTCCTCTTTGTCGAGTCGATCCCACGGATTCCATTCCGGAAGACCGATGGATTCCGTATCCTCCGGTTTAACATCCAAAGCACGAAGTGCAGCAGAATAGACCTTGGTGAGGCCGATCATGTTGTCGAGATAGTGATCCGGTTCGGGCTCCCTCGAAATCATCCTGTTTGTGAAATCAGATATGGCTTTCAAATACAAGGGGTGTTCGGCGTATTCAGTTGCGAGTTGAGCAAGATCGTCCCACATCATGACGTTGCGGTAATCATCTTCTTTCCAGGTGGATTCTTTCAGCATCCTCTCCGAGATCGTCGCCAAATAAGTCTCCAGGGCTTCCTCGTCGCCCCGCAACGCTTTGAGAACGAGATATCTGAGCGCCGCGGTGGTAGCCGAATCATCGGGCCGCCCTTGTGAGTAGGCTTCAACGATGGGAACCAACCATACTCGTTCAAATCTCTCAAGATCGTCTGCGCCTTGCATAGGCCGATCCGACATCCATTCAAAGACTTGCTCTGCTGTGAAGCCGTAATCCTTTGACTGATCGGGTGCTATATCACCGGCGAGCAATCCCATCAAGAAGTCTTCTTTTTTCAACTGCTCTTGCATTAGCTCAAGGATCAAGCCGCGAACGGAAGGTGTTATCGAGACACCCAGTGCTTTCAGTTGGGCGGCGATAAGTCTTTCCGCCACCTGGGAGTCTTTTTTGTTTGGCAACGTGCGTACAGCCATTGGCAGAGCTGTCTGTCCATTCCATTCGGCACTCAAATCCGCACCGGCATCGATCAAGACTTGAATGACTTCCGGACTATCGCTCCATGTTGCCGCCACGATAGGCGCAGTCATTCCGGACTCATCGGCGGCGTTGACATCCGCCCCGGCTTTGATGAGTGTCTCAAGCGCTTTTGGATTGTCACTCCATGCAGCCGCCGCGATGAGCGCGGTCATACCGGATGTGTCTCTGGCGTTTACATCGGCGCCGGCATCTATAAGGGCTTTGATCACTTCCGGATTGCCATTCCACCTTGCGGCCTCCATGAGTGCGGTAACGCCGGATTCATCTCTGGCATTCACATCGGCACCGGCGGTAACGAGGGCTCGGACCACTTCAGGGTTGACAGTCGACATTGCTGCCGCCACAAGTGCAGTCACATCAAACCCTAACTCATCTCTGGCATGTATATCGGCACCGGCGTCTATGAGAACCTGGATCACTTCAGGATCGTTACTCCATCTGGCCGCTTCAATAAGGGGGGTAGAGCCGGATTCGTCTCTGGCATTCACATCGACCCCGGCAGCTATCAAGCTCTTGACATCAGCTGCTGTCCAAGCCGGATTGAACGGCAACAGCGATGGAACTGAGGCGGTTGCAAGACACGACGTCAGAATGAGAAGCAGAGAACTTATGAGCAGTGGTGTTCGCTTCATGAGGGCCCCCTCTTTTCTGCTGGATTCCCGATCGCTCTCGCGGTGCCATGTATCTTGGATGAGCGACAATAGACACTATACGTCACTTCTCTTCTCGCCGTTTGTCTAATAACCTGCAGTGTTTCCGGCGATCCGGGGTAGGCGACCGCTCAGCTATAATTGAAGATCTGATCGGAACCGAGCGAGCGCTTCATTTATCAGTCTTCGATTCAGGCATTCAGCCGAGCGATGAGGATAAACGGAGGTTACGGCCGGCAACAGGAGTCTCGATCGGCCATTGACATCGGCCCTCGTTTTTGATTCTGTATCTGCACGTATCGCAATCACAAGAAGGGCGACTCAACGTAGAGTGGGATCCAACGCATAGCCTACATAGATCCATCTAGATGAACCAGTCAGCAAAGTCGATGCTTCAAATTGAGATTACTTGACGCATAATAATCAATATGATATCCAAAGGTTATGTATATAATATCAATGGTGTAATCGTGTGTCGATATGCCGGTTGCTCGTCTGTCGACACCGGACGGGGTTTATTCGAGGCGACCTCTTAGGATCCGTATAGCTCCCGATGATGATCAGCGTTGATTGGAACCGACGGTATCATCTTGTCGTCTACCAAGGGTCCCGATGAAGCTTGGCGGTTGGTGAAGTTATTCCGCGGTGGGTATGTCCAACGAGACAAAGCCCTGAGCAAGTTGGAGGTATCCATTCGATCAACCCATAGAGATCGACGCTATCAACCAACATGAAGAAGCACGTACGATTTCGAAAGGTCCGATCACAACATACGGAACCGTAAAGCAGGGTTATCTCTATAGATTTAGCGTTCAGGCGCTGGCCAAGATTGTGGCTCAGACCAACGTCAACTGGCCCGAGTACGTTCGTGACGCAGTGAGGAACGTAACCGCTCACTCCGCCTGGCTCTTCCAAGCCAACCCCGAGCGCTATGATGTGCTGCAGGCGATCAAAGACCTCGATCAGCTTACCTGGACGGTGAGCAAGTATGCTAACCGGATCCGAGCGGGTGACAAGGCCTACATTTGGGAGTCAGGGAAGGAGGCGGGTGTGATTGCCGTGGCGAGGGTGCTGTCCGATCCGGAGCAGATGACTCCTCTCGAGGACGAAAAACCGTATTTTCGCGACAGAAACCTTGCCGAGTCTGAGTCGGTGGGGTGACCATCGCGATCGAGAAGGTCCTACCCAATCGCATCACACGCCACCGGTTTCAGGAGCATGAGGTGCTTTCGCAGGTGAGCATTCTCAAGCAGCCCCAAGGGGCGGTCTTCCGGCTCACATCCGAACAGGCGGCGGCTCTTGAAGAGATGATCAAAGGACAGCAGGAGGTCGGTCGGATCGTCCGCGTTGGAGTTGCTTGGTCCCGCTGGCAGACGTATCGTGAGCAAGGCTACGTATCCATCGGTTGGCGAGCGGTCAGGGACTTGCGACAATACAGTTCATGCGAGAAGGTCGCCAAAGCGGTTCATCAATCTTTGGCTCAGGAATGCCCGACTGAGCGGCAACGCGAATCGGTTGCCCGTCAACTTTGGAGTTTTCGCACCTTGCAACCCGGCGATGAGATCATTGTCACTCAAGGCACCTCAGCCATATTGGCCGTTGGCCGGGTTCAAGAACCGGGCTATCGGTGGGAGGGAGAGGAGGTCGGGCACACCGTTGTCGCAGACTGGGATGAGACCGTTGCCCGGCGAGTAGGCAGGCATCCCCACTGGCGAGCGACCGTCGTGGAAGAGGCCGACAACGATCTGGCCGAGCTTATTCGCACACCGGGACCTAGCCTACCGCCTCCTCTTCCGGATCTGGCTACGGTATCTAACCGGTTCGCTGGCGCTCTTATCGACAGTCATATTCGCTTCGGACGTTATCACGATGAAACGGTCACCGCATTCGTGGTCAGTCTGGCCACCAAGCCCTTCGTCATTCTGACCGGCCTGTCCGGATCCGGCAAGACATTGATCGCCGTCCGCTTCGGTGAATGGTTTGGCTCCGAGCGCCACCTTGTCGTCGCCGTAAGACCCGATTGGACCGGACCTGAAGCTCTTTTCGGTTACGAAGACGCCCTCCGGGAACAGGATGAACACGGACAAAGGCCCTGGTACGTTCCTGAAGCATTGGCCTTTATGCTCAAGGCGGCTCGCGACCCAGAGTATCCCTATCTGTTGATACTCGATGAGATGAATTTGGCGCACGTCGAACGTTACTTCGCGGACTTTCTTTCGGGTCTCGAGTCGGAACAACCCGTTTTGCCCAATCTGATCAAGGGAGACGACGGATGGTGGCGTCTGATGCCCGGCGGACCTGAGCGCATCCCCATTCCCGAAAACCTTTTCGTAGCCGGGACCGTGAACGTCGATGAGACCACATATATGTTTTCACCCAAGGTACTCGATCGGGCCAATACGCTGGAATTCGAGGTCGATAGCGCCGATCTGTCCGAGACAATGCGGCGCCCCACCCCGAGCGAACCCGGCGAAGCCGGACTCGTACGGGGTTTTCTGACCATCGCTACAGATCCGGACGGTCATTTGGAGCAGAGTCCGGTCGATCTGTCCCAATTCACCGGTTATCTTCGTACTCTTCACCGCCTACTGGCCGACTCAAATGTTCGGTTCGGTCGCCGCGTGGTCTACGAAGCCAATCGATTTGCCGCTCTTTTGGGGCACGCAGGCATCACTGATTTGTTAACCGCCCTCGATTTGCAGGTCTTGCAGAAGGTGCTTCCTCGCATACATGGCTCGCGAAAACGCATTGAACCGATCCTTCGGGCCCTGGGCCGTTTCTGTTTCGATCCCGATCTGTCCCTTGAAGAGGCAGAAGCTGAGCTCACCGTTTTTGATCCTGAGGAACTGCCAGAGGGAGAACCCAAGCTGCCCCGGTCTTTCCGCAAGGTACGGCGCATGATGAAAAGCTTGCGTGCCGATCAGTTCGTCAGCTTCACGGAGTGATGGCTGTGGGTGCGGTGGGACAAGTCAAGCTCCGAATCAAAGACGGTAACGGTCAGGTACGCGGGCAACTCATCGTCAAGATACTGCCGCAAACCGGAGGGCGGGGCGGAGGGACTCTCGCACCGCTCGTCGACGAGACGGACAATCCCGATCGTGACCCGTTTCTTGAGCCCGTACAGCTTCTGGAGGGGGAAGAGTATCTTTATCGGATCGTGTGTTTCGAGCCGGCGACAGTGGTCACCACCGATCAAGAGAGTCTTTTCCATCCTGACAATGCGACCGGGAAGCGAGGTCGTCTTCGTCCGGGGCTGTATACGGGCACCGTTGAGGTCCGCTTCTTCGTCGGCGATCATGAACTGGGAACGACTTCTTTTGAAGTTCGCTCTCGCAAGGTCGACTACCTGACTCAGTATCGATGGATGCTACGGGATATCGCTGAGGCTATGACCGAGCTGATCATGGAATCGTTTACTCCGTCCGAGCAGCGTTTTGTCGCTGGTGGAACCCAAGATGCCGCAACTTTATATCAACGATTCGCCTTTTTGAGAAGCATCATCCTGGACGAGGCTCTGGAGGATGCCATAATCTGCATAGTCAACCGCCCGCATCGGGCCTGGGTGGAGGCCAGTGAATGGCGCCGTCCAAGCCAACTCATTCCGTCCTCGTCATCAGTGGCCAGGCAACTGACCCGACCCGGACCTCGGATTGGCGGCGATGTAGGCACAGGTGTGATCCGCTACCCTCTTCCAGCCAAGCTTGAGGCGGTTCGCACTCGCGAGACTCTGGACACGGAGCCTAACCGCTTCGTCCGTTTTGCCTTGCAGCAGTGGCGTTGGCTGGTGGAAGATATCAGCCAAGCGTTGCAAGCAACAGGGGTCCGTGCCCGGCGTGCACACCGGGAGATACAAGCTGTGCTGGATCGCCTCGACAGCTATCTCATGATGACGGATTTCCCCGAGCTGTCGCCGCTCACTCGCTTTCCGATCGGAAATACAGTCCTCCAGCGCGGTGAAGGTTACCGGACGATCCTTCAGCTTTATTTGCAGGTCGAAATGGCCGCGCGTCTGTCGTGGTCGGGCGGCGATGAGGTGTATCGCGCCGGTCAAAGGGACATCGCCACCTTATATGAGTATTGGGTCTATCTCCAGCTGGCTGCTATCGTTGCTCGGTTGTCCGGAGGCAAGCTCGATCATGGCTCACTGATCTATGTGAGTGAGCGCGGCCTCACCGTGGATCTGCGAAAAGGGCGGGAGCATGTGATCCAAGGTTCGCTTGAGCGCCTGGGCCGCAGATTGCGCCTTGAATTCTGGTTCAACCGCGTCTTTTCCCCGCAACGGGGCGGATCGTGGACACGAGCCATGCGGCCGGACTTCTCTTTGCGCATTGTGCCTGAGGATGAAGGGGCAAGCTATGCCGAGACGTGGATTCACTTCGACACCAAGTACCGGGTGGAAACGATCACACAGCTTTTCGGTGCGTCAAGCGGCACGGTATCGGATGGCCTTGATTCGGCGCCAGTGATCGAGCGACATCCGGCAGACGGGCAGGTATCCGGCGCGGCGGACGCCGTCGATGAAAGACAGGATTTCGGCGATGCGGAGGACGTCAAGACCGGACGTCCTCTTCGGGCCGATCTGCTTAAGATGCATGCCTACAAGGACGCCATCCGCCGTTCCTCCGGAGCGTATGTGATCTATCCGGGCATTGAAGAAGAGCGTCGAGTTGAGTACCATGAGATCCTCCCCGGACTCGGCGCCTTTCCTTTGCGTCCTACCAAGGATGGCCTGGCTGACGGTAGCGACGTGTTGACTGGGTTTATTGAGGATGTCATGCTCCACGTTGCTTCGCAGGTGACACAGCATGAGCGGGAGCTATATTGGGTGACCCGGGCCTACACCGGAACACCGCCGGCTCTTCCGATACGGGCAGCTGAGTTCTTGTCTAAGCCACCCGCCGATACACCGGTCTTGTTGGGATATGTGAGAGACGAGGCTCACCTGGCCTGGATTGAGGCCAGCGGTCGCTATGATCTGCAGGTCGACGGAACTACAGGCAGCGTAGGATGGCAGACCGCCCAGTTGGGGGCTGAGTTCGTTGTGCTGTATGGACCGCCTCTTTTGACGGCTCAGGTATGGCGGGTCGTAGACGGTCCCCAGGTGATGACTCGAAAGCGGATGGAGAAGCTCGGCTATCCGGGGCCGCATGGCGAGGTGTATATCTGTTTACCGATCGAACCTGTTATGGGGGAGTGGGCAACTCGGCTGACGACGGAGAACATGGAGCGTCTTAGGGCGAAAGAGGCTCCGGATGCATCCTATGGTGCACCTGTGATGACCACCTGGCTTGGTGTAGTAACCGGTTCCGGGAAATCATAATCGGCGTTTATCTTTGAATATAATACTGGAGCTGTTGTCGGGCTGCGGGGGTCCATGCCCGTTTAACCGCGCCATTGCAGGCCTTGATGTCAAAGCTGTGTCGGGATCCATCGCTGACGGCTAGGTAAAGAGCGTAACGGGCGTTTGATCAGGGTATTTGATCATGATCTGCGGCGAAGGGTGAGCAAACGTGTGGCGGCGCAGAAACGTGCTGGCATATGAACGGCCGGAATGGTATCTCAATACGCCGGACACCTGTCGGTTATTTGTACAGGAGTACGGTATAGGGGACGAGTATGTGGTCGTCCTTCACGGCGGCTGGGGCGGCGAGCACAGCTATCTTCTTGACGCCTTTGAAGGGGTGGAAGAGCATTTCGTGTTGGTGTTTTACGATCAACGCGGTTCATTGCGTTCTCCTTGCCCAAGCGAGCTGATCTCCGTTGACAAGCACGTTCAAGACCTGGAATGCCTGCGAGAACAACTGGGTGTGGACCGTTTGAACATCGTCGCCCACTCCATGGGCACGATCTTGGCCATGATGTATTTGGATCGCTATCCCGAGCGGGTGAAGGGGTTGGTCTTTATCAGCCCTTCGGCGCCGCGTAGCCCTTTTGAAAAATGGGAACTTGAGTTGCTGGAAAGACACGAGCAAGCCAAACAGGCTTTTTTTGAGCGTCAGGAGATCGATCTGGAGATCAAAAGACAAGGGCTGGACAGAGAGTGGGATGAACTCTCCGATAAAGAGAAAACAAACGCTTGGAGGATTCGTTTCGCCGGTTCAAATCTCTATCACGTGGAGCATTGGCCGCAGCTTAAGGGAGGGCAGATCTTTTTCAGTCAAGAAGCCGCTGAGGCAGCGTTGCGGAGCATGCCTCGGCAATACGACTTCACTTCTGCACTGGCCCGGCATCCTTGGCCCATACACATTATCGAAGGCGATCACGATTTCGGACCCGTGTATGTGGAATACACGCGCCAGTGGGTGTCAAAGATCGGGAACGCTCGGCTCACGGTCATTCGAAACGCAGGCCACAATCCGTGGATAGATTCACCTGACGAATTCACAACTGCACTCATTGAGGCCCTTTTGAACACGACCTGACATTTTGACCCAGGTATCCTTTCAAGCTCGAACAGAGGCACATAGATGCGCCCCCTGCGGTAGGGGGCGTGTGTTGTTGACAGCTAGATCTCACGCAATCTCTCTTCTCATCTCACCAAACGGCGAAAGGAGACGTCATCGAAAAAGACATCTCCTTGACCCTTCGACCGGAGATACACCCGGGCATAGGCGGCGGCAGCCGGTGCCTGCACGTTGATTTTAACCTCACGCCACTCGGACGATAACCCGTCGAAATCGATACCGCGGCCGCGCAGATATCCTGCTCTGCTGAGTTCACTGTAGAACTCCACATACAGGTTGGCCATCGCTGCGGCGTCGCCGCGAACCCAGGCCGTCAACTCATAGACGGTATTACCCTCAACTGATACATCCTGCCAGGCCATCTGGTAGGCGGAGCCGTCGTTGGTGAATCTCAGGCTCTGTTCTCCCGTATGGGCGACCAAAGAAGAGGCGGATACGAGGCGGTTTTCGCGGTTGGCTGCCGTCGTACTCCAGGCGTCGGGGATGTGACTTTCCACCGCTTCAAAACCGGAATTGAGCAAGAGATCCGGTGACTCTTCGCTCGCCCCGGTCGAGTCGGTGTCTTCTTGGAAGGCAAACTGATGCACTCGTACGTCGTCGATATACACTTGTGCATCTTTTGCATTGTCGACGGTGATCACCAGGCGCGCTTCCACGAGTTCTTGGCCGTCAATCTCAGCGGGCACGTCTCCGAACAGTTCCAAAGCGGCCCATTCTCCTGCGGTGTCGGCCAGGGTTCGACTGCCGGAGCTACAGCTGAAGAGTCGCTCACCGCGGCTGTTGCGCAGCTGCAGACTCATAGTGATTGTTCCCGAGGTTGTGCTCGGAGGCGTGTAATAATGGGCCTGTGCCGCGATCAGCCCGGCGCGGACGGGGAAGATCTGCAGCGGTCCGCCGCGTTCAAGGCGATTGACCAGCAGGCTGGCATCACCGGAACGGGATATTTCCGTCGTTCGCTCGATGCTGCCGGTGGAGACGATCCAGCTTCCCCAATGCGTGGCGACTGCTGCGCCGTTTTCGAAAGAGCCGTTTTGCAGTATTGACGTTTCTTCCGTTAAGCCTGTGTCCAAGGCTTCTTGCCAAGCTTGGGCCAAAAGTCTGCGGTGGGGTGATCTTTCGTCACGGGCATAGGCTTTAACGCGTTCAGTGACGGGCCCGCCGTGGTTTTCGTGTTGCCGCAGGTAGCCGAGCAGATGCCAAAACTCAGATCCATGCCAACCCGTCCAGTCCCACAGAGCCCGCGAGGAGAGGAAACGCAAGGCTGGATCGGAAGCGAATTCCTCCGCCAAAGTGTAGCGGCGCTCACTCAGCCGGAAGCGTTCCTGAAGCTTGTCTTCCAATCCGTCGAGGAATGCCATGGCGGTCGCTTCGCTGTCCAACGGAGGCAACGGCCGATGGGGATAGCTGAGCACGGAGGCCTCGGAATATTCGAATGCCCGCAGAAGAAGCTGTGCCCTCTTTTTCTGCTTCTCATTTTCGGCCTTGGCAGCAACGGTTTCCAACAGCTGACGGCTGTAGGTCAGATCTTCTTCGGTAATCAGGTTGACATAGCCCAGGTCGCTAAACCACAGATACGTTTTAGTCTTGAAGTCTTGAAACCAGGCCGACTCTTTGATCCGGCGCGTCCAAAAATCTTCCCAGAAATCGTAGAAAGCGCGCAACTCCACAGCAGCTGCCGCACCTACCATGCGTTCACACCATTCGTCCAACAGGACGTCCACATCTTGATAGGGATCCCACAAGAGCTTGCTTATCAGCCACGGTTTTGGCCCGTCGGCGATGTTGTGATACATCTCGATGTAATGAGCTACCACTCCGTGCTCCTTGGCGTAGCGCAGGTTTTCCGCTATCAGATGCGGATAGACTCGGGGCACCACGTAATGCACACCGTACATGTAGTCGTACCACGCCAGCTGGTTTGCCCGCGACTGCCACTCTTCCGTGTGTTTGTGCCCGAGGGCTCGTATTTCCTCGTCGATCCAAGTCATGCGATCCTTAGTGATGAAAGGCACCACTCGGGGGTGCAAAGTAAACGACGGCGGATCAGCGACGTAGTCATAGGCGAGCAGGCCGAACCATTTATCGGGGAAGACCTCATGGACGCGCTCCACGACCTCATTTACCCAGCGGCAATAGACGTCAGACAGGTTCAGAAGTCCGACGGAGTTGAACCTGCCGGGATAGGCGGGATGGTTCGGATCCGCTTCGCAAAAGCCGCCCAGATCATTGACACCCAAGGAGTAGGAAGTAGCCTCGGGGTTGAGCGTGAAATACTCCGTGATCACCTGCACAGCTGCATCTACGGTACCCTCTATGCTGAAACAAGGCTGCCAGTCAGTGGTCGCCGTTACTCCGGGTACCCGTCTGCCGTAGAATTCCGGATTTGTGCGGCCGAAGCGTTCGACGGGGAACAGGTTGTACATGTTATGCATGAACAAAGAGCGCGAGTTGTAGACTCCCTGCAAACGGTTGCGTTCCGCCCAAGCCACATACGGCGAGGTCGGGGCTGTCAAAGGATTGGCGGTTAACGGACTGATGACTCTTTGAACGAAGGCCGGTTCTTGTAGCACGAGACCTTGCGGAACGAGGATGTCACTTTGCTTTGGAACGTCTTCTCCGTCCGGACCGGCGAACAGCCAGCGCACGCCCACGTAGCGTTCGAGAAAGTCAAAGACTGCATTGCGCAGGCCCCATTCAGATATGCCGACCAAATGAATCTCGTTGTCCCCACACACAATGGCGTAACTGTCGCCGTCTTTGTCCGCCAGTGCGGATTTGGCCGCTTCGCTCGTTGTCGTCTCCGCGGTGGCCAGGTGAATGCTCGCCTGGTCGTGAACCTGGTTCGGCAGGCGTATCGGCAGACGAGTGCCTGTTGCCTCGCTGATATAAGTGTTCAGGAAACCCAAATAACGATTGAACCTGACATCCATTTGCGGACTGACGACTATCACTGCCGTGGCTACGCCGTCTTTGACGACATAGACAGATGCCTCGTTGGCCGTTCCCATCACATGGATGATCCCCGTTAGAATGAGCGCGATAGCGGCTATAAAGCAATAGGTCCTTACCATTTCCACAACGTCCCCGCAATCATGTCTTTTCTTCCCGCCGCCAAGATGCTTTCTATGGGTCCGGCTACCTGTTCCAATGCCACCGCCGCGGGGACTTCTCCGGCCAACACAGAGCGTACGGCGGCATGCATGTGGTCACGGACATCGTTCCAGTTAGGCATGTACCAAGGTCCGGGTTTCGTGGGTAGCATTGTCCCCTCAACCATGGAAATGATGGTGTAGGCGACGTTCTTCGCCCACGGATAACGCTCTTGTTGGTAGTTGGCGAACTCACGCGCCACGGAGAGACGGACGGGGAAGAAGCCGACTTCCCGAGACATGATCTGCACGGCTTCGGGACTCAGCAAAAACTCGACGAACTTCATCGTGGCATCTATATCAGCGCAGTTTTTGTTAACCACCCAAGCACCGTGCTCGAACATGTAATTGTAAGCTTTGTTCTGAGGCAAATTGGGCAGAGGAGCCATATCCCAGGTGCGGAATTCCCTCCAGTCAGCGCTGGCGTGCAGATGGGTTCCGTACATGATCATGGCACTCAGTCCGCTTGGTAGTGTGCTCACCCCGGGCCGCGGGCTTTGCATGACATGATGGACGTTGTATAAGTCGGCCCACCATTGGACCATGTCTACGAAAGCGGGCTGATTTCCCCTGTAGTATCCATCGGGACTGACGAAATACTCGCCGGCTTGAAGGCCCCAGATCTCATAGTACCCGCTGCTTTTCCAACCGTGGCTGATGTCGTGAGCCAGTCCCCAAACGTCCGTGAGTCCGTCCCCGTTCAGATCACGGGTGAGTTTTTTCGCCAAAGACAGCATGTCTTCCCAGCTCCAGCGCCCGGCTCGGTGCATGTCAGCGGGCTCCATGACTCCGGCGTTGGCCATTTGGTCTTTGTCGTAATAGAGAACGGGAACCTCGTATGTGTTTTTGATCCGCCGGATCTCACCCTTGTACGGACCGGCCGGGATGGTCAGCGCATCCCAGGTTCCCGGGAGCCAGTCGCCTCGTGAGCCAAGTCTTTTTACGACTTCCGTAAGATCGAGCCAGTAATGCTCCCATTCGTAGTCGAAGTCGCCGACCGTGTACATGATGATGTCCGGGGCTAGATTGGTGATAAGCCGTGCCTTCAGTGCATCAGGACGCAATTGGACCGCTTCAGCTTCGATACCCAAACCTTTGGCGTTGAAAGCTTCAACCAACGGTTCGACGTAGCGTAGGCTCCACGAGGAAACCGTAACTATCGGGGCGGTATGGCCCATCCCAGCCATCCACACTAAGATCAGAGCAACCAGGGAGATGGTTCTCATGATTCTGCGCAGAGATCGTGCCGCTTTCAATGCGTGGTCTCCTTTCCCTATGATGTCACAGACTAGCGAGGCTGCCTCGTACACCTGTACAATCGCCGAGGCTCGCACTAGCGGTATTCGGAAAGATCGCTAAAACTCCTCTTGAAAAGCCGACATTCGCACGACTGTTTCTCTTTGGCCAGATGACGACGACGGAGCAGGGGGGCGGACGGGGGAATCATAGAAGTCCAATGGCTCGGACAGGGGAGTGTCTGGTTGGCTGCCGAACGTTTGATCTTGGTTCCGTCGATGGCCACTGTG
>LSQX01302940.1_pt1 | contig 13110 bp, 6 predicted proteins | sample 654561 | NCBI WGS metagenome assembly LSQX01 (sample SAMN04489861, study PRJNA283612) | anaerobic digester metagenome | isolation source: 4 biogas reactors fed with cattle manure at either 37C or 55C with and... | place: Denmark: Kongens Lyngby | collected 2014 | reverse complement strand
GAGTACAGTAGTACATAGATGAACGGTATTCACCATATTCATCTAGCTCAAAATTTAGCGGGTTACTAAATTCAGATCCATTGTCGGTCAAAATTACAGGGAAAAGTTCGTGGAAGCTACTGCCTGCTTTTATTAAAAGAGTGTTGAGCATATTGACAGCTGTTTTCACGGCTTTTTCTGTTTTATTATCAATTAATATTGCAAGTAGCAGATTTGTTTTAGTGAAGCAAAAAGTTAAAATTGCTTTTTGAGAACCTCTTTTGCTTAAAACCGTATCCATTTCCACTGTTTCAAAAAAGTCATCGCTTTCAACTCTTTTTAGGTAGTCTTGGTATGTTCTTCCCTCTATTACGTGTTTAGCTTTAGGTTGAGGATTAGCATACAATTTATTGCCTTTTTTTCTTTTTCTAGTAATATCATCTGGCTTAATATCAAAGTATCCATAGTTGTAGTATCTATACACAGTTGCAGGACTAATGAAAGCAAGCTTAGGATTAGTCATTAAGAAATTGTTAATTGATTTGCCATCTTCCATATGTGGAGTCAATTTTTCATTCAATTTTTTAACAAAAGAACTACCTTTATTGGGATCAGTTCTTGCTGAAACAAGTTTTGTTTGATACAACTTTTCAGCTACATCAGCATCGTATATTCTTTTAGGCTTAATACAATACCTACGTTTCTCACACCCGTTACAAACATGTGGTGATTTTTCTAGCCTTTCACACACCGGATTAAAGCTTTCACACACTTTATTGCATCTTTTACAAAGTGAACATTTTTTAACATTTGACTCGCACTTATGGCATAGGTCTTTAATCTCACAATGGTAGCGATTTTCACAAATGTTAAAACTATTGAATGTATTAGCTGCTTTTGTACGGAAAGTTCGGTTAATTTCTCTTGCTATTGTAGATTTGCTTTTCTTTAGCATTTTTGCAATATGTGTAATATTGTTCCCATTATCTAGTGCATGTTGAATTAGCGCTCTATCTTTAAAAGTTAAGTGATTAAATTGTTTTTCTTTGACGTTTATGTTTTCATTGTTTTTCATCATTTTCTCCTTCGATATTTGCGGAACCGCATAAAAGAAAGTATATTGCAAAATGAAAAACTTTGAAAGTTGCATTTACTTTGACAAACTTTTCGAGGGCTGACTCAAAAGTTGCGCTTACTCTGAGAATTAACTTATACCAAAGAAATCTAATAACAATTTGATTTTAGATTTTAATGTGTGATAATATAGCAATATCATTTAAATATGCCGAAGTGGTGGAATGGCAGACGCGACGGACTCAAAATCCGTTGAGGGCAACCTCGTGCGGGTTCAAGTCCCGCCTTCGGCACCAAACTATCTTAAGAGGACTTGATTCAATTTCAAATCCTCTCTTTTTTTGAAAATTACTTTTAAAAATATAACCGTAGAGAATTAAATTTTTGCAATTTAAATCAATTAGTTAAGTATGATATAATACAAATTAGTACATATTTAGGAGATTTAATATGTGTGATACCATGTGGAAGTCCTTTGAAAAAGGCGGGATATTTGCAAAAAACAGTGATAGATCATGTAATGAGCCAAACCTTGTACAGTTTATACCTGGCGGGGAAACCGATAAAAAACCTATTCAATGCACATATATATCAGTCCCACAAGTAGATAATAAATATTCGGTTCTTTTAGTACGCCCTAGCTGGATGTGGGGAGCTGAAATGGGAATTAATGAACTTGGGGTTATCATTGGAAATGAGGCAGTTTTTACTAAATCAAAAGACAAAAAAGTAGAACGCTTGCTTGGAATGGATATTTTAAGGCTAGCCCTTGAAAGAGCTAAAGATGCAAAAGATGCAATGGATGAAATTATCAAAGCATTGACTGAATTTGGCCAAGGTGGAAATTGTGGCTTTGATAAAAAGTTTTACTACGATAACAGCTTCTTAGTTGCAGATAGAAATGATGCTTATATTATAGAAACTTCAGGCTATGATTACAAAACAAAAAAACTTGAAGGTTATGGTAACATTTCAAACAGACTTTCAATTGAAGAAGATGATTTTGCTAAAAAACATACAAACAAGCTCATCACTCATTTTGCTGGTTCAATGAAAAGACAAAACTGTGGGTGCAACTCTATGAAGAATGCTCAAAATCTTAGAGACATGTTTGCTGCACTTAGAACTCATGACACTGATGATAGAGATAAATTATATAAAAAAGGCAGTGTTTCTAGTGTTTGTATGCATCAAAGTCTTCTTGGTGATCATACAACTGGAAGTATGGTTGTCGATAGCAGAGAAGATATCCCAGTTATTTGGATTACAGGCTCTTCTACCCCTTGCTTATCTATATTTAAACCAGTCTTTTTTGGACATATTATCCCACCGGTCTTTTTAAATGATAAAGACAGTTTAGAATATTGGTTGAAACGCGAATATTTAAATAGAGCAATATTTGCAGGTCTAATAGATGCTGATATACATACAGCAAAAGCAAAAGAATTAGAAGAGGAGTTTATCTCTAGCTATGAGTCTTTACTAAAATCAGGAGCAAGCATGAAGCAATTTGTTGAATTTTCAAAACAATGTTCTGAAAAGGAAGAAGCTTTTATAAACACTTACTCCGAAATCATTGAAAATGTAAAAAATCAAAAAATCCAATTTCATGGATTGTGGGAGAAAAAGACAAAAAAACTTATTGCTAAACAAAGTTTACAATCTTAAAAAACAAAAATAATATACAATTTAATATTTCCAATCAAAAAATAAAGCTAGGGTTTGTCTAGCTTTTATTCATTTATTTCATAACTTATTATTGCGGCCACTACAATTGAAGCTGTTTCAGTTCGAAGTATATGGGAACCTAAAGTTATCATATATGCTCCCCTATTTAATATTTGAGTGACTTCATCTTCTAAAAATCCACCTTCACTTCCGATTATGTAGGCAATGCGTTTAGATGTTTTTAATTGTGGGATACTGCCAATTTTTCCAGTGGTTGCTTTTTCATAGGCAAAGATTACAAGGTCATAATTTGCTAGTTGATTTAGCATTTCTTCAAAGCTTATAACATCGCTAACTTCACACTTAATAGATCTGCAAGATTGCTTTGATGCTTCAATTGCAATACGTTGATTTCTATCTAAATTAAATTTAGTTTCATTTACATATTGAGAAATAAAAGGCTTAATTTCTGTGACGCCAAGCTCTACACACTTTTGTATAACAAAATCGATTTTGTTACCTTTTGGCAAAGCTTGAAATAAAGTAAGAGTTATATTTGATATGCAAGGGTTATCTTTCACTTCATCAACTTTTGCTTCACAGTAATCTTTATACATTCTTGTAATAGTACAATAATAGTCTTTCCCATCTTCTAGTGAAACAATAATTTTATATCCTTCTTTGTGGCGCAAGACTTTAAAAAGATGATAAAACTCATCTCCACTAATTGTTATTACATCATTTGTTAAAGCACTTTGTGGTGCAAAAAATCTTTTAAGCTCCATTTTATGTTCTCTTTTTTTAGTATGGTCGAGATGACAAGATTTGAACTTGCGACCTCTTGCTCCCGAAGCAAGCGCGCTACCAAACTGCGCTACATCTCGGTATTTATTTTCTAATTAGGCTTTATAGTAATATGATAGTTTTATATAATTTAGTCGATTTGATTAATTGCTACATCATAAACTGAATTTGTCGCATGACCTATACATCCTGGATGTTTTGCATCCCCCACTAAATAGACATATTTCATTAATTCATTTAATTCAGCATGTAAATTATTTGTAGGAATTACACCCATAGATAAGACAACGGCATCTGCTTCAATTTTTACCTCTTTCTTTATGCCTTTTGTTGATTCTACAATTACACCATCTTCTTCTATTTTTATAAGCTTAGAATCTAATACAAAGTTAACATTTGCTTCTTTAAGTTTTGGCATAACGTCATCAACATGTTGAAACCATGTAGTTGGTGCTAGTGATGATGCCATTTCAACAATAGTTAAATCGTTTTGAGTTGAAACTAAAACTTCAGCTGCTTCAAGGCCAGTCATGCCCGAGCCAATTAAAACGACTTTTTTATTTATCAAAAGTTCTGGTTTTTTAATTACTTCAGTTGCAAGAAAAACATTTCTACCATTAATACCAGGTATACTTGTAGGCTTTCTTGGAGTTGAACCAGTTGCAACAATTAGTGCATATGGATTTTCTTTTAAAACAAAATCCTTTGTTACTTCAGTGTTAAAGACTATTTTGCCACCAAGCTCATTTATTTCATATTCAAGGTCTTTGTATATCCAAGCTAAATGGTCTTTGCCTTTAGGTAAAGAAGCTATTTTAACTTGCCCACCAACTGACTCTGACTTTTCATACAAAGTTACATCAAATCCTCTTTTTAATAATATCGAAGCTGCAGTTAGACCTGCTGGTCCTGCCCCAACGACCATAATCTTTTTACCATTTCCATTTCTTCTAAGATTATTTAAACTTTTTTCTTTACCAACAAATGGATTTACCGAACATTGTCCAGCCTCACCAACGAAAGCATTATGCATCATTGTCTCAAAACAATATAGGCATGATATACATCTTTTTATGCTTTCTTCCTTTTTAGCTTTCACTTTATTTGCCCAATTTGGATCTGCAATATGTGGTCTTCCAAGAGAAACAAAGTCTTGTATCCCAGCTTCTAATTGTTCTTCAGCTTGAGCTGCTGATCTAATTAAGTTTGCTGCAAGCACTGGTATTTTGACTACCTTCTTAATAGAAGCAGCCATATATTTTCTCCATCCAAGTGGCCATGATACAGGTTCAAGCCAAGTATTAAATGTATCATATGCTCCACAAGATATATCAAGTGCATCTATACCAAGAGTTTCTAAATATTTAGCAATATTTATACCCTCATCTAGACCATAACCAATGCCTGGTCTTCCGATTTTATCATAACATTCATCAGCACTCATTCTAACTACTATTGGAAAATCAGTGCCACAAGCAAGCCTAATTCCTTGAATTATTTCTTGTAAAATGCGCATCCTATTTTCAAAAGTTCCACCATATCTATCTGTTCTTTTGTTTGTATGTGGAGATAAAAATTGTTGTAGTAAATATCCGTGTGTTGCATGTAACTCTACACCATCGCAACCAGCTTTTTTAACTCTAATTGCTGCATTTACAAATTGTCTAACCAATTTTCTAATTTCACTTTGTCTAAGTGCCCTAACTCTTCCACCAGTTACATACGATGCTTCTACTTTTGAAGGGGCAACTGCTGAAAATAGAAGTTTTTTATCATTTAATTTCTTGAAAAAAGGAGCGGATTTGTAAAATAGCTTTTTATAAACCTTTGTAATTCTATCTAGCTTTATTGAAACAGGAACAGTATTAATCATTAGACCATAATTTTGTCTTCCAGGATGATGTAATTGTATAAATAATTTTGCTCCATGTTTATGTACTCTTGCAGCTAACTCTTTTAAAGAATCAATATGATAGTTTTGAGAAGCTGCTAACTGTTGAAATGTACTAGCACCATGCCTATCATTTACCCTAGTAATTTCGGTTATTATCAGACCTGCGCCACCCTTTGCTCTTTCTTCATAGTAGTCTAGTAAAGTTTCAGTAGCCCTTCCATCAAATTGCCCAAAACCTAAACACATTGGTGGAACAACTATTCTATTTTTGATTTCTACCTTTCCAATTTTCATTGGCGTAAATAATTTTTTATATTGCATTTTTACCTCTACTATCACTTTTTTTATTTTTTGCTATTTAACATTGCACTAATTAGTGGCAATGTTTTTCCACTTAAAAACTGTATCATTGCTCCACCAGCTGTAGATATATAACTAAAGCTAGATTCGGGAACAAACTTTTTAGCAGCAGTAACAGTATCTCCGCCACCAATAATAGAAAAAGCATCTGATTTTGCTATAGCATTGAAAATGCCTTTTGTTCCTTTTTCAAATCTACTATCTTCATACACTCCTGCAGGACCGTTATAGAATATAGTTTTACTATCTAGTATCCATTGTCTATAAAGCTCAATTGTTTCTTCTCCAATATCTAAAATATCGATATCTTTAGGGAATTCAAACACTGCAAGTTCAGCTCTTTCACCATCTTTATTATAAGCAAAATCAACAGGTACTATTATTTTACCTTTGTATTTTTCTAATAATTCTTTTGCTTTATCTAAGTAAATTAAAATGTTTTTCTTTTCTAAAAACCTTTTATTATTTTTGCCAAGGTCTGTTCCAAAAGCTAAATGCATTAATTGAGCAAGTAATCCACAGGTTAATATACGATCTGCAATGTTGTCAGCTAAAATCTTTTCCATTATACTAAATGAATCTGAAACTTTAGCTCCGCCGAAAATAAAAGTAACCGGTTTTTCAGGATTCGATAAAACTTTAGATAACATTGTATATTCTTTGAAAAACAAAAAACCTGCTGCTGATGGTAAAAGGGTTTGAAAGCCTGTCATACTTGGAGCTGCCCTATGAGCTGCAGCAAAAGCATCATTAACATATAGGTCAAATAAGGGAGCAAGCCTGCGAATTAAATAAACCTTTTTCATCTCTTCAGAGTTTAGTTGCACATACTCTTCAAATGAAGACATCTCTTCAGAAAGATATCTTAAATTGCCTAAGATAATAGCCTCACCCGGTTTAATTTTTTTAATTTGCTCTATTGCATAATCGCCACAAACATCATCAATATATGAGATATTTTTACCTGTCAATTTTGATAATTCTTTAGCATGCTCTTCAAGAGGCATAAGGTTTTGATAGTCTAATACGTCTCCCTGATGTGCTATAATGGCAACCCTAGCACCATTGTTTAGCAAATAATTGAGGGTCGGTAAAGTTTGATTAATTCTATTTAAATTAATTATTTTACCTTCTTTATTTACAGGCGAATTAATGTCTGGTCTAAATAAAACAAACTTATTTTTTACATTAACTTGATCAACACTTTTAATATTCATATCTTAAAACCTACTATAATAAATTTAAAATAGCAGCCCTTATTCGTGCTGCCATTTAGTCTTTTTCCTTATTTCCACTTACCTATATGCAAGTATTTATTAGTTGTTTCAGTCGCTTCTTTTGAAGAAGATTGCATCTCCATTAAAGCTCTGACACCATCGATTGTTTCAGGAATAGTTACAGCCTCTTGTGGAATATTTATAGCAAACATAACCTCATCACCGCTTTCAACTATTGTATCTTCCCATATAGCGATTTCATACATATCGCCTCTTGGATTTCCTAAATCTCTTGCATATCTAAATAAAGATGCGTTACCTAAAAATCCTTCATCTATACTTACCATTCTTATACGAGGATGTGCTCTAAAAGCTTCAAGAGCCATCTTCTTTGTAATCTTCTTTTTACCTTTTGCAATAACTGTGATTATATGTCCATGTGTTACTGGAGTATGTACTAAAATACCTGTTGCATCAATATGAGGCATAATTGTCATTAAATCTAAAGCTTGATGAGAAGGTGCTTTATCAACTCTTAGTGCATTTGTTAAGCCTCTATGATAGTCACCTGGATCTGCCACACGCCTTATGATAGTAATCGCAACCTTATCTAGACCATAAGCCCTGTCTAAACAGTCAACTGCCCTAATTAAACCTGTGGTATTACAGCTAGTTAATTTTAGAAAATCTTTTCCAAGTCCTTTTTCATAGTTTGCATATCCATGAAAGAACACGTCTGCTACACTATTATCTTCGCCACCTTGGAATATTGCTTTAACATTATATTTTTGATACAAAAGTTTGTTTTTAGCACCAACTCCAGCTGGTGTACTATCTAAAATAACATCACATTTTTTTACTAAATCCTCAAGAGAGCCTGATATTTCAATAGAATATTTGTCAAAATCTGATTTCTTTGACATATCGACTAAATATAAATTATAAGGCATCCCTTTTTCTTTCAATGCTCTAATTGCTAAAGTTACGCCAACATCACAAATGCCAACTAACTCCATATCTCCTTGCATAAAAACGCCATCAGCTAACCTTTGTCCAATAACGCCATATCCAACTACACCAACTTTAATTTTTTTCATATCATCTCTCCTTTATTTTTTTAATTTAATTGTAACTTCATAATCTTGCACATCGACAGTTTTTTCAATATCGGGATTTGAAATATTCTCAACATCTCTTGCTAAAATATCTGATTTTATTCTATCTAAATGTGTTTTAATAGCTGTTTTTGCAAATTCGTCTTTTACTATAATGTCTGCTATAATTCTTTGTTCTACAGCAAAATCTGCCTCCTTTCTAAGAACTTGAATTTGCCTAATAAGTTCTCTTACAAAACCTTCCTCAATTAATTCGTCATTTAAATTAGTGTCTAAGCCTAGAACCATATTCATTTCTTTTGCAACAACAAATCCTAACTTTGGACGTGATAGTGCCTCTAGTAAATCCTTGTCTAAATCAGCAAAACCACTAACACTAAATTTCCCATGCTCTAGTTGCTCTGTAAGTTTATCATACTCGTCTTGAGTCATATTATCAATAATAGTTTTTAATTTTTGAGCTTCACCCTTCAATACTCTACCTGCTACTCTAAAGTTTACTGCATAAAAAGTATCTTCATAATTTTTTGCATCATTTGTAAATATAACTTCCTTGATGTTTAGCTCTTCTTGAATGATATCTAAAAGTTTTTCAATATCAGCTTGCCCTGCAGCACTTGTATTGATAAATAAAGTTTGTAGTGGTTGTTTAACCTTCATTTGTGCTTCATTTCTCATCCTTTGAGCGGTTGTTATAACATTTCTTGCAATAATGGTTTCTTCTAAAACATTTCTTTCCTCTTCAATATTCATTCCTTCTGGTAGAGCTACTTTTGTTAAATAAGTATAGTGATGAATTGAAGTTGGAGCATCTTTTTCAATAACTCTAATTGTATTTTGATAAATATATTCAGTAATAAATGGAACTATTGGAGCTAAAACGGTAATCAAAGCTTTTAAAGATTGATATAAACACCAATAAGCATTCATTTGATCTTCTTTATTTTCTGACTTCCAAAATCTTCTTCTATTTATTCTTATATACCAATTACTTACTTCATCAACATATGCCTCAACATCTTTAATTAAAGGAGCTGTTCTATAGTTATCCATTTCTTGACGAGCTTTATCAATAAAGTCTTGAGTTCTAACTAATAACCATCTATCGCTATGAGTCAATTTTTTATAATCAACTTTATGATTTTCGATATCTGGCTTATCAATTGAAGCATAAATATTAAAAAACACATATATATTCCACAATGACATTAATTTGCGTCTTGCTTCATCTGCAATACCATATCCAAATCTAACATCAGTTCCTACTGGATTTGCAGAGTATAGATATCTAATTATATCTGCACCCATTTTTTCTGCAGCTTCATCAAAACGAATCATATATCCAGTTTTACTAAATTTCTCACCATTTTCTCTAACAACACTTGAATGACCTACAAGTTTTTTATATGGTGCTTTCCCTGTCAAAGCAACAGACATAAAAAGTAATGAATAAAACCATAATCTAATTTGTTCTTTCATTTCTAAAACTAAATCTGAAGGAAAGTTATTGTCAAAATATTCTTTGTCACTAAAATATTTCTTTGTTGAAAAAGGTGTAATTCCAGCATCTAGCCAGCAATCCCCTACTTCTGGAACTCTCTCTACTTCAGCACCACATTTTTCACAGAAAATTTTAACAGTATCAATATATGGTCTATGAAGATGAGGAACGCCATCTAAACTTTTAGTTGTGCTTTTTTCTAATAGTTCTTCTTTGCTTCCAATGACAGTTAAATGTCCGCATTTTTTACATGGATAAAAAGGAAGAGGCAAACCATAAAATCTTTTTCTTGATATATTCCATGCCCCCATGTTATTTAGCCAATCAAGCATTCTCTTTCCAAGATGCTCTGGCTCCCAATCTACATCTTTAATTGCTTCAATCATTAATGGTCTAATTTCATCTGTATTTATATTCCATTCATCTACCAACTTAAAAACAACAGAAGTTTTACATCTCCAGCATTGAGGATAACTGTGAGCATACATTTCTGTTTTATATAATTTGTTTTGTTTTTCTAATGAACATACGACAGGATTTACAATTGTTTCTGTACAAAAACCCTCAAACTCCCCATATCCACAAAGCATGTGCCCCTCTTCATTAATTGGACAAATTGCTGGAAGATTATGTTCTTTTCCAAGATCATAGTCTTCTGCACCACAACCAGGAGCTATATGAACAACACCAGTTCCTTCTTCTGCATCAATCATCTCCCAAGGAATTATTTTATGTGTAAAGTTTTGCACTGAAAGATTTGGGAAACATGTTTCATATTCTAGTCCTAAAAGTTCTTTTCCTTTAAATGGTTCACTTACCTCTACGATATCTCCTGCTAATTTTTTTATTGCTTCTTTGCCAATAATGATATTTGCTGTATCAGACTTTACTTTTACTCTCACATAATCATTGTTTGGATTCACAGCTAAAGCTACGTTTGCTGTCAATGTCCATGGAGTTGTTGTCCATAGCAACATTTTGTCATTAGTTCCTTTAATTGGTAGCTTTGCAAATATTGACAAATGCTCCATATCACAATATGAACCTGCCATTTCATGGTCAGATAGACTTGTTCCACATCTTGGACACCATGGCATTGGTCTATGCGTCTTTACAAGCCAACCTTTTTCATGGCAAACTTTTAAAAAGTGCCAAATGGAAGTAATGTTTAAATCTGTATTTGTATAGTATGAATTATCCCAATCCATCCATTGTCCTAAACGCTTGCTTTGCTCAGTTATAATATCTGAAAATTTCTTAACCCTTGCCATACAAGCTTCAGTAAATTTATCCATCCCATATTTTTCAATATCACTTTTATCTGAAAAACCTAAACTTTTTTCAACTTCAACTTCAACCCATAACCCTTGTGCATCAAAACCATTTTGATATTGACAAGATTTACCATTCATAGCCTGATATCTAATATATGCATCTTTTAAAGTTCTACCCCAAGCATGGTGAATCCCCATTGGGTTATTTGCTGTTATTGGACCATCTAAAAATCTAAAACGCTTACCGTTTTTATTCTTTTCAACCAACTTTTTAAAGCAATCATTCTCTTCCCAAAACTTTAAAATTTTATGTTCTATTTCTGGAAAATCTGGTATTTGATAAAATTCTTTTTTCATTAATGTCCTCTTTAATATGTTATAATTTTATAGTTTAAAGTATATCATAATAGAATTATTGAAACAAACAAAATACATATTACAATATACTACATAACTGTGTTTACAGCTAAAATTATGTGTGGAGATTATAAATAGTTTTTAGTCAATTAATAGTTATTGCTTTTTTTATTCAATTTTGTTATTATGAGATACACAAACGAACGGACGATTAACTCAGTTGGTAGAGTGTCTTCTTGACGTGGAGAAAGTCAGCGGTTCGAGCCCGTTATCGTCCACCAAAACAAAAACCCAAGAATTTAGCTCTTGGGTTTTTTCATTTAGTGCTTATATTTTTAATGCTGAACTTATCTTTTCCCCCATTAAAAACTTCTTCTAAATTATTATAATGGACGAATGATTATTACATTTTCATCATATGTTACATCACTTAATAATTCAGATTTAGCAACACCATCTTCATCAACAAACACTTTATATTTTTTAGTGCCTGCAGATTCCTCTTTTGTAGCTATTAAATATTCATCATTAACAGCTTCCACCGAAAAAATCCCTGTTAATGCAAGTTCTTGACCAGTTCTTGCACTTTCATCTGTTGTGGTAACATATACAGTAATTCCACCCGATTTTAAACAGTAGACATTTTCATTAATAATTAAAAACCTATCATTCATATCTTCTTTTAAACATATTTTAATTGGGTGATCTTCTGCATCATAAACATAATCTAAAGTCAATTTGCCTTCCTTTAATTCATATTTTACTAGCACATAATCAAAACTAATAAGAGCATAAACGACTCCATGTTTAAATAAAAAAGCATCATTCGGATAATAGGAGCCACTGACTGTAAAGGATTTATCTGTGCTTGGCAAAGTCCATTTCAAATTAACATCATCAAAAACCCAAATAGCAGAATAATAAGGCTCGCTTATCTCAATTTCAAATTTATAAAAAAGGCCATCATTTCCCAAAGAATAATTATGGGTGTAAGTTGCTCCTTGACCTTTGTAATATACAACTTTTTTCATTACATCAATCTCATCTAATGTATCATTCTCAACAAACAAAGTTCCTGCATTATTCACATAAACTTTGGTAGGTTTTATATTTTTGTTTGGAACTAAATCAGTAAATACTATTTGATTTTCTTCGATTGTTAATTTGTAAAAAGTATACTTAAAAGGGTCGCTATCTTTATTTGGGATAACCTTAACAATACTGCCATTTATTTCATCAATACAAGGTAACTCAGCAAGCGAGTAAACATTATTTGTTTTTCTATCTATTAAAAAACTTTGAGTATGCTCATCAGATATATATTCAATTTGGTCATAATCATCACCAATACGCACTATTTCACTAACTGTAAGAGTAAAAAACACATAGTCCTCTGTTATATACAACTTATCAAACTGTGCCGTGATATCATCTTGCGTTATTACATCAACTTCACCATTTGGCAAGTTTTTTTCAAAAACAATTTCAACTTCAACATCATCTGTAATTGCAATCAACTTGTTTTTCTTTGTATCTTCGCTTTCACCGTTTCCAAATCGCGGCAATGATTGAATTGTACCTGAAGCAGCAGGTTGTTCAGAAGTTGTAGAAGGCAGTGATGATGCTTTTTTTATAATTCCAAGAAAATTCGCATTACCTAATTTTGCTTTATATCCATCAAACATTCCTGCAGATAGTCCAATTTTGTTAGTTTGATCAGTGGTTTGATCAGTGGTTTGATCAGTGGTTTGATCAGTAGTTTGGTCAGTAGTTTGATCAGTGGTACATGCTACTAGTGGGACAATAGCCAAAGCACATATTAGCATCAACGCCAATATCAAACTCCCGAGTTGTAAGATTAAATGAA
>LSQX01363412.1_pt1 | contig 13111 bp, 12 predicted proteins | sample 654561 | NCBI WGS metagenome assembly LSQX01 (sample SAMN04489861, study PRJNA283612) | anaerobic digester metagenome | isolation source: 4 biogas reactors fed with cattle manure at either 37C or 55C with and... | place: Denmark: Kongens Lyngby | collected 2014 | reverse complement strand
TCAACATCGCCTTCGTGAATGAACTGGCCAAGATATTCAAAAAGATGGGTATTGATACACAGGATGTGTTGGAAGCAGCCGGCACCAAGTGGAACTTTCTCCCCTTTAAACCGGGGTTGGTAGGCGGTCATTGCATCGGCGTAGATCCCTATTATCTTGCACAGGCAGCACAGCGATTGGGTTACAATCCGGAGATCATTCTTTCCGGACGTCGCATCAATGATGGCATGGGCGAGTATGTGGCCGATCAGGTGGTGAAGCTGATGCTCAAGAAAGGGATACAGGTACTTGGCTCAAATGTGTTGGTTCTTGGCTTCACCTTTAAGGAAAACTGTCCCGATGTACGCAACACCAAAGTGATCGACATTATCAAGACACTGGAAGAGTACAATGCCAATGTAACAATTTACGATCCCTGGGCAAATCCAGCCATAGCAAAACATGAGTATGGGGTTGAACTGCACAACGAGCTTCCAGATGAAGTGTTTGATGCGGTAATTTTAGCCGTGGCGCACAACGAGTTTAAGAGTCTTGATATCTCCAGCATTTCCAATGAGAACAGCGTGGTGTATGATGTGAAGGGAATTTTGAGTGAAGAGGTGATTGATGGGAAGTTGTAAGAAATAGATAAATATTTCTTTTTAAGCAAACCACATATTTTTATTTAAACGACTAGAATTTGGAAGAAACTACACCCACATCTACTTCAGTACAAAATAATAAGCGTATTGCTAAGAATACGCTTATGTTGTATTTTAGGATGATACTGACAATGTTAGTATCTCTTTATACTTCCAGAGTAGTTTTAAACACTTTAGGAGTTGAAGATTATGGTATTTACAATGTTGTTGGTGGTGTTGTAGTGATGTTTGGATTTTTAAATAGCTCCATGGCTTCAGCTACCAATCGTTTTTTATCTTTTGAATTAGGTAGAAAAGACTATGTTAGATTAAGGAATATATTCAGTATGAGTGTTAATATTCATTCGATTATTGCACTGGTCATTTTTCTGTTAGCTGAAACTGTAGGTCTTTGGTTTTTGAATACACAATTGAAAATTCCAGCTGCACGTTTCAATGCTGCTTTTTGGGTATATCAATTTTCTGTTTTATCATTTATGGTGTCAATTGTTAGAGTGCCATACAATTCAATGATAATTGCTCATGAGAGGATGAATATCTATGCTTGGATGAGTATAATAGAAGTTGTTCTAAAGCTTTTAATTGTTTATTTATTACTAATAGTATCATTTGATAAACTAAAGTTATATAGTGCTCTTACATTTTTAGTAACACTCCTGATAAGTGTAATCTATGCTTTTTATTGTTTGAGAAAATTTAATGAGGCTAAATATAGGTTTTATTGGGAACCACAATTATTCAAACAGGTTTTTAGTCTTTCTGGATGGATGTTGTTTGGTACAACAGCAAATATGTTAAGTACACAAGGTATTAATATGCTGATGAATATCTTCTTTGGTGTTACGGTTAATGCTGCACGAGCCATAGCTTATCAAATACAAGGTGCTGTAAACACTTTTGTATCCAATTTTATGATGGCAGTAAATCCACAGATAATAAAGTTATACGCTCAAAATGACATGGATATAATGTATAAACTTGTTTTTAGAGCTTCGAGGTATTCTTTTTATCTTTTTTTTGTTATGGCACTACCTGTTTTAATGCTTACCGAAACATTTCTTACATGGTGGTTGAAAATAGTTCCTGATTTTGCTGTTTTGTTTACTAGACTTACCATAATTGATTTGGGCTTCACGGTATTTTATAGTCCATTGGCTACAATAAATCAAGCAACTGGTAAAATAAAAAACTATCAACTCGCAATTACAATTTTATTCATAATCATTTTTGTCTCAACATTAATTGCATATAAAGCTGGAATGCCAAGTTATACTGCTTTTATTATTATGATATTAACATCTGTAACAGGTGTGTTTATGCGTTTGTTTATACTTAATAGACAGATTCAGTTTTCGATATCGCTATACATTCGAAATGTTCTTTATAAAACCTTTTCTGTCGTAATTTTATCTATTCCACTTCCATTATTATTATTTTTATTAAAGAGTTTTGGTAATGATTTTTTACAATTTATTATAGTAGGACTCGCTTCTGTGTTATCAGTAACAATTTCTGTTTGGGTGGTTGGAATGGAAGAATCAGAAAGGAGTTTTTTTAGACAAAAAATTAAAATGTTAAAGAGTAAATATAAAAGAGTACAATGATAATAATTGGAAAGCCATTCGTTACAAATACAGATAATAAAAGTAGACTGACAGCAAAACTCAGTATCGATAAAAAAGAAGTAGAAGTCTGGTTTGAAGTGGATAATAAATTTGGGAACTATCTCACTTACGAACGTTCAGATGCTTTTGTAATAGGGGTTTTAAGTTATGCAATGAGAAATGGTCATGATATTACTTGTAAACAGCCTATGAGTACAGATTTGTTTTATCAAATTGATACTTATTTGATTGATGCAGTTTATAAAGGTAGTAAAAGCCTCTACAGAACAAAAATAATTACTGATATAAGTAATGAGGAATTAGAATCTGCAAAAGCAGTGGGAACGGGGATCTCTTGCGGTATAGACTCATTTCATGCTATTTCGTCACATACTGGACTTAAATCAGAAGAATTCAATGTAACACACCTTGCTTTTAACAATGTTGGATCACATGGTGAGGGTGATAGAGCAGTGAAATTATTTAACGAAAGACGAAAATTAGCCAAGAAGTTTGCAGATGAATATAACTATGAGTTTGTTGAAAGTAATTCAAATATACATGATGTTATACCGCAAAATCACTTTCTTACAAATACTTATACAAGCTGTTTTGCAATCTTTTGTTTAAGAAAATTATACTCTTATTATCTCTATGCTTCTGCAGTTCCATTTTCACGTTTTAAGTTAGAATTAAATGAAAATACAAGCTCGGGTCATTATGATTTACTTTCTTTAAATATGTTTTCAATTTCGGGCTTAAAAATATATTCAGAAGGAGCTACATCTACTCGTTTTGAAAAAACTATTGCTGTAAGCAAATATACACCTTCTTACAATTATTTAAATGTTTGCACAGATACTGCTGAAAACTGCAATAAGTGCGAAAAATGTATAAGGACTTTATTGACTCTAGATGCAATAAATGCCTTGGATTTTTATAAGGATGTATTTGATATTGACTCCTATAGGAGAAACAAACAGTGGTACTTACGAAAAATGTTAAAATTCAAGAGGACTAAAAAAGATTACACAGAGATTTACCCAATTTTGAAAAAAAATATCAAATATGTAACATATTTAATTGGTTGGTTTGACTTGTTATTAACTAGTTCTATTAATCATACTCCTCAAGCAATAAAGAATATTATAAAAAGAATAATAGGAAGAAAATGACTTTTATTAAAAAAAATATATTCGATTCTGTTGTTAAACAAGATATGTGTATTGGGTGCGGAGCATGTTTGTACTCATCTTCCAACGACAACTTAGTTATGAGTTGGAATAAGGAGGGTTTCTTAAATCCAACATCTGAAACACCTGAAAAGGAGTCTGAGGAAAGCTTGAAAGTTTGCCCATTCAACCCATTTCCAGATAAAGAAGTTAGAACTGAAAACGAAATTGCAAAAATATTCTTGAATGATGCTCCTAATAGACATTTAAGGGTTGGACATTATTATAATACATACGTTGGTTATTCAAACAGGTATAGATTGACCTCTTCTTCTGGTGGTATGGCAACATATTTAATTGATCAATTGTTGAATAAAAATATTGTAGATGCTGTAGTTACAGTAAAAGAAGGTAAAGATAATTTCTACGAATATTCAGTGATTAGATCAACGGATGAACTAATTTCAACATCAGAAACAAAGTATTATCCTGTAACACTAGGAACGGTAATCAATCAATTAAAGACCTCAAATGAGCGTTTTGCAATTGTAGGGATTGCATGTTTTATCAAGTCTGTTAGACTCTTACAGTTTTACCATCCTGAATTAAAAGAGAAGATAAAATTTACAATAGGTATTATATGTGGAGGAGTTAAAAGTAAATTCTTTGCCGATTACTTAGCAGGAAAGAGTGGTGTTTCAAGCAATCAATTTAGTAAACCACAGTTTAGGATAAAAGATCATAATAGTAGTGCATCAGATTACTCATTTGGTTGTAAAGATACTAAAGGAGAACTACATACTATTAAAATGAAAAAAGTAGGTGATATGTGGGGTTCTGGAATGTTCAAAAATAATGCTTGCGATTTTTGTGATGATGTAACAACCGAACTGGCTGATATTTCTTTGGGTGATGCATGGTTGAATCCATACAATCAAGATGGGAAAGGGACAAATGTCATGGTAACCCGATCTAAGCTTGCCGAAGATTTGATAAATGAGGGGATAATCGAGAAAAAGTTATCCGTTGGACATCTTGATTTTAATCAATTTTTATCTTCACAGCATGGGAGTTTCAATCATCGTCAAAAAGCTTTGGGATATAGGATAAAGTTGGCTAAGAAAAAAGGGCTGTCTATTCCTCCCAAACGGCACGATAAAGAGAAGATTTCACTTGATTTTAAGTTGGTTCAAAAACAAAGAATGGTAGTTCGGAAGCAAAGCTTAATACAATGGCCAATAATGAACGATAATCATCTATTTGATAAAGTCATGCTTGGTTCAAGAGATACGTTGCAGAAAAGAACTAAGATCAATCATTATATAAGGGCCATCAAAAGAAAAATGGGTATATGAAAATAGGGATACTAACACAACCATTACATAATAATTATGGGGGTATCCTCCAGGCTTATGCTCTACAGAAAGTACTAAAGGATATGGGGCATGAGGTGATAATTATAAATAGACAATCAAAAAAAGTCTCCACTTTTAGAAAATATGGTTCAGTTGTAAAAAGTATTTTGATTGGACGCACAATTGCTCAAAACGTTTTATTGAATGAATCTTTTAAAGAGGAGATTTCAAGAGAGACACGAAAATTCAGAGAAAAATATATCCCAAATCTTACCCATCTAATTACAGATAATGAAGGTATGCAAGATCTCAACAATATGGGATTTGATGCGTATGTAGTGGGCAGTGACCAATGCTGGCGTCCTAGATACTCTCCAAGCATTCGAAACTATTTTCTTGATTTTGCAATAAATGACAATCGAGTGAAACGTATTGCATATGCAGCTTCATTTGGTGTTTCTCATTGGGAGTTTTCGAATGAAGATACTATTTCTTGTAGTGAGTTACTAAAAAAATTTAATGCCATAAGTGTGCGTGAGGATTCTGCAATTGACCTGATTAAAAACAAATTGGGAAGAGATGATGCAATTCATGTATTGGATCCAACTATGCTCTTAAGCAAAGAGCATTACAATGATTTGGTAGAATCAGAAAAAAATCCTGTTTCTCCAGGCAACTTAAATGTGTATGTATTAGACAGGACTCCGGAAAAGGAGAAGTTGGTTCGTCAAATAGAAGCAAAGTTGCAGTTGAAAGCTTTTGAGATACTGCCTGTAAAAAGACTCAACGAGCAAAAGGTGACAAAAGTCAATATAGAAGACTTTGTATATCCATATCCCGCAGCATGGATCAGAGGTTTTCAAGATGCTAAGTTTGTTGTAACTGATTCGTTTCACGGTACAGTATTTTCAATACTTCACAATGTTCCCTTCGTAGCTATTGGCAACACTAAAAGAGGTATGTTGCGCTTTCAATCATTACTCACAATGTTTGGTTTACAAGATAGACTCGTTACCGACTTTGCATCCTTCAATGCCGATAAACTAATCTCAAAAGAGATCGAATGGAAACGTGTGAATATAATATTAGAAGTTGAGAGGGTAAAATCAATAGGTTTTCTAAAAGAGAATTTGAGCAAATAGAACAAAATAAGTAAAATTTAAATACACTATCAATACAGATTAATATTACGTTCTGTATATTTTCATTAAACTACAAGAAAATAGCAATAAACAAAAATTGTATGTATTTAGATAATAATTCCGTTTCATAACTCATATAAATTCCTGCTATGGTATATTAAAACTTTTATCAAGAATATTTGAAGATAACGAAATTGTGATTAATTTACAACTTATAAAAAACAACTAACATCCAGAATAATCATTTAATAAAATTCAATTCTTTTCAGAATCTTTCTTAAAATAGTTGATCTATTAATTGACATAAATTGTTAAATCATTTTTTTTATGAAAACTATAATCAGTATTATTATCCCTGTATATAATGCTCAGAATTATATTGGTAGATGCATTGAATCACTTCAATCTCAATCACTAAGCGAGGTCGAAATTATTTGTGTAGATGATGCATCACAAGATAATTCCATAGCTGTTGTTGAAGGATATAAAGAATCTGATAAAAGGATTAAATTGATTGAAATAGAGTCAAATAGTGGGCCTATGGTAGCCCGCACAATTGGATATAAGAGTGCTAAGGGTCGCTATATTATGTTTTGTGATGCTGATGATACAGTGCCTGCAGATGCGTTGAATAGTCTATATGAAAAGGCTATAAATACTGATGCAGATATAGTGTCCGGGAACATAGAAATAATCCATATAGATGGAAGAAAAACTTACTGGTATAATTCATTGAAATATGGTCATGATAAAATATCAGGATTACGTTCACTATTAAAAGGCGAAATGAGACACAATATTTGCTCAAAATTATTTAAATCTAGCTTATTGCAAAATCTTGAGTATTCTTCTTATGCTAACATGAATTATGCTGAAGACTATTTGTTAATGATGCAATGTGCATATAATTCAAATGTTTTTGCATGTGTTGACACTGTTGTTTATAGGTATCATCAAGTTGAAACATCCTCTACTAATATAGGTTATACAGATCGGAGAGTTGAATGTGAATTTTTTGCATATAAAAATGTCTTTGATTTACTCTCAGGATACGAAACATTAAAGAAAGACTTAATTTCAAGTTGCCAGAAAAGTTTCTCTCGAATAATGAGTGTTGGATATGATATAAGTAAATATGTTGAAAAATATGAGATGAAAGATATTATGACTATTAATTCTATCCTGAAATACAATAGTGGTATAGAAGCATTAAAAATCATTATTAAGAAATACATTTTATATAAATTAAATCGGAAAAATAGTTAAATTATTTGTAGATGAGCATTTATGAAATAGTGGTTTACTCAATGTTGTTAGTGTTAATATTAACACGATTTAAATATTACACAAAGATATATTGGGTTTTTGTGATTGCACTAATTTTTATTTCGGCACTTCGGAATCTCAATGTTGGTACAGATACACTAAATTATTATGAAAATTTCAAATGGATCCATGAAGGTTCTTTCGTTGACAAAACAAACGAAACTATAGTTTTTTACTATTGGCAATTGTTCTTTCATAGATTTCTAAACTATGACTGGTTTTTGTTAATCTCATATGGTTTTATAATTTTGTTAATAGCACTAGTTGCAAAAAAATCCTCTCCATTACCTTTATTTTCTTTGTTTTTATTTGTCACATGTGAATATTATCTTGTAAGTATGAATGCTTTTAGACAGTATATTGTTGTGGCAATAATTATGTATATGATATATCTCTTAGATAATTACCAAGGTAAGAAAACAGTATTTGCTTTAGTTATATTTACTCTTGTTGCATATTTCATACATGTTACAGTTGCGGTCATTTTGTTGTTGTTTTTATATAAAAAAATCAATATTAATAAAAAATCACAAGCTATTATTGTAATTGCTTCTTTTATAACTGGATTCTTTTTGACTAATATATTAACTCCATACTTTTCTCAACTAAGTAATTATGTAGGTCGATTTGGATCATATTTACAATATGAGTCCGATAATTCTACTAGAAACATAATTACTAATTTAGGGATGAATATATTTTTTCTGATAACATTGTTTTTTGCAACTAAAGAAACATTGAAGTCAGCATTTTTCAAAGCATATTTCATATCAATGTTATTATTTAATTTTTTTGGAAGTATGTATTGGCTTACTCGTCTGACAGATAATCTATCGATAGCTCAAATAATAGTTCTTCCGCTAGTTTATAAATCTATAAATAAAAAAATTTTGAAATATTCATATCTGTTTCTGATACTGTTGTACGCATTGTCAAGATTATATTTAAAGGGACTAGCAAACACAGATATACTTCCATATAGTTTTAGAGACAATATAAATTTTTTCTTCTAAAGATAAGCTTTAAGAAAATAAGTAGAAAGAAAAGAACCTTTCTTTTTAATAATTAAAAAAGTCTTTGCTTTAAGTGCGCTACTTACTAGTATTATAGTGACCTGTTATGATATACTATATAACTAGTCCTTCAACAGAGTGATAGATATAAAAGATGTAAAATAATACTTTTTGGATTGATTACTATGATAAAATAGTCTCTACTAATGTGAATTTAATATTATGTACAAAGTGAAAATAATTGAAGCACTGTTCCTCGTAAAATAACAGTTGGAATTGGTAGCAAGAATGTCATACTTCAATTCTATAAATCATTTTTGTTCTTTTTGGAACAAAAGTCTACAGTGTTTCAACTAAAATTCTACCCTCTTAATATCGGTATAATTTTATAAAATCAAAGAAAAACGAGCTTTTAATTGCTCGACAATATAAAAATCGCAAAATATGGTTTCAATAATTATTCTTAATTACAATCGCAAGGAAGATATTATATTTACTTTGGAAATGATATACCAAAGAAATAAGGATACAAATAAATATGAGATTATTGTTATTGATCAAAATTCTAATGATGGAAGTCAAGAAACAATTAAAAAAAACTTTCCTAATATACTTTTATATTGTTCTGAGACCAATTTAGGAGTTGCTGGAGGTAGAAATAAAGGCGCTGAATTAGCAAAAGGTGATATTCTTGTTTTTATTGATGATGACTCACATTTTTTAACAGATGGAAGTGTTGTAAAAATAAAAAAAATCTTTACTTTAAATCCTAATGTTGGGATAATTGGTTTTAAGATATTAGATAAAAGTAAGAATATAAGAGATTGGGTGTACCATAAAAATACTTTAAAACAAAAAAATAATATTTTTGAAACTCAACAATATGTTGGATGTGGTCATGCTATTAGATCTAATCTATTTCATGAGATGAATGGATATTCTAAATATCTATTTTTTTGGGGAGAAGAAATAGAATTTAGTATTAAAACATTTGCTTATTCTAATTATAAAATTATTTATTATCCACATATTGAGGTAATGCACCGAGTTAGTGATAAATCAAGATACTATTGGAGTGATAAAAGGACCTACTTTCAAACAAGAAATCGTTTTATAATTATAAGAAATTACTTTAAAAAGTATTTTCTTATTAAATCCTTTTATAGTATATATTATACATTAGGATATTTTATCAAAGCAAGAAGAAATTCTGCATTAAAATATTATTATAAGGGATTAAAAGAAAGTAGAAAATTTCAATTTGATAAATTTGAAAGTCCTAGGAACGATAGATTAAAAGATTATTTCAAATTGTATATAAAACAAATATGTGGAAAAGTTCGAAAATTTGATTTAATTGATTGAATAAATCGTACAACTCTTTATTACTGATATTTTGTTCATAATTCCTATTATTTTCAAATCCATAGTTTTCAACTATTTTTTTTCGGTTATTAAGTACTGTGTTTACTTTATGTGTAAAGTATTTCACAATGTCTTAATTACTAAATTTTGATTAGTAATAAAAATATGAGAATATTTACATTGATAGTTTTGACGTTAGCACAGAATAATATAAATATTTAAAGGATTTCATAATTTATTATTACACGGTAAAGCCACATAAAATGACTAGAGTAAAATAAGAATGAAATTTTCCGGAGATCTAAGCTGTGACTGAATCAGATACTCTCTAAGGGAAGCGTAAATATTAACTAATAGTTATTATTTTTTTTATTAATATTATATGAATAGGTATTATATAGGAAAAATTGGTGTTAATATCACTAATTTACAAGATACAATAGAGAAAATCACATATTGCATAGATAATAAAGATTTTGGCTATATATGTGTAACGAATAGTCGAACAGTGTATCTAGCAAATCATGATGATAAGTATTTGAAAATTCAAAATGAATCATTAATGACAGTTCCGGATGGGACACCTTTGGTTTGGATAGCTAGAAATAGTGGCTATAAAAATGTATCAAGGGTTTCAGGACCAGATCTGTTCCCGGCTGTCCTAGAATTATCAAAATCGAAAGGATATTCACATTACTTCTTTGGTAGTACTCCAGAAACTATTGCAAAAATAGAAGGCAAAATGAAAAGAGACTATCCAACTTTAGATGTGAAAGGTGCTGTATCCCCTCCTTTCCAACCTATAGCTGATTTTGATATTGACGCATTAGCTGAAGAAATTAATCGATTAAAGCCTACATTTTTTTGGTGTGGATTGGGAGCTCCAAAGCAAGAGCAATTAATGGCATTACTACAACCAAATCTTGAGTCTACAATTTGTGTTGGTGTTGGTTTAGTTTTTGAATATTTTGCTGGTACTGTTAGCAGAGCTCCAGTCATAATCCAAAAATTGGGTTTAGAGTGGTTACATAGATTATTACAACAACCAGTAAAAATGATTCGTTTTATAAAACCGTTCATGTGGATAAGTGGCAAATTTATCCAATCATTATTCAACAAAAAATAATATATTAACCGAAATGTTAAATAGATATGGATAAAAAAGAACAATCATGGCGTGAAGGTAAAACAAAGGAAATGATGATTGAAGTTTTATCTGGTTTTTTTTCATTATCCTTTTTAAAAGCTATTATGGCAAGTATTGCATACTATATTCATGAACATGTGTCTTGGAGAAAGAATATAAATTCACAAGGAGACTACCGAATTCACTCACGCGCATCAATAAGAAATGCTCAAAATATATATCTAGGCAATAACGTGCGTATAACTATGGATTGTTGTATATGGGCTGAAAAAAACTCTAAGATCTTATTTGGTGATAATGTCCTAGTCGGTCCAGGTGTTAAAATGTTTTGTGGAAATCATGGAACCAAGTTAAATGGTGTTCCTATGGTTTATCAAGAACGAACAGAAAAAGATATTTTAATTGGGAATGATGTTTGGATTGGAGCAAATAGTGTAATTACCTCCGGTGTTAAAATCGGAGATGGTGTTATTGTAGCCGCTGGTTCTGTTGTTACAAAAGACATTCTTCCTAATTGTATAGTTGGAGGTATTCCTGCTAAAGTGATTAAACAAAGAAGCTAATCAAAATAACTATGAATATTGAATTATTCAAGTTTCGCAAGTAAAAATTCAGTAAAAATAATCGCATAAAAAAACGGCATAGAGGCTTCTGTAATTCACAGATTATTAGTATATTTAAGCGTCAAAACCAAAAATACTAACAGCCCTATGCCGATATACAAAAGTAACTCCATTTTATCAGAAATCAGCGTTTTTTTCAAGAAAGATGATTCAAACAGTGCCCTTTTTACCCTGACGGATATGCTAAAAGGTTTCAACATGTCGGAGAAGGTCCTCTTCGGGAGCAGGAGCAAATGCAACAGCAAGTATTCCCTGCTGCAGGTGCTCGAGTTGCTGATTATGTTCCCCTGTTTCATGATCAAGAATCCTTACAATTATTGTCGATCATCCCTAAGCGGCTTCTTTGGCTGCGAAAAGGATGTTTTCTACCGTTTCGTAAACAACGAAATTTATGATTGGCGCAAGATACTCTACCACTTCACCCTTCAAATATGGAACAAGGTTCGCGTGAGAAGTGACCACAAGCATCAAACTGTGTGCCTGATGGTGGACGATACCGACTTTCCCAAAACAGGAAGGCGTATTGAAAACATCGGCAGGGTCTATTCCCACCTGGGACACAAGACGATCCTTGGTTTCAAATCTCTCTTTCTGGGCATCACGGATGGCAAGAGCCAGTTCATACTCGACTTCGCCATACTCGGGGAGAAGGGCAGGAAGAACAACTTCAGCATGAGCGACAAGGAGCTCGAATCGCGGTTTACCAAGGATAGAGATGAAGCGTCCCCCGTTGTAACGCGGGCAAAAGAGTACGGGGAGAGCAAGATCCAGTTGATGATAACCATGATAAAGCGAGCCATTAGAAAGGGCATCCGCTTTGACTACCTGCTTGCCGACAGCTGGTTCACCTGCTCGGAGGTGATTCGCTTCATACGTGCCCGGCACATCAAGTGCCATTACCTGGGTATGATCAAGATCGGGAAGAAGGGAGTTACAAAATACGGTTTTGAAGGGAAGGAACTCACCGCCCGGGCACTGATCAATCTGCTTGAAGCCAGGGGTGAAGCCAGAAGGAGCCGCAAGCTTGGTTGTCAGTATATTACCGCTGACGTTCGCTTTGCGGGCACAGATGTACGTCTCTATTTTGTGAAGAGAAAAAAGGAGTCCTGGAATGGAATAATGACGACCAACCTCTCCCTGGAGTTCCTGGAAGCCTATCGGATTTATGCCATGCGCTGGTCCCTCGAGGTCTTCTTCAAGGAAACCAAGGGATTGCTGGGTATGGGCAAGTGCCAGTCCCGGAACTTCGCAGCGCAGCTTGCCGCAACCACGATCACGGCCTTGCAATACAATTTGCTTTCCCTGGCCAAAAGGTTCACCAGTTATGAGACCATTGGCGGAATCTTCAGGGATGTGCAACACTCTGGCATGGAGCTCTCCGTAACGGAGAGGATATGGGGTATTATCCTCGAAATGGTGAAAATCATGACCGGGATCTTCTCCATTGAAGAGGAAGAGATCTTCGATGCAATCATTAACAAATCGGATAATCTGGCTCACTTTATCAACTTTTATGAACTAAAATCGGCAAGTTAGCAACTTGCGAAACTTGAATTCCTAATTTTGCTTATTCCAAAATCTCCTATTAATTTAAATTTCCGTTCAGGTGGTTCTTGTTTTTCAAAAGCCAGTTTGATCCATTGCATAAACTCTCCGTTATTCATTAATTTTTCAAGGCTCCGGAAATGGTCTATAATGTCATCAACACTATCGCCATTAAAGT
>LSQX01004178.1_pt2 | contig 13112 bp, 8 predicted proteins | sample 654561 | NCBI WGS metagenome assembly LSQX01 (sample SAMN04489861, study PRJNA283612) | anaerobic digester metagenome | isolation source: 4 biogas reactors fed with cattle manure at either 37C or 55C with and... | place: Denmark: Kongens Lyngby | collected 2014 | reverse complement strand
TTAAAAATGGGGAAACCAGTTATTTAATGGGCGCAAGATCATATAGTGACCTAAAAACCTTAGATGTATTTATTGATCAAGAGAGCATTGCCATTCCAGTTCACCCAATTAAAAGCAGCACCAGTAAGACGATAACCATTCAAGATAAAAACATATTTTGATCAAGTTGCTTATCTAAAAAGCTCTACCTTCATTGGTGACAATCCAAAAGACTTGGATGCAATGTATCAAACCGGAAAAGGACTTAGGCATTCTGCTCATGTTATTTGGGATTTATCCAACAATATGGGTGGTAATGCTGAGTTTGCAAAGCGGTTCATTACAGGTTTAAGTGATTGCTGCTCAGATAGTAACCAAACTTATCAACTAGAATCCACTTTGGTCCATGCAAAAGAAACAGGTCAGATACAAGAAATTCCTTATGGTTTTAAAGAAATTAAAGAATATGAAAATCATGCAAAACCCAACGTCTTCTCTGGACATTTACACATTATTGTTAATGATTCCGTTGCCTCCTCTGGTGAACTTGCCATAAAGATGACCTCTTGCATAGAAAACAGAACCGTATATGGATGCAATACTCTGGGAATTGGTCGTTTTGGAGACTTGTTGATTTACTATTTACCTTATTCAAAAGCAACTGTTTGGTGTCCCCACAAGATTTATGACAGCGGGATTGAAGAAGGTCAAGGCTTGGAACCAGATATTTGGCTTGATACAGTGAATCCATTGAGCCATGTTTTAGATATAATTAATACTTAAAACGGTTGGCCCCACGCTCTCTAGGTGGATAAGAAAATCAGTTAAAAACAACCCCTGCAAAAGTTTCTAAACTAAGAACTATATGGGAACGGCTATGATGTGCTATTATTAGGCTATAGGAATTATTTAATGGAGGATTTTATGCAGGACAATAAAAATATAGCAGAAAATAAAATATTGATCTTGTATGCTTTGGTTAATGCGCGCTATGCCATGACCAAGCATGACCTGTCCATGATTATGCTGGATAATCTACTAATGAGCTACTATAACTTTCAAGATTCCATTTATGGCTTGAAAGATGGTCGTTTCATCATTCTAGATAAAGATGGCTTGGATGAATACGTTGAGATTACAGACTCTGGCCGCTCAATGCTAGACTTGTTTTCTTCAAATCTTGATGTACATAAACGCTCCATGATTGATGTCTACATGGAAGAAATGAAAAATGAACTCATCGAAAAAAACACCATCTACGCTTCTTATCAGGCTGTCGATTCAGACCACTTTTTAGTGGAAATCCATGCAAAAGAAGGACGTCGTATGATTTTTAATTTAGGCATTGAAGTACAGAGCGCGGAAGAGGCTGAATATATCTGTGAAAATTGGAAGCGCAATCCTGAAACCGTCTATTATCAATTCATGGATCTTTTAACAGCAAATCGTCCTAAGGATGCAACCGCCACTCGAGAAGCGAGGCAAACCTTATTTGAACAGCCTGACTTAGAACCTGAAGAATAGAGTGCCGTTTCTAATCTTAAAACAGTAAAATGGTAGGGGATCAATTCAAAAATTGATCCCCTACCATTTTGTTGTTTACTTGTTTCGTTTAAAGGAAAACATTTTAAGGGTAAGGCATTATAAATTTATACACCTTGGATTACCTTTATAGTATTCCACTTAGATTTTAGTTTTCCAACTGTTAGTTTCCCAACTTCTATTTTTCCGGCTTGGTAATACGATCCTTATTGCCCATGTAGGGTCTTAAGGCTTCTGGTATCAAAATAGAACCATCTTCTTGATAATGATTTTCTAAAAAAGAAATCAGCATCCGAGGAGGAGCTACCACGGTGTTGTTTAATATATGAGGATAATAGGTTCCCCCATCCCCTTTGGTACGAATGGACAAACGACGGGCTTGAGCATCGCCAAGGTTTGAGCAAGAGCCCACCTCAAAATATTTTTCCTGTCGTGGTGACCAAGCTTCAACATCTAAAGATTTCACTTTTAAATCAGCTAAGTCTCCAGAGCAACATTCTAATTTTCTAACTGGGATATCTAGGGTCCGGAAAAATTCCACAGTCAAATCTGCCATTTTATGGAACCATTCCATGGAGTCTTCTGGTTCTGAAATTACAATCATTTCTTGTTTTTCAAATTGGTGGACCCGATAAAGGCCTCTTTCTTCAATTCCGTGAGCCCCTACTTCTTTACGGAAGCAAGGTGAAGAGGACGTTAAAGTTAACGGTAATTCCTCATTTGGAACGATGCTATCGATAAATTGACCAATCATAGAGTGTTCAGAGGTACCAATTAGATAAAGATCTTCTCCCTCCACCTTGTACATCATATTATCTCGTTCTGCAAAACTCATCACACCATCCACTACTCTAGAACGCACCATGTATGGTGGAATGCAGTAGGTAAAGCCTCGATCAATCATAAAGTCTCTGGCATAGCTCATCACAGCTGAGTGCAGGCGAGCAATGTCCCCTTGTAGGAACCAAAAACCATTCCCTGAGGTCTGCCGTGCAGAATCCATCCGCGCTCCATTTAAAGCTTCGACAATATCCATGTGGTAGGGAATTTCATAGCTTGGCACAAGGGGTTCACCAAATCTTTCCACTTCCACATTTTCCGAATCATCTCGACCGATTGGTACCGTATCATCGATGATATTAGGAATGGTCATCATCCGGGCTTGTAATTCTTCTGCCAAGGTTTTCGCTTCTTCATCTAAAGCCGCGAGACGATCGGCATCTTCTTTCACTTTCTTTTTAATTTCTTCAGCTTCTTCTTTTTTCCCTTGCCCCATGAGCATCCCTATTTCTTTCGATAAAGCATTGCGCTGGCTCTTTAGATTCTCCGCATCAGTTAAAGCTGCGCGATACTTAATGTCCAGGTCTAACACTTCGTCGACCAAGGGCAATTTTTCTTCTTGAAACTTTTTCTTTAAGTTTTCCCGGACTAGATCCGGTTGGTTTCTGATTATTTTAATATCTAACATGGTCTCCACCTCTTTATTATTTTCTTGCTACCTTAATGTTCATAATCAAGGTTAAATTTCTGGCGCATTACCCGACGTAAATCCCCCACCATGTACAAAGAACCGGAAGCAATCAAAAGTCCATTGTCTGGAATTTGTTCCAAAGCCAGTTCCAAGGCCTCTAAATAGTCTTCCTTCCAGGTCACATGATCATTAAAGGAATGAATGTATTCGTAAAGATCATAAGCTAGGGATGCTCGTTCTGAATTCGGCGTCACACAGATTACTGAAGCAGCGTCCCGAGCAATCATATCTGCCATGGTATGGGTATCTTTATCCGCTAAAATTCCTAAAATCAGAACGTAGGGTCTTTCTGGGTAATAAAAGTTCAAAGAATTTTTCAGCTGTTTAATGCCATCCACATTATGAGCTCCATCGATGATAACTAAGGGATCTTGACTCATAATCTCAAAACGTCCCATCCAGTGAACTTGTTTTAGTGATTCCTGGATTTTCTCTGGTTTTAAACCGAGCTGTTTTACTTGATTTAATTCGTAAAGAGCCTGAATCGCTAAGAGTGAATTCACTTGTTGATGAATCCCTAAAAGACGCAACTCCCCAGTAAAGTCCCAATCCCCAATCTGGTAGCGAAGATCTTGAACTCCTTTTGATTCATCAAAAGACTCAAAAGAAACGTGATTGGGGTCCACAAAACTAATGGTGGAATTCATTGCTCGAGCAGTTTCTACTAACACGGCCTTGGCCTCTGGTACCTGAGGATAAGAAACCACCGGCACACCAGGTTTGATAATACCAGCTTTTGCCTTTGCAATTTCCGCCAAACTATTTCCTAATACATTCATATGATCGTAACTGATTGATGCAATCACCGAAATTAATGGGGTAACCACATTGGTCGAGTCTAAGTCGCCACCTAAGCCAACTTCAATCACGCTAAAGTCAGGGTTTTGATCTTTAAAGTAGAGGAACATAATAGTTGTTATCACTTCAAATTCTGTGGGGTGTTCCATACCTTCAGCCAAGCACTCTTCTACAACTGCTTGAACTTTTTCAGTGTAACAGGCTAGGTCTTCATCGGAAATATTCTTGCGGTCAATTTGAATGCGTTCGTTAAATTCTTCAATGTAGGGTGATGTATAAAGTCCTACTGAATAGCCATGCTGCATCAAAACTTCCGTGGTAATGGAAGCCACAGACCCTTTGCCATTGGTTCCAGCAATATGAATTGCCTTCAAATCATTTTGTGGATTTCCTAGTTTTTCCAGCATACACTCCATCCGAGCTAATCCAAGATTCTGACCGAATTTTTGGGTGCTTGTGATGAATTCCATTGCTTCCTTAATATTCATACGTTTAATCTCCGAAATCGTAGTATTGTTTCTATTTTAGCATAGATGGAGTCTCAAGGCTTCAGGATTCCTAAGCCTTGCCCCCACCAAGTCACATTGTGTTTCATTTTTTTACCCCTGGCGCCTTCTCTAAGGGAGAAAACTTTCCAGGGCCTTGGTGTTTGTTGTTTACTTAGCTACTTTATAAGTTGCTTGATTTAAAAGCCGCTTCGCCTTTTAAAACAGCATAACAAACGGCATCAATATATTGGTCATCCTTTTTTAGAGCTTCCCGCTGTGTACCCTCATAAGTCATACCGGCTTTTTCCATTACTCGGCCAGAGGCTGGATTCCACGGAAAGTGGCGGCCACTCACTCGATGAGCTCCCTTTAAAAAGGCAAAGTGAATGATTTCCTTTAAAGCCTCCGTCATATAACCTTGGCCTCTAAATTTTTGATCCAGCCAATAACCGACTTCAGTATCATCATGACGATTTAATGGCGACAATCCAATAACACCAATGAATTCATCAGTCGCTTTCAAGGAAATGGCAAAGTGATCGCCCCTTTGCTCTATCCCTTGGTCCTTTGTTACTTCTTGAATGAATTGCTGAGCCATTTCCTTAGTAAAGGGCCAGGGTAGACTTAGGGTGTTTTCATAAAGGGTCCGGTCCTGACAGAGTCGGGTCATATCATCCGCATCCTCTAGTTTAAGAGGACGTAATAGCAAACGGTGGGTCAATAGCTCCATAGCTGAACCTAAAGCGCCTTGGTGTCGTCGTAGCTTTTTTGTGTTTTGGCCAGTAAATCTTTATACTGCTCTAGCTTTACTTTTTCTTGATCAATAACAGCTTCAGGTGCTTTGGCCATAAATTTCTCATTGCCTAGCTTCTTTTCAATTCGATCGACTTCGCCTTGATACTTTTTCAAATCCTTTAAAAGACGAGCCAACTCTTGCTCTTTGTCGATTAGATCAAGGAGAGGTAGGAAGATTTCTCCACCTGGCGTAACAATGGGTAGCGTATCCTTTAGCCCTTCTTTTGAATCTACTAAAACAACTTCAGTGGCATACCCTAATCTTTGAAGATAGGCTTCGCTTTGCCTAAAGGCTTCTTTTGCTTCAGGGTTGGCTAGAATATAAGTTTTTGCCTTACGGCCTGGATTTACATTCATTTCTTGGCGAACATTTCGGATGGATTTAATAGCTGAAATAATATAATCCATATTCTTAGCCTCTTCTGTGAAGGCATGATCCGAATTTGGCTCCGGCCATTGGGCCAAGGTAATGGTCTCCTCCCCCGTTAGGTGGGTATAAATTTCTTCGGTAATAAAAGGCATCACTGGATGAAGCAGCTTGAGGCCATCGGAGAGAACTTTGACTAATACATTCATAGCAATCCCTTTGGCTTTTTCATCCTCACCTGTAAAGGCTGTTTTGCTTAATTCAATGTACCAATCACAGAACTCAGTCCAAAGGAAATCATAAACCTTTTGTAGAGCGATTCCAATTTCAAAGTGTTCTAAGTTTTCTGTTACTTCTCGTATTACTGCATCATTGTGGGATAAAATCCAGCGATCAGCCAAGGAGTAATCCGTGCTATCCTTATATTTTTCCATCAACTCCTGATCTAAATTCATCATGGTGAAGCGGGAAGCATTCCAAATTTTATTGGCAAAGTTTCGAGCTGATTCCACCTTATCGTCGTTATAGCGAATATCATTACCAGGTGCATTGCCAGTCACTAGCATATAGCGTAGGGCATCAGCTCCGTATTCATCAATGACATCCAAGGGGTCAATTCCATTCCCTAGAGATTTACTCATCTTCCGACCTTGATCATCGCGAACAATCCCATGGAATAAAACTGTGTCAAAGGGTTTTTCATCCATATTGTGGAGCCCAGAGAAAATCATTCGAGCTACCCAGAAAAAGATGATGTCGTAGCCAGTAACCAGGGTGCTGGTTGGATAGAAATATTTTAAGTCTTCTGTTTTATCCGGCCAGCCCAAGGTTGAAAATGGCCACAGTGCGGAGGAAAACCAAGTATCGAGTACATCTTCATCCTGACGGAGCTCTTCATTTTTACAAGACGGGCAATGGTCTGGGGTTTCTTCTGCAGCAATCACTTCACCACAGCTATCACAGTACCAAACAGGAATCTGATGGCCCCACCAAAGTTGCCGGGAGATACACCAGTCTTGAATATTTTCCATCCAGTTATAATAGGTTTTCTCCATGCGTTCAGGGATAAACTTAATTTCTTTATTACGAACCACATCAATGGCTGGCTGAGCTAAAGGCTCCATTTTAACATACCACTGATTGGAAATCATCGGTTCAATAATGGTACCACAACGATCATGGGTGGAAACGTTGTGAACAATGTCACGGGTTTTAAATAAAAGGTTCTCCGCTTTTAAGTCCTTTAAGATGGCTTCTCGAGCCTCATAGCGATCCATGCCGGTATAGGCAAAGCCATTGTCATTGATTTGGCCATGATCATCCATGATCATAATTTCTTCCAGATCATGGCGCAGGCCAATCTGGTAGTCATTGGGATCGTGAGCAGGGGTAATTTTGACGCAACCGGTACCAAACTCCATATCAACATAGGAATCCGCAATGACGGGAATCTCGCGATCTGTCAGAGGTAAAAGTAATGTTTTACCTATTAAGTGACTAAACCGTTCGTCCTCTGGGTGAACAGCCACCGCTGTATCCCCCAACATGGTTTCAGGGCGGGTAGTAGCAATTTCCATGAAGCCTGATCCGTCACTAAAAGGATATTTAATATGCCAAAAATGGCCATTGGTTTCCTTGTATTCCATTTCGGCATCAGAAATAGCCGTTAAGCATTTGGGACACCAGTTAGTAATCCGTTGACCACGATAGATTAAGCCTTCATTAAATAATTTAACAAAGGTGTGACGAACAGCTTGGGATAGATTCTCATCCATGGTGAAAGCTTCTCTTGAATAATCCACGGAGCAACCCAAACGATCCAATTGACCCATGATTTTGCCTCGATATTCTTTGGCCCAAGCCCAAGTATGTTCTAAAAACTTTTCGCGACCAATTTCAGATTTCACAATGCCTTGATCTAATAGTTCATTTTCAACTTTAACTTCTGTGGCAATGGAGGCATGGTCTTGACCTGGCAACCAAAGGGCTGAGTAGCCTTGCATCCGTCGAAAACGAATCAAAATATCCTGAAGGGCATTGTCAAGGGCATGGCCCATATGAAGCTTTCCAGTGATATTCGGCGGTGGCATCATTATGGTATAAGGTTTCTTATCCGGATCAACACTTGGCGTGAAATAACCCTGCTCAAGCCAGTGAGCGGTTAATCGTTCTTCAAACTTCTTGGGATCATAGGTTGTCGCAAGATCCGTTTTTAATCGTTTATCTTCCATATTTTGTCCTCAACTTTCTTATTTATAAACTTACTAATCTATTTAAATATTATAAATCATCATAAACTTTATTCAATAAATCGATCAATATCGTCTAACACCTCTTCCAGAATTCGAAGAGAATCGTAGACTACAGGCGCATTCAGACTATGGTCAGCTCCATGAACAATCTTTAGCCGGTCTTCTTTGTCCCCCAGTAATTTAAATGCCCTGTTATGATCTAACAGCCGATCTTCACTGCCACTAACGGCCATAAAATCTGTTTTTGCCATGGCTTCCACCATCTGATTAAGGGGCGTTAGATAAATACAGCGAGGAGAATAGCCCTCTCCCATCGCTACAGCAGTTTCTGCGGCAAATAAAGCCCCCACACTCTTTGAAATAAAAATCAAATCCTTCCTTTGGCTGTCTTCGGCTAGTACCTGCTCAATGACACCTTTAATGAGGTGCTTCATGGTATAGCTGGTGCGTTCATTTAAAGGGAATTTTCCGTAAGATAAAATCAACAAGTTGTAACCTTTAGCCATGGCTAAGCGAAGGGGGTAATACAGCAGTGGTTTGTTCACCGTATAACGCTTCCCTGGAAAAATTACGCAAAGACCCCGGGAGTCAGGGTGTTCCAGCAAGGTACTGTTTAGGCGAACATCTTGATATTCTGATTTAATGATGCGGCGTTCCATTCGTTCTTTTTTCAATTGACTTCTCTCCTTCCCAATGACTATTTTAAAAAAAGTGTATAAAAATATACAAAAAGGGCCTTCGTCATATAAGGACGAAGACCCGTGGTACCACCTTAATTCCCACGTAACATGGGCACTCATAAATTAACGATCATCTAGACCGGTCTCGGTTAATACAATAGGTTCACCGGGACAGCATCGAAAAGCGACCTTCAATTAAACGTGCCTTACAAATCTCTCAGCCAATGGATCCACTCTCTTTAAAGGTTTTTTTAATTTACTCTTCTTTTCTAAAACGCTTTTTACTATTTAATTGTCTTCGATATAGTCATTATAACTTTCTTTGCTTAGAACATCAACCAAAACACTTCCCACTTTCTTAGTAAGAGAAGGGTTTAATTCAATGATTTCCTTACCTTCTAAGTTTTTAAAGGCTACGGATAACATGAGTTTTATACGGTTGAGTTGGTTAACCTCCGAAGCACCTGGATCATAGTCAATGGCAGCGATGTTCGCTTCAGGATGAACTTCCCTTAATTTTTTAATCATGCCTTTACCAGTGACATGGTTGGGTAGACAAGCAAAAGGTTGCATACAGATAATATTATGAACCCCGTCATGGAGAAGTTCTAACATTTCGCCGGTTAAAAACCAGCCTTCTCCTGTCATGTTACCTAGCTGCAGAACTTCTTCTGTCTTACTGGCTAATTCATAAATTGAAGCCGGTGGCGTAAAGCGTTTTGACTTCTTCAAAGCTTTTTTCATGGCTTTCCGGAAAAACTCTATTCCAGCGATGCCTATGTGACCGGTAATGGCTGAAGATAACTTTCCACCTAAATTCTTATATTTATAGTCTGAATTTAAAGAGGAATATAGGAAGAAATCTGTTAAATCAGGCATCACCGCTTCGGCACCCTCTGCTTCTACCACATCAACCACTGAGTTGTTGGCTGTGGGGTGGAATTTAACTAAGATTTCACCTACAAGGCCAACCTTTGGTTTCACTAAGTCTTCATGGATTGCAAATTCATCAAAGTCCTTTACGATGGCTCGGCAATTTTTTTCATATTCAAAGAAGTTTCCCTTCTCTAAGCTTTGCATACAGCGGTTCACCCAATAATCATATAAGGCATTGGCAGACCCTGGGGTTTTCTCATAAGGCCGCACCCGATATAGTACTCGCATTAATAAGTCGCCATAGATTATGCCTTGAGCAGCTCTTGAGATGGTGGGCAAATCAAAGTCCATGCCTGGGTGGTTTTCAAAACCTTGAACTGAAAGGGGTACGCAAGGAATATCTGCAAAGCCGGCATCTTTTAATGCTTTTCGAATGAAAGCCACATAGTTTGTGGCCCGGCAGCCGCCTCCTGTTTGAGTGATCACAACGGTGGTATTGTTTAAATCATATTTGCCCGACTGGAGGGCATGGATCAGTTGGCCGGTAACCAGGATACTGGGATAACAAGCATCGTTGTTCACATACTTAAGACCCGCCTCCACCGCCTCTTTGTCAACCTCTGGCAGAATCTCAACATTGAAACCAGAATGGTTTAAGGCCGCTTCGATAAACTGCATATGAATGGGTGACATTTGAGGGGATAAAATGGTATGTTCTTTCTTCATCGACTTGGTAAACGTGACTGGAGTATAGTCGATTTCCTGAAGTACTGGCTCGTAATGATTACGACGCCGTTCTTCCATAGCTGCCTTAAGGGAGCGAATTCGAATTCTGGCTGCGCCTAAGTTATTGCCTTCATCAATTTTTAAGCAGGTATAAATCTTACCGACTCGAGCTAAAATTTCTTGCACTTGATCTGTGGTTACAGCGTCAAGGCCACAACCAAAGGAGTTGAGCTGAACCAGTTCTAAATCGTCCTGTTGAGTAACTACTGAAGCTGCATGATAAAGTCTCGAGTGATAGGCCCACTGGTCAATGACTCGAAGATCTAAATCTTCTGACTCATCTAAGTGACAAACGGCATCTTCACTTAAGACCGCCATTCCATAGGATGTAATGACATCCGGAATTCCATGATGAACTTCTGGGTCAATATGGTAGGGGCGACCGGCTAGAACCACTCCTTTGATATCATGCTCTTTCATATAAGCTAAGGTTTCTTCCCCATAGGCGCGGATATCTGCTCGATAAGCATCTTGTTCGGCAAAACCAATGCGGCAAGCTTCTTCCCATTCCCCTAAGGAGATTCCAAATTTCGAATTAAAAATCTGATAAAGTCGCTTTGGTAGTTTGCCTCGATCTCCTAAGTTTAGGAATGGATTCATGTAATCCACCTTATTGCCCATCAAATTGTCAACGTTGTTTTTGATGACTTCAGGATAGGAAGTTACAATGGGGCAATTAAAGTGATTGTCTGCATCGACAAATTCTTGTTGTTCATGGGTAACACAAGGGTAGAAAATCAAATCCGGATTTTTTCGGATGAGCCACTCAATATGACCATGAACTAATTTCCCTGGATAACAAACGGATTCTGAAGGAATGGTTTCAATGCCCATTTCATAAAGTCCCTTTGAGGACTGAGGGGAAAGCAGAACAGAGAAGCCCAAATGCGTGAGGGCTTGGTGCCAGAAGGGATAGTTTTCAAAGAGGTTTAAAACTCTTGGAATTCCAACCACGCCACGACTAGCTTCCTCTTTTTTAAGGGATTTGTAGTGCTTAAAGGTTCGATCAAACTTATAGGCAAAGGCATTTGGAATAGTCGAACGTTCCAAATTTCCTAACGGCCGCTCACAACGATTCCCAGAAATAAATTGTTTATCCCCTGGGAACTGATTGATGGTGAGCTGGCAGTTGTTTGCACATAAGCCGCATCGGCGCATAGTAGTTTCATAGGTGAAATCATTGATTTCTTCACTGGAACGCAAGGTGGACACATAACCTTCTTCAAAACGCTCTTGGGCGATTAAAGCGGCTCCATAGGCTCCCATTAAACCAGCAATATCCGGACGAACTGCCTCCACACCTGACACCAATTCAAAAGCTCTAAGAACGGCATCATTGTGGAAAGTTCCGCCTTGAACAATAATCTTTTCCCCCATTTCTTTGGGGTCTCGAATTTTTATCACCTTATATAAGGCGTTTTTAATAACAGAATAGGATAAACCGGCTGAAATATCTCCAACACTCGCGCCTTCTTTTTGAGCTTGCTTGACTCTTGAATTCATAAATACAGTACAGCGAGTTCCAAGATCCACCGGTGCCCGACTGGTCAAAGCTTCTTTGGCAAAGCCTTGGGGTGTTGTGTTAAGGCCTTTAGCAAAGGTTTCAATAAAAGAACCACAACCCGATGAGCAGGCCTCGTTTAAGAGAATGGAGTCAATTACTCCATTTTTAATGCGCAGACATTTCATGTCCTGTCCACCAATATCTAAAATAAAATCTACGCCATGCAGGAAGTGATCCGAGGCTTTATAGTGGGCAATGGTTTCAATTTCACCAATATCAACGCCTAAGGCTTCTTTAATTAATAGTTCACCATAACCTGTCACGCAAGAATTAGCGATCCAAACTTGGTCATGGAGTATGCTATAAACTTTTTTAATTTCTTCCACCACTTTGTCCAAGGGTTTTCCTTCATTGGAACCATAGAAGGAATACACGAGGTTTCGGTCCTCATCCACTAAGGCAACTTTTGATGTAGTTGAACCAGCATCAATTCCTAGATACAAAGGTCCTTTTACTGTGGAAATATCAACTCGCTCCACTTTTTCTCTAGCGTGGCGTTCCTGGAATTCTTTTAAGTCCGCCTCTGTTTCAAACAGTGGTTTTAAACGCGCCACTTCACTAATGGTAATTTCCCGCTTTTTACGCAGTCGCTCCACAATGGTATAAAATGGGGTCGTCTCTGAACTCTCAGACAAAAGAGCTGCTCCCAAAGCGACGAAGAGGTTGGAATTTGAGGGCGCAATAATGGCGTCCCCTTCTAGTTTTAGGGTTTCAACAAACCGCTCACGCAGTTCAGATAAAAAGAAGAGCGGACCGCCAAGAAATGCGATGTTCCCGCGAATGGGGCGACCACAAGCTAAGCCTGATATGGTTTGGTTCACCACGGCTTGAAAAACAGAAGCTGCAATATCTTCAGCTTTTGCCCCTTCATTGATTAAAGGTTGAACATCGGTTTTAGCAAACACACCACAACGGGCTGCAATTGGGTAAATTGTGGTGTAGTTTTTAGCAAGCTCATTTAATCCGTGGGCATCTGTCTTTAAAAGACTGGCCATTTGATCAATAAAAGCTCCTGTACCACCGGCACAAGTTCCATTCATTCGCTGATCCATTGCTTGTCCAAAAAAGGTGATTTTGGCGTCTTCTCCGCCCAGTTCAATCGCAACGTCGGTTTGTGGTATATAAGTTTCTACAGCACGAGTACAAGCAATAACTTCTTGAGCAAAAGGAATTCCTAATATTTTGGCAACTCCCATTCCTCCAGATCCAGTAACATTTAAAGTGACCGGAACATCTCCTAAAAGCTCATATAATTCTTCCACAATTTCCTGGACGCTGCTTCTCACATCTGAAAAATGGCGCCTGTAGGTAGAATGGATTATTTCTTGTGCATCATTTAACACAAGAATTTTTACAGTCGTTGAACCAACATCCAATCCAATACTATACTTTAATGACATTTACATCCCCTCTTAAAATTGCATACATTTATGCAGACAAATTCAATGGAATCC
>LSQX01405153.1_pt1 | contig 13115 bp, 8 predicted proteins | sample 654561 | NCBI WGS metagenome assembly LSQX01 (sample SAMN04489861, study PRJNA283612) | anaerobic digester metagenome | isolation source: 4 biogas reactors fed with cattle manure at either 37C or 55C with and... | place: Denmark: Kongens Lyngby | collected 2014 | reverse complement strand
GTAGGAGAAAGAAAGTTTATATTATCAACAGGAACACCATCAACCACATAAAGCGGGTCGTTGCTACCATTAAAAGAAGTAGTTCCACGCACACGCACTACAATTTCACCTCCCGGCGTACCACTTGGTCTATATACATTTACACCCGCTGCCTTACCCTGTATTGCTTGTGCAGCTGACACTATTGGGCGTTCATTTAAATCGTCCAGAGAAACAGTAGAGACGGCTGTAGTTACATCACCCCTTCTCACAGATCCATAACCAATAACAATGAGCTCATCAAGTGCTTTAGTGTCTTCCGTAAGAACAATATTTATATTATTTCTTCCCGAAGTATTAATTGTCTGATCTAAATATCCAATGTAGCTAATATTCAAAAAAGCGTTCTCTTCCACTCCAATAGAAAAGTTACCATCTATATCTGTAACTGTGCCATTAGTAGTGCCAACTTCAATAATATTTGCACCAATAATAGCCTCACCATTCTGATCTGTAATTCTACCAGACACCTGCTGCTTCTGTTGAGTTATTATCTCTGAAATCAGACTCGAGATATCTTCTGTAACCTTTTTAGTTTCATCTCGATAAATAACAATCTGATTGTCTAATATCTTATATGCCAGGTTAGTATTAGAAAGCACCTCTCTCAATATTTCTTCAATACTAAGTGAATTGTTTGAAAGAGTAACAGTCTTATCCACTATCTTTTTAGTATTACTATCAAAAACAAACCTATAATCACTTTCTTTTTCAATTTCATTCAATATCTCCTGAATTGAAGCCGATTTAAGTCTTATCTTGAGTTCTGTACCTTGTGAATATCCTATCGAAGCCTGTGCAAACAGGACGCTAAATAAAAATAGGAATACAGTTATTCTCATAATCTTCAGCAAATGTTTTAAGTTATCGATGGGGATGACCCCCTCAATAGAAATTTTATTCATATCTTTAAACGATTTTAATTATTAATACATGAGGTAATTAGAATTATTTTGGTCGAACGATAGTGCGAATATCGTTCGACTTTTTTGCTTTTAATATACATTGTTCATAGGCATTATTATTTATTTGTTTTTATATATGTAAATAGAATTGTTTTCTCTTTTGTAGTTTGTAGACGATATTAATGATAGGGTAGTTAGCACGTTATCAAGGTTGTCAGACAATATTATCTTCCCTGTGCAAGCGTTGCCGTTAAATGCAATGTTCTCATCAAACTTAAACGATAAATTATAATACCTTTCAATCTGTTTAAGCGCTTCAAGAATAGGCGTTTCGTTAAATGTCAGATAACCATCTTTCCAACTGGTAAACAAATCTACATCAACACTTTCTCTCTTAAAGTCGCCTGTCTCTGTAAGGATAGCCTGCTCGCTAGGTATTAGTATTATTTCTTTGTTCTTGCTGGAGCTCAGTCCCACACTCCCTTCCACTAATACAACAGACGAATTAGATTTTTCATAAGAGCTAACATTAAATTTTGTTCCAAATACTCTTACATCAAAATCAGGTGTATTAACTATAAAAACTCTTTTGTTATCAGGCTCCACTTCAATGTACATCTCTCCCGATAGCCTCACCATAACAGTTTCACCCTCAAAGTTGGTAGGAAATTCAAGTATAGAGCCAGAATTCAACCAAACCCTCGTGCCATCGGGCAGTTGTAGTTTTGATTGCTTTCCATAAGGCACCACCAGTTTATTCATGGAGTTTTGTGCAATTTCAATATCGCTTTCAACTAAATCATCGCCTTTAATTTTAGCCTTATTACCACTTTGAATTTCTATTTCAATATTCTTGCTGAATGATGATGTGTTATTGCCAGTAGTAAAAAGTATATCCTCAGATTTTAGTTCATTACCTACAATAAAATCGGGTGACATTACCAGTTCAGGCTCATTTTTATCACTATCATTATTAAAATATAAAACCGAGATAAGTAAGAGTGTTAAACATGCTGCAGCAATATAAACATACTTGCGAATTGTTCTTTTTCTTGAATAGCTTCTCAAAGATTCTTCCAGTTTTCTCATGTATACATCTTTCTCATCTACAGATAATTGGCTTTTTGAAGTATAAAGGGCACGTAATCTTTCCTCAGCGAAAATAATGTTTGACTTTTCCTCAGGATTCTTTTCAAGATATTCATTCCAAAATAATTCTAATTCATCTGAAGGCAACAGTTTCCATTCAATAAACTTTTCATCCTTCAAATACTTTATAAAACTACTACCCTCATCCATCTTCATTGCACTTATGTTAATGTTTTCGATTCAATATTAATTAGTCTTTACTATATAGACGTTCTCACATCGATAACATAACGCTTATTTAGAAGAAAAGTGAAGGTTGGTTATAAAATTAACTAAAATGAAATTAATTAATGTTTTATAGCTTGTCCAAAGTAATAATGGATAAGAATAATAAAAGGAGACTATTGTTTCTGGAAAATGTATTAAGTGGTAAAGGTATAAGTGGATAAAGATTAGATGTGTATACGTTAAGAGCGTATGGAGATAAATTATTGTATTAAGAATTATCCAATTATCGACAATAAGAACGAAAGAGAAAGATAATTCTTCTTTAATTTGGCCAATGATTTACTCACTAAATTCCTACTCGTCTCAACGGTTATATTCATAATCTCAGCAATTTCCTCATAACTACACTCACGAATAAAACGTAGATAAACAATCTCTCGCTGCCTATTGGTGAGCTGATTTAAAAAATGCTCTACTTTACTCAAAATTTCTTCTGAGTCCTCTTTTTCTATTAACTCATCCTCACCCGAAGCAGTTAACTGAAAGGGCAAAATATTAAGGTCTTCTTCATAGTCGTTATTCAGTCCGATGAATTCTTTATTAGATCTGTATAAATCTATCAATCTGTTTCGCAGCGATTTAAATAAATAGGTTTTTAGATTAGATATCTCATTTAACGACGAGTGCTGCATGCACAATTTATAGAAGACATCATGTATAGCATCCATAATTTCCTGCTCTTTAAAGCCCATATTTAATGCATAAGAATAAAGAGAATCTAGATGTTCCGAATATTTTGAAGCTATGTCCTTAAACTCAATGTTCACAATACTTAGGTATTATAGGTTATATTCAACCATTGTACAAATTAAGACAAAATATAAGAAAGTAAATACTATTTCCTGAACAAAAGCAGATACAAATGTTATTTCTATTTTCCTGCCCTCACAAATTGTTATAAATTTGTACCTGATGTAACATAAAACCTATATAATTAGTCATGACCCCATTTCTTTATAAAGTTGCAAAACTATTCTATTCAAAATATGGCTCCAAGCTACATGAGCACACCTTTGTCTTCCCAAACAGACGGGCTGCCATGTTTTTTAGGAAGTATCTGGCCGAGATAACCAGCAAGCCACTCTTCTCTCCGGCGGTGCTCACAATACAAGAGCTTTTTGCGTCCCTTTCAACTTACAGGCAAGCCGACAGAATAGAAATGCTTGTTACACTATATAAACACTTCAAAAGAATAAGTGGTTCGGAGGAGTCTTTTGACGATTTTATATTCTGGGGCGAGATGCTACTCAACGATTTTGATGATGTTGATAAGTATCTTGTCGATGCAGAGCAACTTTTTGTGAATGTACACGATTTCAGATTACTAGATGATGACCTAACTCATCTTGATGAGAATCAGATAGAGGCGATGCGCCGTTTCTGGGATAACTTTATGCCTTTTGAAGGAAATGACACTAAAGAGAAGTTTCACGAAACCTGGAAGATCCTTCTTGAACTCTACAATTCATTAAGAGATGAATTACATGATAATAGTATTGCGTATGAAGGAATGATATTTCGCGATGTAGCAGAAAAGGCTCTTAAAGATGAGTTTGAGTTTGCGAACGACAAGAGTTTTATATTTGTAGGTTTCAATCTATTAAGTCCTTCAGAAACAACCCTTTTTAATTATCTGAAGCGAAAAGGCAATGCCGATTTCTACTGGGATTACGATTCCCCACTTGTGCATGACGATAACAACCGTGCTTCGTTTAGAGTAAAAGACAATCTACGACAGTTCCCTTCAAAGCACCCGTTAGAGATAACCGACGATGAAGTAAAAAGTAAAATCGAACTTATTGGAGTCCCTTCTGGTGTTGGTCAAGCAAAACATATATCAAATATTATATCAGATCTTATCGATAAAGGAGAAATAAAAAATCCCAACGAAGCAATAAATACAGCAATTGTGCTTCCCGACGAGAATTTGTTAATACCCGTTCTATACTCAATTCCCAACGAGATAGGGAAGATAAATGTAACAATGGGATATAGTTTATCTCACTCTTCCATAGCAGGTTTAGTAGAGCATATTTCTTTATTGCAACAGAATCAGCGGAAATGGAATAACGAAGTAGCATTCTATCATCGATATGTTAAGGCGATACTAAATCATCCATTAATAATCTTATCTGCAAAGCAAAAAGCAGATGAGCTCAAAGAGCATATCTTAAAATACAACCGCATTGTTGTTCCCGTTTCTGAGATAACTGAAGACCCTTTGCTTAAACTAATCTTTACTCCCATCACCGAATGGAGCGAGATCTCATCATACTTGCACAAAATTTTATCTTTTCTATATAATACGCTTACCGAAATAAAGCATTCTGAAAATCACACACATGAAGGTTTAGGGGATTTAAATGATAAGGATAAGAGAGACAACAGCAATCATTCCGATCTCGAGAGGGAGTTTATAGTTCAGTATTATAAAACGATAACCAGTCTGGGCGACCGTCTAAATGGGGTTGATGTAATGTCGGTCGACACATACTTCCGCCTCTTGCGAAAGCTTGCTCGAGGAATTAGTGTGCCTTTTAGTGGTGAACCTCTTTCGGGATTACAAATAATGGGGGTGCTCGAAACGCGCACTTTAGATTTCGACAACCTTATTATATTGTCAATGAACGAAGGTGTGTTTCCAATAAAGAAGGCAACAAACTCTTTCATTCCCTTCACATTAAGGAAAGGGTTCGCACTACCAACATATGAGTTTCAAGACAGCACATATGCATATCATTTTTATAGAATGATTAGTCGTGCCAAAAACATATATATGCTGTACGATACCCGCACAGAAGGTATGCAAACGGGTGAGGTGAGCAGATATTTCTATCAACTTAAGTACTTATACTACAACTCATTCGATATCTCAGAAAAGGTTGTTACATATGATGTTTCGGCTCCTGCTATAACACCGGTGTCAGTAGAAAAGACCCCTGAGGTTATAAGCCTATTAAGCAAGTTCAGAGCAGGTGGTGAGAAGTCGCTTTCGGCATCACATATTAATAATTATATCGACTGCCCACTTAAGTTTTACTTCAATGCATTAGAGAATCTTTCCGAAGAGTCAGATGTGCAGGAGTCGGTTGAAGCTGATGTATTTGGTACAATCTTTCATAGGTTGATGGAGGTAATTTATAAACGTTTCTACAATATAGATGTTACTCCAAATGCATTAACAGCAATAATAAACAACGACGCATATCTAAATGAAGTACTAGAGATTGCATTCTCAAAATACTTCTTCAAGGACGAAGGTAATCGTCGCAAATTGCAAGGTCAATATTATCTTATTGGTGAAATCCTCAAGAGTTATGTCAAGCAAACTCTCAAAGTTGATATAAAGTCCACGCCATTCAGATATATTGGTTCTGAATACAGATTCAATACCCCATATAAAGTAAACGAGCAGTTGGAGGTAAACTTCAAAGGAAGTATAGATAGAATAGATAATGTAGGCGACTCAGTTAGAATCATTGATTATAAAACTGGTGCGGGCAAGACTAATTTTAAAGATATACCACAGTTATTCGATTCCTCAAAAGATAGTCGTCCAAATCAAATATTGCAGGTTTTTGTTTATGGTCTTTTCTATCTCAACCAAAATCCCGGTGTTAAGCTTTCACCCGCTGTATATTATCTCCGTTCAATATTCAATGATTTCAATCCAAAAATAATCATGGATAAAATTCCCGTAAACGATCTCAATAGCTGTTTACTGGAGTTTAAAGAGAAGTTTGATGAAGTAGTTGAAGAGATTTTTAATCCTTCCGTGCCGTTCACACAAACACAGAACAATAAAAACTGTCAGTGGTGTTCATTTAAAGATCTATGTAATAAATAAGTTACTTGAAATCGGTAGGATAAGTAACTTTATATTTAATAGTCCCATCTAAAAGATGTAGCCACGTATCAAACTCTCTTTTGTCTTCTTTAAGCAGCACCATCCTCACGCCATTAATCACAGGCTTGGGGGTATATGTTGAAGTCCATCCGCTAAAATGGCCATAAGCAAGTGCAATGTCATAATAGTCCACAATATAATCGTTCACATGATCATGCCCCACAAATGTACCCATCACATCCTTCATCTCTTTCATCGCCAAAAACATACCTGAGTTCAGTTCCGAAGGGCATTCATCTTCTAGCCTCACACCAAATCTTATGTTTTTCTCATCATCAAATGCAGTTCTGTATTCAGGAAGAGGAATATGAAAATATGCCAATGCAGGCAGTGGCTTAAAGTTATTTTGAATAGTATAATGCAAGCTCTGCTTCTTATACCAATCAATCTGTTCAGTCGTAATCCAACCATATCCGCCCACACCGTCGATAGTTGAATATGCACCCGAATCGAAGCAGTAAATAAGTGCTGCAACATTCAAATCTTTAATGTTTTTGTATATTGGAAGAACATCATTCAGCACCCTTCCTCCCATATTATAATGGGTATTTACATTATATGGCAATGAAGTTACAAGATGAGAAATCTCTTCACGCGTAACACCATTCTCATGGTCGTGATTACCAAGAGTAACAGCAAAAGGGATTTCCCTTTCAATTACAAACTTAGTTATATCACTCCATCCCTCAACAGACCCGGTAACTATATCACCGGAAAATACTACCAAGTCGGGCCTCTCAGCATCCAGCATTTTTGGAATTAAGATGAGCGTAGTGTCCGATTTAGGATTCCCTTTAGAATAATGCATATCAGTAAATTGCATTATCTTAAACTCCCCTTTATCGTTGAAGGACAGCTTCTGAGCCTGCAGAAGTACACTCAAACTAAAAGTAATTACAACCAATACGCCTTTTACACAACTAAATATTTTCATAGTAATAATCTGTATTAATCAGTCTTAGTCTTGTTACTCTTTTCAGTCTTAGTCTTGTTAGTCTTGTTACTCTTTTCAGTCTTAGTCTTATCAGTCTAAAACTGTGTTTGTCTACAGAAGTTTGTCTTAATCTGTATCAATTACTGCAAGTACCTCCCTGTAAATTTAGCAAGCAATTTGCCATCTTTCTTTAGCGAGAGAGTGTCATTTACGATTGAGTAGTTATTGCAATCCTCTAAAGCTTTAAGAAAGTCTTGCTCATAGTTCACATCCATACAAGCCATTCTAGTAGTTGCCATTTGCGAGAATTTTAACTTACCTTCATTACCATAATCTGAGTCAACCTTAAAAGATCCCATTAAGTTGTTGCAACCGGTATTACCTGAAACTCTGCTTTCATCCTTTTTTAAGGATATAAAAGGCTCTCTGTTTCCACTTTCTGCATTAACAGAAAATTCACTGCCATTTAGTTCTATCAGCTTCCAGTATTTATTAGTCAAAACAAAATCCACATCAATCTTTTCTAACATGTAAATCTCAGGAGGAAAATTATTCTCAATTTTATTACCTTCAGCATCAAGCATAAGCAGATTGTTTTCACCCACTCGGTACCAGTTGCCCACACCTTCATCCTCAACAATAAACCTTACCTTGCCACCCGTTTCATCCCATTCAAAAAGTCCTTCATCCGTAAACTTACTATCACCTCTACCAAGATAATTCATCACCATTTTATAGCTATTATCCTCGTTTAGCTGTATCTCAACTTCAATACCCTCACAGTCGGCACACGGAATCATTCCCTTATAAACACCCGCCCAATCCACTGCACTTCTGCTACTATGCTCCGCCATAAACTCTGCCGACATTTCTATTTCACCTTCCGATTTGTTGGCCGAATTGCCAGATTGTTTGCCTGCGTTGCAAGATGCAAAAACCAGTGCAAGTACAACTAATAAAGTAATCTCTTTTCTCATATTCTTTATTTTTAAAATCTTAAACTATTATATTCTTATACTCTTAAAGCCCCAAACTTTTAAAGCCTCAAACTCTTTAACTTCCAAGTTCTTATGCTCAATAAGTTTCCAAATCTTAAACTTCCATGTACTTTTATAGGAAGATAATTATTTCTCCAATTTCTCAGTCCTAACTCTTCTGTAAATCAAATATATTGATGTCAATAACATAATTAACAGTGCTGCATAAGCAATACCATCAGTTGTTTTAATGCTCTGAGGCTCAAAGCGAAACTCCACTTTATGTGTCCCTGCCGGAATTGCCAATGCACGTAGTATATAATTAGCACGAATCATCTCGGCAGGTGCTCCATCAATAGATACTTGCCATCCTTTTGGATAATAAACATCAGAGAAAATAGCCAGCTCATCTTTTTTTGCATCAACCTCATAAATTAAGTAGTCCGAATCGTAATCGACTAATTTTATTGTTGATTGTCCTGTACCGGTAACCCCCAAATCAAAACCCTCCAAAACACTTTCAAACTCTTTGTTAGCAACCGCCTCACTGTTCAAATCAATATTGGTCAATGCAGCAATCTCTTCATCAGCATTATCCACAAAACTAATCCTATCCACAAACCAGGCATTGCCCATAGCGTGTGGGTTCTCAACTGGAAGAGTAGAACCATCCTGAGCAGGCATTATTACCCACTTGGCGTTGAGCATATTAAGCACCTTAAACCCGTTGGCATCAACAGAATCAAGTTGCCCTTGTGTACTAAATATATCCTGCTGCAACGCCATCATTTCACCAGAAATATGCACATCAATAAGATCCTGATACCTACGCAACTTAGCAGCATGATAACCACCAATAGTATTATGCCAATAAGGAGTAACACCATCGTTGAAGGTGCTTGTAGCCATATTCAAAACCCTATAGTATTTAGTTGTATCTTGCAAAATATAATCGTCGGCTGCAGTTTTTGAAAACATCTGCTGCTGATCGGTTTTTTTAATAAAATCACTATCATTCAAGTATCTTTTATTCACACCCCACATATCCACAAGACAAAGAACAATAATACCTGCAACAAGCCACTGTGCTTTAAATTTCTTCTCCAAAAACAGCCACAACATCACTGCACCAATCGCAATAATAAAGAAACTTCTCCACGCATCGGCAGTGAAAACCGAAACCCTCATATCTGTTAAGTTCGATAAAAATGGCTGTATATGTTCAGGCGGCAAAGCTTGAGCAAATGCCTGCATTTCAGAAGCTGAGATATACGTCGAGAAGAAAACTTTGGGTGCAATTGCAAACAGCAGGGCAAAACCTCCAGTAACACCCAAACTGATATAAAGCGGCTTTCTATTGCTGCGTAAACCCTCGGGTTTTGTAATCAACTCTTTAAGTGCCAATACCGCAAGAAGAGGAATAGCAAACTCAGCAATCACCAAAATAGACGAAACCGCCCTAAACTTATTATACATAGGTATAAAGTCGATGAAGAAATCGGTCAGCCCCATAAAATTCTTACCCCACGACAACAAGATAGAAAAAACCGTAGCTGCCAAGAGAGCCCATTTAACAGGACCCTTCACAATAAATAGGCCCAATACAAACAGCGCAAGAATAAAAGCACCCACGTAAACAGGACCCGACGTTCCGGGCTGATCTCCCCAATACTGACCAATTTGTTGATATATCTGTTGATATTCCGGTCGCGCCTTACTCATCGCTTTGTCATTCTCAGAAAGCGGAACCGAAGCACCACCTTTAGTATTAGGCACCAAAAGCGTCCAAGTCTCACCAATGCCGTAGCTCCACGCAGTAATATAATCGCGTTCCAACCCATCATCAGTTCTGTTGCCATCAGCGTGATGCGTGAGTTCCGATTTACCCCTCATTGTTTCTTTAGAGTACTCATAAGTATGATAAAGGTTGCTCAAATTTGCCGAAACCCCAATAATACCGGCAATCAGCAAAACACCCGTAGCCTTAAAAAAGTCGGCAAGCTCTTTCTTACGTAGTGCTTCAACAAAAAAGGCAATCACCATAAACAACATCACAAACAAGAAGTAGTAACTCATCTGAAAGTGATTAGATGATATCTGGAAAGCCACAAAAATCGTGAACAGCAATCCCCCCAACACATACTTTTTGCGGTATACATATACCAAACCCGCAATAGTAGGAGGAATATATGCAAGCGTTATAAACTTCCATATATGCCCGGCCGAAATTAATATAAAAAAGTAAGACGAAAATGTCCAAGCTATTGCCCCCAAGGCACTTATCAGCGGAGATGCCCTAAATGCCCGCATTAGGACATAAAACCCAAGCAGCATAATAAACAGAAGATACACATACTCAGGCAATAAAAGCGAATAAACCTTCTTAGCAGCATCAAGCGGTTTAGAAGAGTTGTACGTTGGGCTCATCTGATAAGACGGCATGCCACTAAACATCGATATATTCCATCTAGTGCGCTCACCATCATGCCGTTCCATATATTCACGTTGCTCCTGTCCCTGACCAATGGCCGCAAGTGAGTCGTGCTGAGAAATTACACGACCATCTATAACTGCCGGAGCAAAATATATAAATGATATAATGATAAACGCCACAATCGCTATCAGATCGGGCAATAGTTTTTTAAATCTCTCAGACATTTTTAAGTATTTATGCTTACAACTCCTTTGTTAAGATATTGAAGCTCTTTAAGTTAATGTTTTACGTTCTTTAAGATGTTTTGCGTTCTTTAAGATGTTTTACGTTCTTTAAGATGTTGAGTATCTTTAATTTGATGTTTACAGCTCCTCAATCTACAACTCCCTAATCCAGATGTTTCTAAAACTAATAGCCTCACTTGGGTCGCCATGATCCTGCAAAATAATTGGTCCGTCGCCATGCTCAATTACTTTCGGAAAACCAATATACTCTGTAGTACCCAAAATGGTAGTGTTATTTTGTAATAACACGCCATTCTGAATAACAGTTACAGTTGGCTTAGTTCTGTAAGTACCATCTTCCTTAAATGTGGGAGCCGTATAAATTATATCATAAGTATTCCATTCACCGGGAGGGTTCATTGCATTAACAAGCGGAGGCGTTTGTTTATAGATGCTTCCTGCCTGACCATTTACATAGGTCTCGTTTTCATAATTGTCTAATATCTGAACCTCATACATGCCTTGCAAATGCACACCGCTATTGCCTCTGCTCTGGCTCTCGCCTGTAATTCCTACCGGCACTTTCCACTCCATATGCAGTTGAAAATCTTTGAAATTCCTCTTTGTTTTAATATCGCCGGTACCTTTTTTAACAGTAAAAACTCCATTCTCCACTGTCCATCCTGCGGGGCTGCCATTTCTGCTTTCCCATTCCGAAAGATTGGTGCCGTCAAACAATATTATAGCATCAGACGGAGCATTTAATGCCTCTTGTGGCGATTTAACCGGAGTTACAACAGCCGGTTGTGGTAGCCAATACTCACTCATTGCAGGCGACATAGGTGCCTGTTTAGGATACTCTTTCTCCTGAGCAATGATGCTGTTTAAACCAAAGCAAACTGCAATCGAAACTAAAAGTGTTTTCTTTATCATAATTAAAAAATGTTTATACTTATATGTTTATCAATCAGATTATAAATCCGATAGATTATTCTTTAAAATCTTTTCCCTATAGTAATACCCAAGCGCGGATACGCGCCATCATTAATAAAATCTCTTCCCAAGCCGGTATAAACCTCACCAACCCAGTTGTTTTGCGAAATATATTTCCAACCGATGGCCAGTCCTAACCCCGCACCCATAACGTTTTCTTCATCCAAAGCAATTGTATTTCCATCATAATACATTTCACTTCTATCATAATTATAAATACCCCCGTTTGCTTCAATAAAAAAGCCCGCACCATACTTCCTCAGATTCTCAGAATTCCCTCCAAAGAACCAGCGTACATAAGGTGTAAACGCAAAATTAGAAAAATAAGCATCATCTTCAAGACCCACACCCAATGATGCCCCTACACTGATATCGGCGTTGAGAATTCTTTCATAGGTAATTTCAGGAAATGAGGCAAAAATGGTAGTGCCAAGATTCAACTTCAGTTCATTTTGAGGAATATCTTTCGATAATTTCCATCCCATTGCCCGATATGTCTTTTGCGAAAACATTGATAGGCTCACAAATAGTGCAATAATTAGAAGTGCATGTTTCTTCATACAGATATTTTTAATGATTGATTTATATAATAGAAACCGAAATGTGAGTGATTCACAACTCAGTCTCAATTAGTAACTATCTATCAGATGCAAATCTAGTTAAATAGTTGCAATAGTTTAGTTAATTTAACCATAGTGTTGAATTTAACCATGGTCTGGTGATTAACTAGGTTAAAACAACTAAGATAAACAACCAGGATATTCTGAACTAAACCGCTTGGGTGCCTAAATTAACCAACCTGACTCCCCGGGCTAACTACACTACCCGGCTTCACCAATGCCAACGTACCATCTGCATTCTCAGCCGAAAGTATCATACCCTCAGAAAGGATACCACGCATTTTACGTGGTGCTAAATTGGCAATAAAGCAAACCTGCTGTCCAACAAGCTCTTCGGGGTTAGGGTAATACGCAGCAATTCCCGAAAGAATAGTGCGTTTGTTTAGCCCATCATCAAGCAAAAATCGCAACAACTTATCCGTTTTGGGCACCCTCTCGCACTCAATAACCGTTGCCACTCTAATATCCAATTTCTCAAAAGTCTCAAAATCAATAGCTTCCTTAATAGGCTTAGCCTTTTGCGCTGCCTTCTCGCCCGCCTTCTCCTCAGCCTCATTAGCAATTTTGGTATCGTGAAGTTTCTGAACCTGCTTCTCAACAGCCTCATCCTCAATCTTGTCAAACAATAATTCAGAAGTCCCAAGAGCATGCCCCTCAGTTAGCAGGTCGAAATTACCCAGTCGGTCCCATCCCAAACTATCAACC
>LSQX01067510.1_pt1 | contig 13115 bp, 9 predicted proteins | sample 654561 | NCBI WGS metagenome assembly LSQX01 (sample SAMN04489861, study PRJNA283612) | anaerobic digester metagenome | isolation source: 4 biogas reactors fed with cattle manure at either 37C or 55C with and... | place: Denmark: Kongens Lyngby | collected 2014 | reverse complement strand
CCCTGCTCAAGATACGCTGCCAAAACAGTCGGTGGGACGGGCGCGACTGGGCAATCTCATTGCGCTTCCCTTGCAAGGCGATTGCCGACGTCGGGGCACTACGGTCTTTGCGGATCCAGAAACATGGTCACCGTTCTCCGATCAGTTTGCCGCGCTGTCCTCCGTTGCCGTCGTAACGCATGAGCAGATAGCTGAGATTGCGAAATCCGCTGAGAACGCGCGCCTGGGACCGGCTGAGAACCTCTCATATAGGCCGAGGAGGGCAGCACTACGAAGCGGTGCGGGTGGTCGCAAACGCCAAAGGATCGAGCTTCGACTTGACTCGACCATCCATGTTCCGACTGCGCAGCTGCCGGGGAACCTGATCACTGAGTTGAAGCACTTGGCTTCGGTGGCGAACCCGGAGTTCTTCCGCAAGCAGGCGCAGCGCTTCAGCACCTATGGCACACCCAGGTACGTGACTTGCTTCGAGCACGATGATCACGAGATTCGAATCCCGCGAGGCTTACTCGATGAAGCGATGCAGCGACTAGAAGAAGCTGGGTTCACCACGAGACTCTCGAAACCTCGCACCAAGCGAAGGCCGAGCCTTGATCTCGAGTTCAAGGGAAAACTGCGATCAGAGCAGTCGGAGTGCGTCGAAGCGGTCAAGAAATACGACTCCGGGGTTCTGGTCGCACCACCGGGTTCGGGCAAAACTGTGATCGCGTGTGCGCTGATTGCCGCCCGCGCAGTTCCCACGGCGATTCTCGTCAATCGGGCCGAGCTGCTGGTTCAGTGGAGGGAGCGACTGACACAATTCCTTTCGATCGAGGAGAAGCAGATTGGTCAACTGGGGGCTGGGCGGCGGAAGCGCAAAGGTGACATCGACCTCATCATGATGCAGACTCTTGCGCACCGGAACGGTGATCCGACAATCCTGAACGAATACGGCCAGGTGATCATTGACGAGTGTCACGCGATCGCTGCTCCCGCCGTTGAGGCGGCGCTTCGGCAGGCCAACACTCCGCGATGGCTCGGTATGACGGCAACTCCGTACCGTTCTGACCAAATGGATGGTCTGATCACCATGCAGTGTGGACCTATCCGTCACACCATGTCATCGGAAAGCAACGTCGATCGAGTGCTGAAGATTCACACGACCGAGTTCACCACTGATGAACCAGGCACAGATGGGCCGTCGATCCAGGCGATCTACACCGAACTGGTTCACGATGCCTCGCGTAACGCGCTGCTCGTGGATGAGATCGCTTCATCTGCTGCGGAGAAGCGGTGCTGTCTGGTGCTTACGAATCGGCTGGACCATCTTGAAGCGCTCAGCGATGAACTCGGGCAGCGCGTGAAGGTTCCGGTGCTGTCTCTGCACGGTCGGCTAGCACCAGCGGAACGGCGCGAGATTCGAGGCCGTCTTGCTGAGATTATGTCGACCGGCGAGCCATTCGTTCTGGTTGCAATCGACAAAGTCGCAGGAGAGGGACTCGATCTACCCACCCTCGACACGTTGTTTCTCGCGGTGCCGATCTCGTTCAAGGGAAAAGTTGTGCAGCAGCTCGGACGGATCACCCGCGGCTCTTCCTCAAGCGGTGACGCAGCAACCGTGGTGCACGATTTTCATGACTCGAATGTTCCGTTACTCGATCGCATGCATGCGCGCCGAACAAGAGTGATACGAAGAGAAGGATTCCGCATAGTCGGAAGGTGAGCTAAACTGTTGGTGCGGCGGGCAGTAGCCCTCAGAACCTGGCAGTCTTCCGGACGGTACGACGGGCCAGGTTCACGCATTTTTACAACATGATGAGTCGGTGTTCAACGAGTGGCTCGGCGCGACGTTTCCAGTCGCCACCGCTCGAATAGCACCAGGCTACTGCGTCGCTTACCCACAACAGTGGGTACTCGTGCGGTGCCGCATGTTGATATTTGAGGTCGATGTTCTTTTCCTGGCGGAGGATGCTCGCAATGAGTTTTCGATCAGCGCCCATAAGAGAATCGTCTCGTTCTAGGATGAGCTGATCTGCTCCGGAGTGGCAGGCTGCAGCCGCGACCCCGGCTATGCACAAATCGCGAGCCTCTTTGCTCGGTCGACCCTTTGCAATCCAGACTGCGACGCGCACGTCGAGTTCATTCATGCGGGACAGGATTTCACGACGACGGCTGTCGCGTTCGCTTTTGAAATGAATGCGACGCTGGCCTGGCTTCAACAGTGATCGGAGCGCTTTCTCTGAGGCCTGCACTGACCTTCCCGAAGATGCTGTAGCGACAACGTAGTAGCCACGTGCCTTCGACTCATCCACATATAGGCGGTCGGAAGCTAGGAAGATCATTGCTCGATTTTACTGTGAACGAGATGCTGGTTGACCGAGTCAGAAGTCCGCCCAATGTGCGACGGGGTATCGGCGGTAACGGCTAGCTGATCCGGGCCATTTCCGGGCCATTCTTTTCGTGAAAGCAACTGAAACTCACTGACACTCGCCGACGGAATCCGATCACTCGCATCCCGGGAGTGAGATCATCCCGAGCGCGGCCTCGGAAAGGGAAGTTTGCCAGAGCGTCGCAGTAGCCATAGATCGAGAGCAGGAACCGTTGTGCGATTTCCGGCCCTGCTTCGCCCGCGATCCAGTCATAGGTTGCGTGCAACTGTTGATGAGCGCGCGGTGATGTAGATGACCCGATGCGTCACGACGAGCTGTCGGCAAGGCGCTCAGCGTGCCAACGGGAGAGTTCGGCACGCATCTCTTCGGAGCTGATAGCCCGCGAGGGATCGGCGCACAGCTCTTCGACGGAGGCGATGACCTCGGTGCGCAGCCAGTTCTCGACTGCTTCGTCGCGCACCACCTCGCTCTCGCTGGCGTATGCACCGGACGCGACGCGCTCTTTGAGGGCGTCAGCCATGTTGTTGGGGAGGGTGATGCTGAGCTGCTTCGTGGTGCGCATGATCGAACCTCGCTTTTGAGTATGACTCGATCCTGCTCGTCTACTGATGGGGATCAAGCCCAAGTGTCATCGGCGTCGCACTGGCCGGGTCTCTTGCGGCACTCGCGCTCAGCAGAACGCCTCGTCGACTCGTGCGACGCAGCCTGGATTGACCCGGGCGTCTTTCGGAGCGGCTTTTCGGTATTCTGGCGGCATGCTCCGCACAGTCATCTGGTCGTTCGCCGTGCTGATGCTTGCGGCGGTCGGGCTCGCACCGGCGACGGCGCACGCTGCGCCGCACGACGTGCAGCACCTGGCCTCGGTCGATGACTTCGAGTTCGCGAGCTTCGACGCAGACTACTATCTTGATCGCGACGACCACGGGCAGTCGATGCTGCGCACGGTCGAGACACTCGTCGCCGAGTTTCCCGACATCGACCAGAATCGTGGCATTCGCAGATCGATTCCCGAGCGTTACCTCGGCCGTCCGACCGATCTCGTCATCGTCTCGGTGACCGATGGTGAGGGCAACCCCCTGAGCTACGAGACCGATAGCGACGACGACGTGCTCTCGATCACGATCGCTGCCGACGACTACGTGCACGGCACGCGCATCTACGTCATTGAATACGAGCAGCGCAACGTCACCGAGTTCTTCTCGAACACCGGCCGTGACGAGTTCTACTGGGATGTTAATGGCCTTGACTGGGCGCAACCCTTCGAACGTGTCACCGCCACGGTGCACCTCCCTGCCGAACTGCACGAACGACTCACCGGGCACGTCTCCGCCGTGCAGGGCGGAGACGGCTCCCGGCAGCCAGCCACCGCCCAGCCCGCCACCACCGACGGGCTTGTCTTCGCAAGCGACGGGCCGCTCGGCCCGCACCAGACCCTCTCGTTCTCGATCGGCTTCGCACCCGGCACCTTCGCGGTGCGCGACAGCGGCTTCTTCGCCGCGCCTGCCCCGCTGATCTCCGCGATCGCAGCGGTCGTTGCCCTCGGCACCGCAGTGGCTGCTGCGGTCGTGCGCCGGCGCCACCTGCGCGATGCTCCGGGGCGCGGCATCATCGTGCCCGAGTACGAACCCCTCAGCGGCGTCAACGTGCTCACCGCCGCCAATATCTATGGGAGTGTGACGCGCGCTATCCCCGCACAACTGGTCGATCTCGCCATACGCGGCAGCGTGCGCCTGCTCGAAGCCCAGGGCGAGAAACGGGGCAAGCGCGGCTACCGCATCGAGTTGCTCGACGCCACCGACACCGACGTGCACGAGTACAAGGCCGTGCAGGCGGTGTTCGGCTACGACCCGGTGCCCGGAGCGATCCGCGATCTCAGCACACGCGACGGCACGACCGCAAGCGGGTTCGAGAAGCTGCAGCAGCAGATCAGCGTCGACGTGCTCGCCAACGGTCTGCGAAAGCCCTACCCGGCGAAACTGGTTACCGTGCTGCTCATCGTGGCGTCGATCGCGGCGCTCACCGGCGCCATCTCGGGCGGCGTCTCGCTCGACCAGGTGTACGGTGGCGCGTGGCCCGGTGTCAGTCTCGCCGTGTCGTTCGCTGGGCTGGTGGCGGCGATCGTGCTGATCTCGCGGCGGCCGCTGACCGCGCGCGGGGTCGAGATTCGCGACCATTTGCGTGGCCTAAAGATGTATATCAAGCTCGCCGAGGCAGATCGGCTGCGGTACCTGCAATCTCCTGAGGGGGCGGATCGCGCCCCGCTGTCGGGCGTGGCCGACCCTGAGGGCGAGGAAATGCGTCTCGTGCACCTGCACGAGCGGCTGCTGCCGTACGCGATGCTGTTCGGGCTCGAGAAACGTTGGGCCGCCGAACTCGCCCGACTGTACGAGACGAACGATGTGACGCCGAGCTGGTACATCGCGCCCCTCGCGTTCAACGCTGGAAACTTCTCATCGAGTTTCGGTGCGTTTTCGTCGAGCCTGGGCGGTGCCTACGGCGCCTCATCGTCAGGCGGGTCGAGTGGCGCCTCAGCCGGCGGGGGCGGGGGAGGTGGCGGGGGAGGCGGCGTCTGACCTCCACGAAATGACGGGTACCCCGGTGCGGAGCAGCACGTCAACCGCATGGAGCAAGCCCGAAACGTCGATCACAACACGAACATGAGCGAGAAGCATCCGATCGAAGGTGGCGGCAGGCTGCAGCTGCGACCCCAGCTATGCACAAAACGCGAGCCTCCTTGCTCGGTCGACCTCTTATGATCCAGACTGCGACGCGTCTGTCGAGAGTATCCATGTGAGACGGGTCTCACGGCGTCGGCTGTTGTGCTCGCCCGCTATCTGTCGAATACCTTCGGTCATTGAAGGAGATCTACTACGATCAGACACGAGGGGTCAGCGAGCCTGCTGCCACCTCACCTACGGCCCTCCGACCACCCCGGACCAATTCACTTCGTGGATGATCTGTATGTGCCGCGGCTTAGCGTGCCGCGACCCGGTCGAGCGCCCCGCGCAAGTCACGGATCAGGTCATCGACTGATTCCAGCCCGATTGAGAGTCTGAGCAAGCCGGGTGTGACCCCGAGCTGAGCATTGATCTCGGGTGAAAAGGTGCCATGGGTCGAAGACAGGGGATGCAGCACCATCGAACGGGTATCGCCGATGCCCGTCATGCGTGAGAAGATGCGCAGCCCATTGAAGAACGCGCGAGCGCCTTCGACGCCGCCGTGCACCGTGACCCCGAAGACGGAGCCGGTGCGACCCCGACCCTGGGCATCGGCCCCGTAGTCGTGCACTGCGAGTTCGTGCAGCGGGCTCGACGGAAGGCCCGCATAGTCAACCGATTCGACTTCGGGCTGCTTTTCGAGCCATGCGGCAATCTCGATCGACGAAGCAACGTGCCGCTCCATACGCAGTGACAGCGTTTCTAACCCCTGGTGCAGCAGAAACCCGTGCAGTGGGGAGAGCGTCGGGCCGATATCGTTGACCACCGACTCGCGCACAGCGCGGGCATAGGCGCCGGCGCCGAACCGTTCGAGCATCGGAGCAACGTTCGGTCGCGACGACCGCGTGATCAGGGGAAAGGAGCGACCCGCGCGTTCTGCGGCCGCCCAGTCAAAGGTGCCCCCGTCAACAACGGCACCGCCGACAGCGGCACCGTGGCCCGTGAGAAACTTCGTGGTGGAGTGCACGACAATGTGGCAGCCGTGCTCAAACGGACGAATGAGCGCCGGCGTTCCCACCGTGTTATCGACCACAACCGGCAGGTGGTAGCGCGCAGCGACCTCAGCGATGCGCCGCAAATCAGTGATGTCATTGCGAGGGTTCGGAATCGTCTCCGTGTAAATCGCTTTGGTGTTGGGGCGGATTGCCCGCTCCCACTCAGCGTCGTCAGCGGCATCCCACACGGAGTCGAAGGTGATGCCGAAGCGTGCGAAGCTGCGACCGAACAGGATGCGTGTGCCCCCATAGATCGACCCGGTCGACACGATGTGATCGCCGTGCTGCGCGAGTGCGAAGAGCGCAGCCGAAATGGCTGCCTGTCCGCTCGCAACAGCAACAGACGCCACACCCCCCTCAAGGGATGCGAGCCGATCCTCAGCTACCCAGTTGGTCGGGTTACCCTGGCGCGAGTAGATCGGCGCCCGCTCACTCGGCGAGAAGCTGTTGGGTGTTTCGCGGCCAGGGAGGTCTTCAGCTCGCCAGTGGATACTGCCGTCGAAGCGGCTCACCTGATCGTCGAAATCATCGAACAGGTATCCCGCAGAGAGCGCGATTGGCGGCACCCGTAACCCGTTGTTCTTGTCATGATATTCGCCCGCGTGCACCTGGCGGGTGTCGAAACCATATCCGTTCCAATCGTAGACGGGCGTGGCGACAGTCGAGTCGTGGCGAATGGGCCCAGTGCTTCCCGTGGTCGAAGAACTCATCATGCACCCTCCTGCTTGGGCAGTATGGCGGCGATTCGGTCAATCGCCGCGCAGAGCGTCTCGGGGGCGCAGGCGAGGTTGATCCGTGCATGACCCTTGCCGCCGTCACCAAAGTGGGCGCCGTCGTTCAGCGCGACACGGGCATCCTCGAGAATGCGCTCGGCCGGGCGCTCGCCAAGCCCCGCGCCACGCAGGTCGAGCCAGGCGAGATACCCGGCTTGGGGGCGGGTGTGACGCACTCCGGGCAGGTGATCGCGAACCCGTGTGGCGAGCAGTTCATCGTTCGCGCGTGACTGTGCGATGACGCGGTTAAGCCAGTCGCCCGCACTGCGGAACGCCGCGACATTCGCGTGCAGGCCGAGAATTGAGGCGCGGGTGACGACCTCTGGAGGCAGGGTGCGCAGGATCTCATTCGCCCGGCTCTCGGCTGCGACAATCACCGAGCACTTCACGCCAGCGAGGTTCCAGCCCTTGCTTGCCGAGGTCGTGGTGACCGAGAGCGCACCAGCGGCGGCGGCGAGCGGTGCGAAAGGCACGAACGTCTTGTCAGGGTGGGTGAGCGGGGCGTGAATCTCGTCGGAGATGACGAACACACCATACGCAGCGGCGAGACGCGCGAGCTCTGCCAGCTCCTCAGCCGTGTGCACAGTGCCGTGCGGGTTGTGCGGGTTACACAGCAGAAACGCATCGATCCCCGAGACGAAGGCCGTTTCGATTGCTGCGAGATCGAGACGGGCAGGGGCGACCGATGAGGGAGCGGCTGCGTCTTCGGCAACACCGGGGCCCGGGCACAAGGGAATCTCGACAATCTCGAACGGCACCTCTGAGAGCATCTCGAAGAACCCCGGGTAGACCGGCACTGGGAGCGCGATTCTGCCGCCCTCGGGCAGGAACACCCGCAGTGATTCGACGATGCCCGTGGCGACGTCGGTCGCGAGGTGCACGTGTTCGTGCGGGATATGCCAGCCCCAGCGATCCCGCGCGAAATCGGCAAAGGCTCCGGCGAGCGGACCCGGACCATCGAGGTAGCCGAGATCAGAGGCAGACACGCGAGAGATGATGCTCTCCTGCACCACGGGCGCGACGGCAAAATCCATCTCGGCAACAAACAGAGGGAGCACGTCGGCGGGGTATCTGGTCCACTTGATACTGGTGCGCTGCGTGCGAAGCAGCGACGGCTCAAGTGCCGGTAAACAACCTTCATCCTGGGCGGGGAGGCCGTCGACCCGTGCTCTCTCGTCGTGTGTGTGACAGTGGTGACCCTTCATTCACTCATCGTGGCAGTCGATGGTGTCAAGCTCCAAGGTCTTGGGTAACGCACAGTAACACTCTGCGTTCGTAATACGAGGTAACTGGGTTTCTCAATGCGAGCCCTGTGTACGCACAATGATCGTGGCGACCTCCTCAGCGCCACAACCGGATGGTCAGGCAGAGAAAACAGACGTTCATGGCAGACAGTTACACATTCAAGATCACGACCACGAGTTTTGACGAGCACTACTCGCCAGCAAATGCGACACGGCTCACCACAAACTTTGCAAACCTCGCTCGCGGGCCGCACCGGCAACAGAATCTTCGGAACGCATTCACGATGATTGACCGGAGGTTCAACGACCTCGCCCATTGGGACAATCCGAACGGGGAGCGATACACAGTGACGTTAGAGATTGTCTCCGCGACACTGCAACTCCCACCACACAGCGGTGAACCAGAGTTTCCCCTGCTCGAGATGCTTGATGTGCAGATCGTTGACCACCTGACCGGCACCGCACACCGGGGCATTGTCGGGAACAGCTTCTCGTCGTATATTCGCGATTATGACTTCAGCGTTCTGCTCCCTGCGGTGAGCGAACACGCGACGAGTCTGACCATCCCAGACGATTTCGGTGATTTACACGGCAACCTTTTTCAGAGATTCTTAGATTCCGACGCGTACCAACGGCAGTTCACCGCGTCCCCGGTCATCTGTATCAGCGTGTCGACGAGCAAAACTTACCGGCGCACCGAGAACCACCATCCTGTTCTCGGTGTTGAGTATGAGCAGAGTGAGTACTCACTCACCGACGAGTATTTCCGAAAGATGGGACTGAGGGTCAGATACTTTCTTCCACCGGGAGGGAAGGCCCCGCTGGCCTACTACTTTCAAGGCGACCTGCTGGGTGACTACAGCGTGTTGCAGCTCATTGGAACGATCAGCACGATGGAAACCTTCCAGAAGATCTATCGTCCAGAAATCTACAATATGAACGCTGCCGCTGCCGCGGTGTATCAACCGAAGCTTGATGAGCAAGACTACTCGCGCACCCAGATTGGGTACGATCGCGAAGAACGCAGCCAGTTGGCAAAGAAGCAGGGTTTCTACGCTGCGGAGCACCTCATCGAGCCGCACGGAGCGGCACTCGCCCAGTGGGTTGCAGCGCATCCTGCTGACCTTTCACACGGAGGCGGAACGCTATGACTCATCAGAAACTCTTACCCACATCGCTCGTTGGTAGCCTGCCAAAACCGTCGTGGATCGCGGAGCCAGAAGTGCTCTGGCCTGCCTGGAAGCTTGAGGGTGAGGCACTTCTCGAGGCTCAGCACGACGCGTTATGCATCGCCGTGCAAGAGCAGCAGGTGAGTGGCATTGACATCATCAGCGACGGTGAGCAAACACGGCAACACTTCGTGACGACGTTCATTGAACATCTCGCCGGTGTTGATTTTCAGCAGCGTGAAATGGTTCGGATCCGCAACCGATACGACGCAAGCGTGCCAACCGTGATCGGTGCGGTGAGCCGCAGGCAACCAGTATTCGTCGAAGCCGCGAAGTTTCTCCGTTCACAAACCGATCACCCCATCAAGTGGGCGCTTCCCGGCCCGATGACGATGGTTGACACCCTCTACGACAGCCACTATCAGAACCGTGAAACGCTCGCCCTGACGTTCGCGCAGATTTTGAATGAAGAGGCGAAAGAGCTCGAAGCGGCAGGTGTTGACATCATTCAGTTTGATGAACCGGCGTTTAACGTCTACTTCGATGACGTGCGCAACTGGGGAGTGGAAGCACTGGAACGCGCGGCTGAGGGGTTGCGGGCAGAGACGGTCGTGCACATTTGCTACGGATACGGTATCGAGGCAAACACTGAGTGGAAGGCAACGCTCGGGTCTGAGTGGCGGCAGTACGAGGAGTTCTTCCCACTGCTACAGCAATCGAGTATCGACACGGTCTCGCTGGAGTCCCACCACTCTCACGTTCCGGTCGACCTCATCGGTCTCATCCGCGGGAAGAACGTGATGCTTGGGGCGATTGACGTCGCGGACCACACGATCGAAACTCCGGAAGAAGTCGCTGATACCTTGCGGAGGGCCTTGGAGTTTGTGGACGCAGACAAACTCATTCCGAGCACCAATTGCGGTATGGCGCCACTTTCACGAGATGTTGCGCGCCAAAAAATGCTCGCACTCTCTGCTGGGGCACAGCTGGTGCGTGACGAACTCGCGAGAACGGCGTCGTTCGGGCCGCTTTCGCGCTCAATGTGCGTGTGAAGTGTGATGCGTGCACTCGACGCTCACCTCGGTAGGTGAGCTCCTGCCGGGCACCGCAATAACTGCCTGTATTTTGCTGTGCGCGTTGGAAGCAGGTTCTGCTACGGTTGCGAACACGGAGGCTGCGCTCATACCAGGCGTAGCGGATTGCTCAGCAGGAGGGCTCATGCCAAATACAATCGTCAACTCGGCAAGCACCGTCTGGAACGGTGAACTCTTCAGCGGCTCGGGCACCACGAGTCTCGACACTTCTGGTGCAGGCAGCTTTCCTGTCGCGTGGAAGTCGCGTGGCGAAGAAGGGGGTAGCACGACCACACCCGAAGAGCTCATCGCCGCGGCACACGCTACCTGCTTCGCGATGAACCTCGCCAACACGCTCACGAAGCACGGCACCCCTCCGACGAAGCTTGAGACGAGCGCCGATGTGTCGTTTGTGGCGGGAACCGGTATCACCGCAATCCACTTGAAGGTGGTAGCAACAGTTGACTCGATCAGCGCCGAAGACTTTGCTCGCATCGCTGAGGAGGCGAACGAAACCTGCCCCGTGTCGCAGGCACTCGCGGGCGTCAAGAACATCTCGCTTGAGGCGTCGCTGAGCTGAAACCACTATGCCGTTGAACCGTCATGGGCGAGAGTCTGCCCATCGACCGAGTCTGTTTCGATCGCGCGGCGGGGGAAGTTCTTCACGCCCAGTGAACGCATCTCCATCTGCGCGGCATGTGCGATACGCAATCGATGGTGCTCTCGAGGATGCCCCAACGGGAACCTCGCTTGCCGAGGCGCTACGGCTGGCCCACGGCGAACCTCATCGCACCGCCATCTGTCTCTTTCCATCTCCGAGCCCAGCTGACATAGATGAGCTTGCGACTGCCTGGGATCTGCATCCGGTGCTGGTCGAGGATCTGCGCCTCGGTGATCAGCGGCCAAAGATAGAGCGCTACGGGGATGTGGTGTTTCTCGTCATCCGTTCGGCGCAGTACATTGACGAAACCGAAGACGTAGAATTCTGTGAGTTTCACGTCTTGGTGCGGCAAGAAGCAATTGCGATTATTTGCCAGGACGAGCGGTGGATCGATGGCTCAGATGCTTCACGACTGCCTGGGCAGCAGCTTGACGCGCTCCTTCGCGGAGAACATACCCCTCGCCATGAAGACGGTGTACACCCGCTGGGCTCAGAATCCGTGCTGTACCGTTTTCTTGACGCCATCGTTGACGGGTTCGCGCCCGTGCTCCACGGACTCTCCTTAGATCAGGAACAGATTGAGCTGCAGGTGTTCAGTGGCGATACCGCGGTCACCGAGCGCATCTACCGTCTCAGTCGTGAGGTGATCGGCCTGCAGCACACGATGTCGGCGCTCACCGATCTTCTCAACGCGCTCATCCGAGGGTTTGACCGCCATGAGATTCCCGAATCGCTGCGTGCATACCTGCATGATGTCCTGGATCACCTCACGCAAGAGTATTCGCGGGTGCTCGAGCTCCGAGAAGCGCTGTCCCAGATCCTCAGCGTCAACGCGACGCTGGTCGCGCAACGTCAGAACGACGACATGAAAAAGATCTCGGGATGGGCCGCGATTCTGTTTGCGCCCACGCTGATCGGTGCGATCTACGGCATGAACTTCGACCGCATGCCTGAGTTGCAGTGGTCGATCGGGTACCCCGGTGCGCTGATTGCGATGGGTCTCTTGGCAGCTGGTCTCTATGTCGTGTTCAAACGAAAGAAATGGATGTAGGAGGTATGCACATGCAGACACGCTGGTGCCACAGAGCTGCACATCGGTGCGACTGGTCACGGTCTCTGTGAAGCCAGAACGCCACCTTCTTCGGACTCACCAGGCCCGGCAGACAAAGATGCCTTTCGGATTGCGGGGAGCGTCAGCAGACTGAGCAACGCAGTCACCGCGGCGGCAGCGTATAGGGCAACATAGTTGTCGGTGGCCCCAGAAACGGGATCTCCCGATCCGACGCGCAAGAGCAGCGCAGCGAGCATTGGTCCGCACACCTGAGGCAGCGTCTCGGCGACCGTGAGTACGCCGAGGGATCTGCCTGCGTGATCCGCGGGGATTACACGCATCGCGAGCGCCAGGTTGACTGCCAAGTATACGCCCACCGCGAGGCCTCCAATCGCTGTTGCGATCCAGAGCAGCAGTGGCGTTTCTGCCATCGCGCGTGTGCCCGCGCCGATGGCAAGACCAAGGGAACCCACCGCAAGAAACGGTAAGTAGTGCCGATAACGTGATGCCAGGGCGCCGCCGCACACCGACCCGATGACCACGCCGGCCCCGCCGATGAGGGTCGCGATCATTGCTACCGGCGTGGCCGTCACCGCATTACCAGTCATGCGGTCAATCACGAGGTAAAGCGTAAACGCGGTTGTAAGAGACAGTGCTATCTGCATTGCCAACCGCTGTAGCCAGACGGCAAGAAAGGTTGACGTGGCTCCCGGCGCCGTGTGGAGAAATTTCATCCGCGAGTCTCGGCTGAGCCTTGGTCGAGGCGTGGGAAGTGACTGCTGCGTGGTGGCAGGGAGGTCGCGCAGTCGCAGCGAGAGCATGACGACAATCACCGCCGCAAGGGGCATGATGAGCGACACGAGCGCTATGTGGCTCGGAAACAGTGCCGAGAGTGCGAGCGGAGGTAGCATGCCGAGAAACGCCGCCGCAGTGAAGACACCCGAGGCTGAAGCACGTCGCTCATCGGTAAGAGAGTCGGCAAGCAGTGCAGCGGTTGCCGCGAGCGTGGCATTGAACGCGACCTGAGCGCAGACCCAAATTGAACAGACGAGCGAGGCGGTGA
>LSQX01218014.1_pt1 | contig 13116 bp, 12 predicted proteins | sample 654561 | NCBI WGS metagenome assembly LSQX01 (sample SAMN04489861, study PRJNA283612) | anaerobic digester metagenome | isolation source: 4 biogas reactors fed with cattle manure at either 37C or 55C with and... | place: Denmark: Kongens Lyngby | collected 2014 | reverse complement strand
CTCCTCGCCCTCCTCACCGATGATGGCGATCACGGAGCCGACGTCGACGGTGTCGTCCTCGTCCGCCTTGATCTCCAGCAGCACACCGGCCTTCGGGGACGGGATCTCGGTGTCGACCTTGTCGGTGGAGACCTCGAGCAGCGGCTCGTCGACCTCGACGCGGTCACCAACCTGCTTCAGCCACTGGGTGATGGTGCCTTCGGTGACGGATTCGCCCAGTTCGGGCATCTCTACGGAGAACGCCATAGTGTTTCTGACTCCTCGAAAGTCGTTAGTTGATCGATAGCTAATGACCCCAGCGTACCGGGTTTGATCAGCCTGGTGTCACCGAGTATCCCGTTAGAAGTTTCGGTGCACCTACAATTGTAAGGCGTGTTCAATCTATTCGGTCGCAACAAGTCCCGGTCCGGTCTCCGGCCACCCCGCGCCCCCGGGGAGACCATCCGCCCGGAGGATGCCGAGTACCTCCGCCGCTGGTGCGAGGGAAGGGCCTTCGTGGAGGCCTTTGTTGAGCCGGAGACCGTGGTCAACGAGATGTCCGTCGTGCTTGTCGACGAGCACGGGGAGTTCACCCGCCGCCGCATCGGAGGCCCCAAGGGCATCGACGCCGTGCAGAAACTGCTCGGTGTCCCCGTCTACGACGTGGAGGAGACCGGGTACCCCCAGCGCATGCGGGAGCGGATCGAGTACGAGCGCATCCTGCGCAAGCGCGAGGAGCAGCGGCGGCGTCGGGCGGCCTTCGACCGGGGTGAACTGCCCGACTGATCCGGGCGTGGGGGAAAGGTGTGTAGCAGTGCGTGTTTCAGCTCCCTGAAACGGCACTGCTACACACCTTTCGACCTCCCCGACGGCTACTCGGAGGCGATCTCCGCCAGCAGCGCCAGGAAGGTGCGCACCGGGACGCCGGTGGCACGCTTCGGGGTGTAGCCGTGGACGGAGCCGGAGTTGAAGGACGGGCCGGCGATGTCCAGGTGGGCCCACTCGATGCCCTCGTCGATGAACTTCGACAGGTACAGGCCGGCGAACTCCATGCCGCCCCAGCGGGTGTTGTCGACGTTGCGCATGTCGGCGGTGGGGGACTTGATGGTCTCCTCGTGCTCCTCGAGCAGCGGCATGGCCCAGGCGGGCTCGCCGACGTCTCGGCCGGTGGCGGCGACGCGGTCGCGGAAGGCGTCGGAGCCCATCACGCCGGTGGTGCGGGTGCCCAGGGCGACCATCTGCGCACCGGTGAGGGTGGCGACCTCGAGCAGGTAGTCCGGCTTGTCCTCGGACGCGCGCGCGAGGGCGTCGGCAAGCACGAGGCGGCCCTCGGCGTCGGTGTTGATGATCTCGGAGGTCTGGCCGCCGTAGTGGGTGATCACGTCACCCGGGCGGGTGGCCCGGCCGTCGGGCATGTTCTCGGCGAGCGGCAGGGTGGCGGTGATGTGGACCGGCAGGTTGAGCTTCGCGGCGGCGATGACGGTGGCGGCGACGGCGGCGGAGCCACCCATGTCGGAGATCATGGCCTCCATGTTGGCGCCCGGCTTGAGGGAGATGCCGCCGGTGTCGAAGGTGATGCCCTTGCCGACCATCGCGACGGACTTCTTCGCCTTCTTCCTCGGGGACCAGGTGAGGCGGACCAGGCGCGGCCCGCGCTCGGAGCCCTGTCCGACGGCGAGGATGCCGCCGAAGCCCTGCTTGGCCAGGGCCTTCTCGTCGAGGACCTCGACCTTGAGCCCGGCCGCCTTGCCCTCGTCGGCGAGCAGGCCGGCGTAGGTCTCGGGGTAGAGGTGGGAGGAGGGGGTGTTGACCAGGTCACGGGCGAGGGCGACGGCCTCGGCGGTGACGCGGGCGGTCTCGAACTCCTGCTTGTCGCCGCCGACGAACACGATCTTCTCGACGCCGCCGTTCTCCGCCTCCTCACTCCGGATGCCGCGGTAGTGGTACGCGCCGAGGATCAGGCCCTCGACGGCGGCGGCGAGGCCGAAGACACCCAGGGTGGTGGCGACGGTGCCGACCTTCTTCAGGGAGCGGGCGGCACATCCGGCGGCGCGGCGGAGGATCTCGTCGGTGAGCTCCTCCGCATCACCCAGGCCGACGGCGACCACGGACCTCTTGCGGAAGGGCACGCGCGTGATCTCGTTGGCCTTGCCCGTGGCACCGACGGCGGTGAGGGCGTCGAGGACCTCGCGGGAGGCGGCGTCGTCGAGAAGGACGGAGGCCGGCAGCTCCGGGCCGTCCTCACCGCAGAGGACGGGGACGAGCAGTGCGTCGGGGGTCTTCGGGGCCTTCTTGGCCAGCTCGACGGCGGGGGTGGTGCCGCGGGCGGGAAGGGTGAAAGTGGGGTTCGCCATGGAAAGTACCTCCTGAGATTGACAAGCGATGAACCCAGCTTATAGAGATCACCTCTGGGTCGTCGGTGTAGCGTGTTCCCCATGACGTCTCTCAATTTCACCGTGAACCGTACGAGCACCCCGACGTCCGATGAGGCGCGCGAGGAGATTCTGCAGAATCCGCGGTTCGGCAAGAACTTCACCGATCACATGGTCACCATCGAGTGGTCCGAGGACAAGGGCTGGCACGACGCCCGCGTGCGTCCCTACGAGGCCATCCCGATGGATCCCGCGACCACGGTGTTCCACTACGGCCAGGCGATCTTCGAGGGCATCAAGGCCTACCGTCAGCCGGACGGCTCCATCGCCACCTTCCGCCCGGAGCGCAACGCCGAGCGCATGCAGCGTTCCGCCGAGCGCATGGCCATGCCGCCGCTGCCGACCGAGGACTTCCTCGAGGCGCTCCGCCTGCTTGTCGACGTCGACCGTGACTGGGTCCCCGCCGCCGGCGGCGAGGCCAGCCTCTACCTGCGTCCCTTCATGATCTCCACCGAGGTCTCCCTGGGCGTCAGCCCGGCCAACCGGTACACCTTCTTCGTCATCGCCTCCCCGGTCGGGGCGTACTTCACCGGTGGCGTCAAGCCGGTCTCCGTGTGGCTGAGCGAGGACTACGTCCGTGCCGCCCCGGGTGGCACCGGTGCCGCGAAGTTCGCCGGCAACTACGCCGCCTCCCTGCTGGCGCAGGCACAGGCGGAGGAGAAGGGCTGCGACCAGGTCGTGTGGCTCGACGCCCTCGAGCACACCTACATCGAGGAGATGGGTGGCATGAACCTGTTCTTCGTGTACGGCTCGGGTGACGACGTCACCGTGGCCACCCCCGAGCTCTCCGGCTCCCTCCTGCCGGGCGTCACCCGCGACTCCCTCCTGCAGGTCGCCCGCGATCTCGGCCACCGCACCGAGGAGCGGAGGATCTCCAAGTTCGACTGGCGCGACGACGTCGCCTCCGGTGCGATGACCGAGGCCATGGCCTGCGGCACAGCCGCCGTGATCACCCCGGTCGGCCGGGTCCTGTCCAACGACGGCGAGTTCCAGATCAATGACAACCAGCCGGGTGAGGTCACCATGGCCATGCGCGAGCGTCTCACCGACATCCAGCGCGGCCTGTACGAGGACACCCACGGCTGGGTGCACACCCTCGTCCCGGCTGAGGACCAGCCGGCGGACTAGTCGGCCAGCAGCTCGGCGGCGGCCCGCACCAGCGGGAGCGCCGCTAGCGCGCCGGTGCCCTGGCCGGCGTTCATGTCCAGGGCGACGAGAGGCGTGAGTTCGAGGGCCTGCAGCGCGATGAGGTGCGCGGGCTCCGGGGTCAGCTGCCCTGCCTGGCACCAGGGGGCGGTGCCGGGGGAGAGACGTTCCGCGAGGTAGGCGGCGACGGTGACGGGGGCGCCGTCGAGAAGCACGGGGGTGCGGCGTGCCGCGGCCTGTGCGATGAAGGCCACCAGGGCCACCAGATCCGGGGAGGCGATCCGCCGCAGGACCTCCTCCGGGGTGCCCGTGGTGCCGCGGACGCGGAACATGGCGTCGCGGATCGCGGAGACCTTGATCTTCCACAGTTCATCGGTGATGCCGGAGCCCGGGCCGATCACGGCGACGGGTTCCGTGGCCGTGAACGCCCCGAGGACGGCGGCCGCCACGGTGGTGTTGCCCACGCCGAGGTCACCGGGGATGAGCAGGTCGGCACCCGAGTCGACCTCCTGGTCCGCGACCCGGCGGCCGATCTCGACGGCGCGGGCGAACTCCTCGACGCTCATGGCGTCCTCGACGTCGATGGAGCCGGTGGAGCGGCGCACCCGCTCCTCGCCCCACGCCTCGTGGTCGAGGGAGACGTCCACGAGGCGTACCGACGCCCCCGCCGCCCGCGCGAGCACGTTGACGGCACCGCCACCGCGCTCGATGTCCGCCGCGGTCTGCACCGAGTGCTCCGGCGGCAGCACCGACATGCCCCGGCGGGCGACGCCGTGGTCACCCGCGAACACCACCACCCGGCAGCGCTCCAGCGGGCGGGGCGGGAACGTGCCCTGGCAGGCGGCGACCCACGCCCCGAGCTCACGGAGGCGTCCCGTGCCGGAGAGTGCGGCGGATGCGAGCGCCTCCTCCCGGACCTGCTGGTCCGGGGTGGCGAGGGGCTCGGTGGCGTCGAAAAGCATGGGGGCCTCCTGGGCTCTAGACCTTGTCGCCGATGTTCACGCGCGGCTTCGGCGAACGCCACTTACGCGGCTGCGTCATACGCGAGTAAGTGTAGAAGCCCAGACCGAGGCCCGTGGCCGTGCTGTCCGGGAACTTCTCCCGGACAGTGCGGTTGGCGGCCATGCCGGCCCACACGCCCTCGATGAAGAAGACGACCATGAGGGCCATCGCGATGAGCGACATGATGTTCGCGACGTCCGGGGCGAAGGTGCCGATGAACAGCGTCACCAGCAGACCCAGCGCCACGGGGAGGACCCAGTTGTTGACGAAACGACGCGAGTCGACCCAGTCGCGCACGAGACGACGCTCCGGGCCCTGGTCGCGGGGCAGGAGGTAGCGCTCGTCGCCGTCGTCCATGGCCCGCTGGACCTCCTGCTGGCGCCTCCGGTTCTCGTCGCGCTCGCGGGACTTGTAGGCCTTCCACTCCTCTTTGGACATGGACTTCTTCAGTTCCTTGCGCTGCGCGCTGGCCTGCGCCGCCGACCGCGGTGCACGCGGGTCGCGGATGATGCCGCGCTCGATCTCGACCTCCCGACGCTTCGGCGTCGGACGGCCCTTCGGGGGTGTGTAGCCCTTGGGGTGCGCCGGGGCCGGGCTCTTGGGCTCGGCGGGGGAGGGGGTCGGCGTGGAGGTCGGCTCGACCGGGGAGGATTCATCGGATTTTTGCCAGGGGAGTTTCACGTGTCCCAGGCTACAAGGCCGGGAAAGGAGTCGGGAATACGGGTGGGCGCCCGCGCGTTGTGAATGTGTAAGCGCGCACCCCGGCCCCTGACGAGTATGGTGGGCGCGTAACGAAGCACTCAGTATGCAAGGAGATCACCACCATGACCGCTCCCGCCTCCAGCACCGGCGTCATCCTCACCGACGCCGCGGCCGCCAAGGCCAAGGCTCTGCTCGACCAGGAGGGCCGCGACGATCTGGCTCTGCGCATCGCCGTCCAGCCGGGCGGTTGCGCCGGCCTGCGGTACCAGCTCTACTTCGACGACCGTGAGCTCGACGGCGACAAGTCCGACGAGATCGGCGGCGTGCGCCTGGTCGTCGACAAGATGAGCGTGCCGTACCTCTCCGGCGCGAAGATCGACTTCTCCGACACCATCGAGTCCCAGGGCTTCACCATCGACAACCCGAACGCCGGCGGTGCCTGCGCCTGCGGCGACTCCTTCAACTAGGGGTCTATCGTCACGGGACGAAAGAGCGCCCGCACCTCTCCACCTTCCGGTGGGGGAGTGCGGGCGCTCTTCTGCGTCCGGGTCAGATGTCGACCGGGTAGTCCTTCTCCTCGATCTGCGGATCGATCCGGTCCTCGATGAAGATGCCGTGCCACACCATGAACGCCAGCACCGTCCACAGGCGGCGGGAGTGGTCGGAGATGCCGTCGCGGTGCTCCTTGAGCATCTCCAGCACCGCGCGGCGGTCGAAGATGTCGTCGGTCTGCGACTCGTTGATGGTGTCCTGGGCCCAGCCGAAGAGTTCGTCGCCGGCGAGCCAGTGACGCATCGGCACCGGGAAGCCCAGCTTCTTCCGGTGCAGGACGTGCGGTGGGACGATCTGCTCCATGGCCTTGCGCAGGGCGTACTTGGTGGTGCCCCCGGCGATCTTCAGGTCGTGCGGGATGGTCTGCGCCACGGCGAAGACCTCCTTGTCCAGGAACGGCACGCGCAGCTCCAGGGAGTTGGCCATGTTGATCTTGTCGGCCTTGACCAGGATGTCACCGCGCATCCAGGTGAACAGGTCGAGGTGCTGCATCCGGGCAACCGGGTCCATGTGGGTGGACTGGGCGTAGATCGGCGCGGTGACCTCCTTGTGGTCCCACTCCTCCTTCGCCCACGGCAGCACGCGCTTGAGCTGCTCGAAGTTGAAGGAGCGCGCGTTGCCGTAGTAGCGCTCCTCCATGGTCATGGAGCCGCGCTCGAGCAGCGACTTGCCCTTCATGCCGTCGGGCAGCACGCGGGAGAGGCGGCCGAGACCGCGGCGCAGCGGGGTGGGGACCTTCTCGAAGGGTGCCAGCGACAGCGGCTCCTTGTAGATGGTGTAGCCGCCGAAGAGCTCGTCCGCACCCTCGCCGGACAGGACGACCTTGACGTGCTTACGGGCCTCCTGGGCCACGAAGTACAGCGGCACGAGGGACGGGTCCGCCACCGGGTCGTCCAGGTACCACATGATCTTCGGGATCGCGGCGGCGTACTCTTCCGGGGAGACCACCTTGACGATGTGCTCCACGCCGATCGCCGCCGCCGACTCCGCGGCCACGTCGACCTCGGAGTAGCCCTCGCGCTCGAAACCGGTGGTGAAGGTGAGGAGATCCGGGTTGTGGCGCTTGGCCAGCGTGGCGATCGCGGTCGAGTCGATGCCGCCGGAGAGGAAGGAGCCCACGGTGACGTCGGCACGCATGTGCTTCTCGACGGAATCCTCCAGTGCGCGGGCGATCCGGTCGAAGAGGTCCTGCTCCCCGCCCTTGGGCACCGGGGTAACGTCGAAACGCGGCTTGAAGTAGCGGCGGGCGACGACCTCCCCGCCGGCGCGCAGCGTCGCCGTGCAGCCGGACTCGAGGCGGCGCACGGAGGCGTGGAGGGACTCCGGCTCCGGCACGTACTGTAGGTCGACGTAGTGCTCGATGGCGCGACGGTCAAGGTCCAGGCCGAGACCGAGCTCCGGGGCCATCTCCAGGATCGACTTCTTCTCGGAGGAGAATACGGTGCCGGCCGGGGTGGTGGCGTAGAACAGCGGCTTGATGCCGAACTGGTCGCGGCCGACGAACAGGACCTTCTCCTCGGTGTCCCAGATGGCGAAGGCGAACATGCCGCGCAGGTGCTCGACGACGTCCTCACCCCAGTGGTGGTAGCCGACGACGATGGTCTCCGAGTCGCCGCGGGTACGGAACTCGTACCCGGCGGCGCTGAGCTCCTCGCGGAGTTCGACGTAGTTGTAGATCTCGCCGTTGAAGATGAGGGCGTAGCGCTCCGGCGACTCCTCCGGACCCCAGACCAGCGGCTGGTGCGAGTGCTCCAGGTCGACGATCGAGAGCCGGTTGAAGCCGAAGACGACGTCCTCGTCGTGCCAGGTGCCTGCGTCGTCCGGGCCGCGGTGGCGCATGCACGGCAGGGCCCGGGTCACAGCGTCGACGAAGGCCTCTGCGTCACCGCCGGCGGTGAGCATGCCAAGAAAGCCGCACATGTGGAATTGTTCTCCTCATATATAACGAAAGTGTCCGGTCCTACGATACGGCGCGGGGGCGTCGGGAAGCGACACCGGCACGAGATAGCGGCGGAGTGCTTGTCGACGCCGTTCCGTCCCAGGTCCGGCAGGGGGTAGTAAGGACGGATATATGGGTGGATACTTTCGGATGATCCCGCGACCTGCGGATTGTGAGATGGGTTACACGGATTCGGGAGGGGGTGGCCCATCATTCGTGAGTAAGCCCATATGGGCTGTAACATCCGGGGTACTTCGAGGGGCACCGGTGGCATCCGGAAGATCTCGGCAGGATGGAAAGAGCATGGATAACCACCGTGAATGAACTATCCTGCTGTATCAGGAATGCTTAAACCAGTGTTCAAGGATTTAGTGTGGACAGGAAGGCAGACACACGTGGAACAGCGTAAGAAGCGCGGCTTCGCCCGTAAGGCGGGTCTCGGCGGTGTGATGGCACTTGGTGGCCTCGCTCTCGCCGCTTGTGACGTCGCTCCGCCGGAGAGCGTCGGCAGGATCATCGGCATGGGTTGGCCGACGGGTATCACCCCGGAGGCAACCGCCATGTACAACTTCTGGGTCTGGGTGTGGGTCACCGCCTGGATCATCGGCATCATCATGTGGGCTCTCATGCTCGTCGCCGTCTTCAGCTGGAACGCCAAGAAGGCTGAGAAGCGCGGCGAGGGCGAGTTCCCGAAGCAGCTGCAGTACAACGTTCCCCTGGAGCTTGTCCTGACCATCATGCCGATCTTCATCGTCATGGGCCTGTTCTTCTTCACGGTCCAGACCCAGCAGAAGGTCACCGCCCTGGACAAGAACCCGGAGGTCGTCGTCGACGTGACCGCCTTCCAGTGGAACTGGAAGTTCGGCTACCAGAACGTCGCCGCCAACCTGAGCCCGACCGGCTCCGAGTACAACGGCGTCGACGAGGAGCGCACGGCCCTGGCCGAGGCCTCCAAGTACGACGACCCGGAGCTCGTGAAGAACCCGAACCCGATTCACGGCATGTCCAAGGGTGACCAGTCCTACCTCCACTTCAACCAGATCGAGACCGTCGGCACCACCGACGAGATCCCGGTCCTGGTTCTCCCGAGCAACACCCCGGTCGAGTTCCAGCTCGCCTCCGGCGATGTCGCCCACTCCTTCTGGATCCCGGAGTTCCTCTTCAAGCGTGACGCCTACGCTCACCCGGAGGCCAACCAGCAGCAGCGTGCCTTCCAGATCGAGGCCATCGAGGAAGAGGGCGCATTCGTCGGCCGCTGTGCCGAGATGTGCGGTACCTACCACGCCATGATGAACTTCGAGCTGCGTGTCGTCTCCCCGGAGGCCTTCACCCAGTACCTGCAGTACCGCATCGACAACCCGGGCGCCCCGAACTCCGAGGCACTGGCGTCGATCGGTGAGGCTCCGTACGCCACCACCACCCACCCGTTCAACTCGTCCCGCCAGACCTGGGACGGCGAGAACTACGTCGACCACAACGCCAACATCTAACGGAGGATTGTCACAATGAACTCTGGTTCTAAACTGATGTACGGCATCGCAGCCTTCCTGGCTCTGATGGCTGTGATCTACACCTTCGGCACCGGCTACGTTGCACACGACGGTTACGGCGGGCGCACCGAGTGGGTCGGCATCACCGCGCTGGTCCTCTCCACCGCACTGGCCGTCATGCTCGGCGTCTACCTCCACTTCACCGACTCCCGTTCCGACGTCCTCCCCGAGGACTGGGAAGAGGCTGAGGTCGAGGACAAGACCGGTATCCTCGGCTTCTTCTCCCCGGGCTCCATCTACCCGGCATGGATGGCCGGCGCCGTCGGTGTCATGGGTCTGGGTATCGCCTTCTGGCACTTCTGGCTCATCGCCATGGGCGCGATCCTGCTGATCTGGGGTGGCTACAACCTCAGCATGCAGTACGGCCTGCCGAAGGAAAAGCACTAGTCTTCCCGGCATAAGCCACACGAATCACGAACGAGGCACTCGTCCCACCGGGGCGGGTGCCTCGTCGTGCCTCCGGAGGGTAGGTTGGGTGCCGGCACCTGCGTCGGCCCCGGGGAGGGCTCCAGGAGGCTTTCTGGCAGCTGCATGGGGAGAGCATGCGGTCACGGTGTGGGGAGCCGTTGAAACTCCGGGAAACCGCAGGTAGGAGGGGGTCAACCGAAAGTTGGAAACCAGGGTTGAGTTCCCCTGGGGGGTGTGATTTACATCTCTTACCCCCCACGTGTCGAATGCAGGACTGTGCCCTGGTTTTGGGGTAGGGTTACGCCAAACGAGTGTCGCAGGGGGTGTGGCACCGAACCCGGGGAAATGACCTGCACTTTTAGAGCGTCGGATGTCTCCCGGAAAAGTTCCCGCGGGTGTAGCAGAATTTTTCGGGGGCCCTTCAACAAACAAAACCGCAGGTGAAAATCAGAAATCCCTCACGTGAGCGGGGGGAGTTGAAGTGACTTTGTCGCCCGGAGCGGTCATACTAGTCAGCGTGACGAGCGCAGTTTCAAACTCAGGTATGGCAGCACCACAGCGTGTTCCCGCACTGAACCGACCCAACATGGTCAGTGTCGGCACGATTGTGTTCCTGTCTCAGGAATTGATGTTCTTCGCCGGACTCTTCGCGATGTACTTCACCTCGCGTGCGAACGGCCTGGCAGGCGACTGGAACGAACAGACGGCAAATCTCAACGTCCTGTTCGGTTTCATCATCACCAGTATTCTGGTCGCCTCCTCGGTCACCTCGCAGTTCGGCGTCTTCGCAGCAGAAAGGGGTGACGTTTACGGTCTCCGTCGTTGGTACCTCATCACCGTCGCGCTGGCAGTGGGATTCCTCTGCTTCCTTGCGTACGAGTGGTACGAGCTGATCAGCCACGGAGTGACCGTCCAGTCGAGCGTCTTCGGCTCGGTCTTCTACATCATCACGGGCTTCCACGCCGCGCACGTGACTGCAGGTGTTATCGCCTTCCTCGTCGTGCTCCGTCGTGTCACCGTGTCCAAGTTCACGCCGGCACAGGCCACCGCCGCAATGGCAGTGTCCTACTACTGGCACTTCGTTGACGTCATTTGGGTCGGCGTCTTCATCACTCTCTACCTTGTCCAGTAGGCCGTAGCCTGCCGAGCAATCGGCCTGCAGCCATTCACTTTCCGCAACCGAATTTCAAAGGAAAATGATGGATACCAATCCGAACATTGCCGCCAACGGCGACACCTCCGCTGTGTCACCCGTGTCGGCCAAGAAGGCCCGCAGCCGCCGCAAGATGCGCCGGACTGCCGTCGGAGCCTTCGCGCTCACCCTGGGTCTGACCGGTGCCGGCGTTCTCGCCACCGCAATCACCCCGGACGCGCAGGTCGCCACCGCACAGCGTGACGACCAGGCTCTAATCCAGGAGGGCAAGGACATCTACGACGTGGCCTGCATCACCTGCCACGGCGCCAACCTGCAGGGTGTCAAGGACCGCGGTCCGTCCCTGATCGGTGTCGGCGAGGGTGCCGTCTACTTCCAGGTGCACTCCGGCCGTATGCCGATGATGTCCAACGATGCCCAGGCCGAGCGTAAGGCCCCGCGTTACACCGAGAACCAGGCCCTCGCCATGGCTGCCTACGTCGCAGCCAACGGCGGTGGCCCGGAGCTCGTGTACAACGAGGACGGCACCCTTGCCATGGAGGAGCTCCGCGGCAAGAACTACAACGGCATGATCGACGCACAGGACATCGCCCGCGGTGGCGAGCTGTTCCGTCTGAACTGCGCGTCCTGCCACAGCTTCACCGGCCGTGGCGGCGCCCTGTCGTCCGGTAAGTACGCACCGCCGCTGGATCCCGCCAACGAGCAGGAGATCTACCAGGCCATGCTCACCGGCCCGCAGAACATGCCGAAGTTCTCCGACCGCCAGCTCTCCGCTGACGAGAAGAAGGACATCATCGCCTTCATCAAGGCCACGAAGGAGACCCCGTCTCCGGGTGGCTGGGGCCTCGGCGGCCTCGGCCCGGTCTCTGAGGGTATGGCCATGTGGTTCATCGGCATCACCATCCTTGGTCTTGCCGCTATGTGGATTGGATCGCGTTCATGAGCAACGAAGTGAAGAAGAACTACACCAACCAGGAACTCAACGCGATGAGCAACGACGAGCTCGCGCGTCTGGGTACTGAGCTGGATGATGTGACCGTCGCCTTCCGTAAGGAGCGCTTCCCGGTCGCCAACGATCCGGCTGAGAAGCGTGCGGCCCGTGCGGTCACCATCTGGGTGCTCGTCGGCATCATCGCCGCCATCGCCTTCCTCGGCGTCTACATCTTCTGGCCGTGGGAGTTCAAGAACCTCGGTGAGGAAGGCCACCTCTTCCACACCTTCTACACCCCGCTGCTGGGTCTGACCTCGGGCATCTCCATCGTCGCCCTGGGTATCGCCGTGGTCCTCTACGTGAAGACCATCGTCCCGGAGGAGATCTCCGTCCAGCGTCGTCACGACGGCCCCTCCTCCGAGGTTGACCGTCGTACCCTCACCGCCCTCCTGAACGACTCCTGGGAGACCTCGACCCTCGGCCGCCGCAAGGCTCTGCAGGGTCTGCTCGGCGGTGCCGGCATCCTCTTCGGTCTGGTCGTCGTCGCCCCGCTGGGCGGCATGATCAAGAACCCGTGGAAGCGTGGCGAGCTGGGCATCATGGGTGACGGCACCCTGTGGACCTCCGGCTGGACCCTCCACGAGCAGGGCGTCAAGCTCTACCTGGCCCGTGACACCGGCGCCATCGCCGAGCAGCACTCCAGCGAGACCGGTACCCACTGGACCACCGCAGGCGTCTCCCGCCTGGTGCGTGTCCGTCCGGAGGACCTGGACGCCGGCGGCATGGAGACCGTCTACCCGCTGCCGACCTCCCTGGTCAACGACGGCGACATGTACAACCCGGAGCGTGACGTCTACGAGGAGCACATGCACTCCGTGCACGGTCCGCGTAACCCCGTCATGCTGATCCGTCTGCGCACCTCCGATGCCGAGAAGGCCATCGAGCGTGAGGGCCAGGAGGACTTCCACTACGGCGACTACTACGCGTACTCCAAGATCTGCACGCACATCGCCTGCCCGACCTCTCTGTACGAGGCCCAGACCAACCGCATCCTGTGCCCGTGCCACCAGTCCCAGTTCGACGCACTGCAGTACGGCAAGCCGGTCTTCGGCCCGGCCGCCCGTGCACTGCCGCAGCTGCCGATCACTGTCGACGAAGAGGGATACCTCATCGCCAAGGGCAACTTCATTGAGCCCGTTGGCCCTGCATTCTGGGAGCGTAGGTCCTAATGAGCAACAAGATGGCCCAAGCGGCCGACAACATTGATTCCCGTTACACCGCGTCGGGCCTGCTGCGCCCGCAGCTGAACAAGGTCTTCCCGA
>LSQX01201424.1_pt1 | contig 13116 bp, 14 predicted proteins | sample 654561 | NCBI WGS metagenome assembly LSQX01 (sample SAMN04489861, study PRJNA283612) | anaerobic digester metagenome | isolation source: 4 biogas reactors fed with cattle manure at either 37C or 55C with and... | place: Denmark: Kongens Lyngby | collected 2014 | reverse complement strand
GGTCGGCCAAAATCATCCAAGCACAGCCCCTAACTGTCCGTTTTTCTAGAGCTGGTCACATCCACTAATTTTCTAGGCTTCTCCTCAAACGAATCTTTTCGCTGATTTCTCTACAAATAATTGAGGGAGACTTACATAATTTGCTAGTAATCGCTTTTTGAGTAAATCCATCCGACAACTTTCCCAAAATTTGGTAGCTTTATTTAAAGCATGGCTGTAGTAGGACTTGCAATGAAACATAATCCTGAAATAGGCCCTTATCAAGAACACTTTACAAATGAAAGTTTTGGTTTTTCTGTAAGGCTTTCAAATGGAATGCTAAATATGTCCCAAGAAGTTGCCCAGGATTATGAAGCGCAACCAAGTAGTGTGACGCAAGACAGAATAGAAAGAGTTGCAAATACTTTTACGACTATATAAAATTGCCAGCAGCCAACAGACAGTTTGCAAAAATAGTGGGTGAAATGCTTCATTTCAAGAGCCTGTGGGACTGAAAAAGGGATTGCGAAAAAAGTCTATAAATTGAGTTTACCTTAAAGATGAACATCTCCCAAAAACTATACTATAACTAACACTTAACTGAAGCTAGGGAGAAAACCATTTATTTGTATCCTTCAGGTTGTATAACAGCATAAATTTCTTGGCCATTTATTCGCTCTATTTTAAGATTAATGCCTTTTTTGAACAATATTTCTCTCTCTCTTTGACATTTTGCGCTTGAAAAACGGATATATCTATTCTTAGGTACTATACATTTAGCATTGTTTAAACCACTAATAACTAATAGAAAACCATCTTTTCTACAAAATTCTTTAGCCACACTTTTTAAATAAGTCGTACTTATATAGCCAGGGAAATAAAGTGAATCACCTGCTTTTTTATTATTAATTTCTAAAATCGCATAGTAAGGCTTTTTGACATCTATTCCTTTATAAACCTCATAATTACCCTTGATGTTTACACCTTTATTATCAAATACTTTTTGTAATTCTTTATCAGTCTTTTCAAAATTTTCATCAAGACCATTATGTGTATCATTTGATAATTCTACATACTTAGAATTCTTGCCATAATACTCATAATTTAAGCAATTAGCATGCCTGTATTTATGTATTCACCGCTATTACAGCCTTGATAGCATTTAACAACTTGCTCAACAGCTCGCGATACACCATTACGCAACAGTTCAGCATTAACAATTTCATCAGTTAATGATTTCATTTCAATAACACCCTAAAAACCTTCTTCTTTTTATTGAAATAATTTAATTTTCGCAAATAATCTCATTAATTAAACTGTCTTCCTTTACCAAACTGCTAAAAAACGCAGCGTTTATCCGCAACTCAACGTTGTTTCTCATCCCCAACGCCACCCCCACTATTACTCCTAGTCTCCCAGCGTATTTTACGCATACAGACATCGAGTGGTATTGCCGCTGCGAAGAAGCTTACTTTTAGCAAAAGAGTACCGAGATGACAAGGACGGACAACACGCCCACGGTCCACAGCCAAACTTTAGCTTGGTTTTATTAATTGCTCGATTTCTTTTAATCTCATCAAAGCACAACCAAAATGATCAAATACACAATAATTTCGAATATCCGGCACTACCTGAATTTCATCATTCTTAGTGTTAATATATAAGTTACCTTTTTCTTCTTAACTAAACCAGCGCCACGTAATTTATAGATTATTGTGTTCTGCCCTCAATACTATTTTACACTTATCGGCATAGGTTTTCACAGTAAAATCACTCGATGACCTCTCCGAACTTTTGCTAAAATGAATTTAGCTGAGCCGCATTGCCTGCTCGGCAGAGAGTTTGACGCTGAACATCATGTTCAGTGCCCGTTGGGCTCCCTGCGAGAGTCCTCCTCCGGCATCCATGCCTGCGTAGTGGAAGTGAATTAATCGCTAGGTTTTTCTGCGGATCGGTAAAATCACAAAAAGGCGCTACTGCGCCTTTTCTTTTAAAATGATGAGTATTAGTAATTATTTTTTTGCAGAAGCTATGATTTGCTGAACTTCGGCTTCGGTGATTTTAGCAATGCGAGCTATGGTAGCAATATCGAAGCCTTCAGCGTGTATAGATTGCACCATTTCTCGCTGTTTTTGGGCTTCGCCTTCTGCTTTACCTCTAGCCTCACCTTTGGCTTCGCCTTCTACTCCAGCATAATACATATTGGTAGCGTAGTCGCTTTCCCATTTGGCCATGCGCTCGATTTGCTCCATGATTTTTTTATCGCTAGTAAAGGCGATGTATTGCTGGTATGCATCTGCGGCTTCGGGAATTTCTGCTTTAATTCGCTCTATCATGGTATCCCCTTGTTTGTTTAGGTTATTTATAAAATATACCCATTTTTCAAGCAAAGAGCTAGTTTCACTAACTTTTTTTACCAAAGGCATTTCTATGGCATGCAAATTTAGAATCTGTTTACAGCGATTACTCTCATCACTTATGGTGCGAACATAATCATGCAAAACATTTACTTCAGTATAATTTAGGAATGCTATGCTATGACATGGTTTTAATTGTGTGTAAACACCGCCCCTTTCGAGTTGATTCCTGTATGTTGTTGCTAAATAAAACATAAAACGGTCCTCTATTTCAGAGTTCCATTTTACTTGCATTTCTAGGTTAAACAAAGTATCATCGTGGCTTTTGGCTTTGATGTCCAAAACCGACCTTTTGCCACCAAGGGCAAAGCCATAATGTATAGGGTTTAAGACTTTAGCGCTAAGCACTGGCTCTAAGCCTTTGTTTAACATAACACTGTTGATTAAGCTACACAGCATTTTTTCATTATGGGGATCACCAAAAATACTGCAAAAAAGAAAATCATTGTTTAACGAAACATCTAACGATGACATTTAACCCTCCTAATAATTTTCCTAAAACATACATTTCTTTTTTAAAAATCGGGAAATTATTTTTTAAAACAACGGTTAAATTCATCCATGCATAGCCAGAGATGGAGGGTGAGATGAACTAGTAAACGAAGCTTTCTACAAACTAATTACTGACTACTCTCCGCCAATCTTGTTGCATAACCTTACTAACTACTACCCGAAAAGCTTGTAGCGTCCCCCTCCATCTCGATACTATTTTACACTTATTGGCATAGTTTTTCACAGTAAAATTACTCGATGACCGTAGGCGATAGTTGCCCCTCGATACATCTCTGGGCGCTTCTTAGATGATTTTCACAAACTCGCATCAGCTAGTTTGTAAAGAGCCCGGAAGCTCTGAGGCTTGCAAACACTCGATGACCGTGGGCGTAAAACCACTGCTTTTTGCCCGCATTATGCACTTTATCTGATTTTCTCTAATCACAAGACTATTTTTCTATCTCATAATTTATATTGAAAGAAATTTGAACTTCAAGGAAATTTTTAAATGAAAAATAAAATTTGGGAAAACATTTTAAAACTAAGGGAAGCCTCTCCTTTGGTGCAAAACATCACTAATTATGTGGTTATGAACAACACCGCCAATGCCTTGCTGGCCATTGGTGCCTCTCCGATCATGGCCCATGCTCATTCAGAAATTTCTGATATGCTCAAAATCGCCCAATCTTTAGTCATAAACATTGGAACTTTAGATGAATATTGGGTGAAATCCATGAAATTGGCCGCCCAAGAAGTTGAAAAACATAAAAAACCTTGGGTTTTGGACCCTGTGGGTGCTGGTGCTTCTGCTTATAGAGATCAAGTTTTACTAGAATTATTGGCATTGCGACCCAGCATTGTACGGGGCAATGCTTCGGAAATTATGGCTTTGGCTAAGCTTAATACCCATCAAAGCAAAGGGGTAGATAGCACCATGGCAAGTCACGAAGCTTTAGCTGCGGCCCAACAATTAGCTAAAGATTGGCAAACTGTGGTATGCGTTTCTGGGGCAAAAGATGTAATCACCGATGGTCAAAAAACTATTTATGTAGAAAATGGCACTCCTTTGATGACCCAAGTTACTGGCATGGGTTGCACGGCCACCGCTTTAGTGGGTGCGTGGGCGGCGATTGTTCCCGACATGCTCGAAGCCACGGCAACTGCCATGAGCATTTTGAGCGTTGCGGGCGAAGTTGCTTTGCGAAACTCCCCAGGACCTGGTACTTTACAAGTTAATATTTTAGATAAACTACACAATTTAAGTGCAGAAGAATATTTGCAAACTGCGGTGGTCTATGAGTAATTCTAACGGAGAATTTCCTTACAAATTGTATCTTGTTATGTCGCAACTTGATTGTGGCGACAGGGATTTAGTGCAAGTGGCGGAACAAGCTATTTTGGGTGGAGTTGATATTATTCAATTACGCGAAAAGAACACCGATTACGAGGATTTTCTCCAAAAAGCTCAAAACTTGCATGAATTAACCCAAAAACACGATATTCCTTTAATCATTAATGATAATTTAAATGTCGCCCAAGCAATATCCGCCGATGGCATCCATGTAGGGCTGAGCGACACCTCTCCCACGGAAATTCACCAATTGTGGCCCCAACGCCCTAAAATGGTGGGATATTCCATAGAATATTGGGATCAAATGCAAAATCCTGATGCTCAACTGGCCGATTATTTAGGGATTAGTCCTATTTTTGCCACCCCTACCAAAACCGATACTGTTACTGAATGGGGTTTAGAGGGTATAGCTAAAATCCGCCAAGCCACTTCCAAAGCTTTGGTGGCCATTGGGGGTATTAATTTAACCAATGCTCAAAATATTGTGCGAGCTGGTGCCGATAGCATTGCTGTAGTTTCAGCAATTTGCGGCGCTGACGACCCTCAAAAAGCCGCTTTTCAACTTAAAAATGAGATATTAAAATGAATTCTATCAAATTTCGCTACCCCAGCGTACTTTCCATTGCTGGTTTCGATGGCAGTGGCGGTGCCGGCCAACAGGCAGACATAAAAACCATTTCTTCTTTAGGGTGCTATGCCACCTGTGTTTTGACAGGTTTACCCATTCAGAATACCCTGGGTGTGCAAAAAATTTACCCTATCCCCCTCGCTGCCATTGAAGATCAAATCCGTGCGGTGATGGACGATGTCCCTCCCCAAGCTATCAAAATCGGTATGGTTCATTCTGCCGATTTAGTGGATGTAATTGTAAATACTTTGAGCGATTACCCCAAAGTTCCCATGGTTTTTGATCCAGTGATGGTGGCTTCTAGCGGTGATAAATTAATTAAAGATGAAGACATCAATCACATTGTGGAAAAACTGTTTCCCATAGCTGATTTGATTACCCCCAACATGGACGAAAGTGCTGTTTTGGCCAATATGCCAGTGCGCAATTTAGAAGAAATGCTTGCAGCCGGTAAAGAGATTCGCAAGCTAAGCAAACACAATATTTTGCTCAAAGGCGGGCATCAAAGCACTGACACTTTAGTTTCGGTTTTAATAGATACAAAAGATCAATATCATCGCTTTAGCAACCCTCGCATTGAAACGCAAAATATTCACGGTTCGGGTTGCACTTTGTCTTCTGCCATAGCTTCTTATTTAGCACGAGGTAAAACTCTGCTCCAAGCGGTGGAACTAGCGCAAAACTATGTTCATCAAGCAATTTTACAAGCTCGTGATGTCAAAACTGGTGCCGGCAGCGGCCCTTTAAACCACTTTTTCGCCCCCGAAAAATTGATTAAAATCAGCCAAGCGTAGTCTGGGGCAGTAGGGTGATGCAACCAGTTTCTCGGGCAGTCGTCAGCAAAGGTATGCCACAAGATTCGAGGACAGTAGTCAGTAGAGTGATGCCACAAGATTCGCGGGCAGTAGCCAGTAGGGTGATGCAACTAGCTTTTCGCAAAGTTGTAAGTAGTAAGTTGTAAGTTGCGACCAGATTTTCGGAAGGCAAAACTTTATCCGTTTTTTGGGAAAAGAAGTAAGTACGACGCTTTCTACAAATTAACCATTAACCATTAACCATTTACCATTTACCACCCCCTTTCGGCATTAATTTTTCATTAGCTTTGTGCCTGTCAGCATCTCGCTGCGTTTTTTTGGCGAGATTTTGTTCCATGGCATTGTCTAAATCCACGCCGGTTTGATTGGCCAAGCAAGTGAGCACAAACAAGATATCTGCCATTTCATCGGCTATATCTTGGTCTTTTTCACTGCTTTTTGAACTTTGCTCACCGAATTTACGCGCAAAAAGGCGGGCCAACTCGCCCACCTCTTCCATTAAAACCGCCAAATTGGTCATCTCATCAAAATAGCGAACTCCGTGGGTTTTAATCCACAAATCCACTTGTTTTTGCAGCTCTGCTAAGGTCATTTTAGAGTTTTATCATGCGCACACGCACAACTTTTTCTAAATGATTGATTTCTTCAAGTATTGCTGCGGGCACTTCGGTTTCCAAGTCGATCAAGTTATAACCGATCTTACCATTGGATTCATTTTTAAAAGAAATGATATTTAAGCCAGCTGCACCAATCACCTTGGTAATTTCAGCAATCATATTAGGTACATCTTTGTTAATTACCACCAAACGCACCTTAGCATTCATGGCCGGGCGGCCTTCCAAAGCAGGAAAGTTCACTGAATTGCATACAATTCCGTATTCCAAGTAGTTTTTTAACTGTTCCACAGCCATAGTGGCACAGTTTTCTTCAGCTTCAGCTGTGCTGGCACCCAAGTGCGGAAAAGAAATCACTCCGGGTAAATTTATAATATCAGGGGTGGGAAAATCATTGATATAAGCTTGTAAACTACCATCGGCAAGCTTTTTGGCAATGGCTTTGTTATCCACAATAGGGCCACGGGAAAAGTTAAGAATAACGCTACCTTTAAAGGCCCGCAACGAAGTTTCATTTAACAAACTACGGGTTTTATCAGTCAAAGGCACATGCACAGTCAAAAAATCCACTTTGGAAATCACTTCGCTCAAATTGTCGGTAACTTGTACGCTAGAATCCAATTTGTGCATATTCATAGGGCTGGGATAAGGCTCATAAGCTATTACTTTCATCCCCCTAGCAATGGCGCCATTGGCGGTAAGCACACCTATTTTACCCAAACCGATTATTCCCATGCGCTTACCGTAATATTCCATTCCCGAAAACTGACTTTTGTTTTTCTCTACCAAATCATTCATGGCATCGGCATCGGTCATGTCGCTAATGGAATTCACCCATTTTAAAGCTTTGTCGATGTTGCGCAAGCCTACGCCTAAACCCACAAATACCAGCTCCGCCACCGCATTGGCATTGGCTCCTGGCGTGTTAAATACACACACGCCTTTTTCACTGGCTTTTTCTATGCTAATGTTGTTCACCCCTGCTCCAGCACGGGCCACGGCTATTATATCGTCAAAAGAGTCCGTATCCACCAAAGCCGAGCGTACTAAAATCGCATCGGGGCTGGATTCCGCATCGCTAACATAGTATTTGTCTCCAAATAATTGCAATCCTTTGGGAGACACTTTATTCATGGTTTTGATTTTGTAAGTCATATTTATCCTTCTCTGTTAAACTTTATCTATCCAACGGCCTCGAGATTTGATCAATTCCACTAACTGATCCAAGGCTTCATCTTGGGGTATATTTCTTTTCACCAAATTTTTGTTTTCATACAAACTGATTTTACCAGGAGCACCACCCACATAGCCAAAATCCGCATCGGCCATCTCCCCAGGACCATTCACAATACAGCCCATTACCGCAATGGAAACCCCGCGCAAATGCCCCAATCTTTCTTTAATGGTGGCAAGCACTTGTTGAATATCAAACAGCGTGCGCCCACATCCAGGACATGAAATAAATTCTGTTTTTGTACGACGCAAGCCTACGGCTTGTAGAATATCATAGCCTAAATCCAGGTCATTTACCAAAATTCCGTCGCCTATGCCATCGCTGAGCAAGTTTCCCCAAATCGCTGCCAAAGCTGTGGAATGATTTTCATCTTTATTTTCACTAGCACGCAGCATAATAGCATCTTCGCGCTTTGCACGGTTTAAAGCTTCTGCCAATGTACGAGTCCCCACCAACAAAGCTGCTCCTGTATAGCTCCATATTGTGGGTTCTTTGCGCAATTGCAGCAATTCGTCTAAGCGTTGCAAATCCGCAGGTTTTTGCAGTTCAATTTCCAGGTTGCTTATGGGGGCTAGGTTCTCTGCTCCTGCCAAAAGTGCCTCTTGGGCGTTAATATGTTCCCAGCCTTGACCACCAACTATTTCCAAAGGGCGATCCACATTGGTTACTCGCATAGTGCTTTGCTCAGCTTCGCTATGCCCCACGCGAATGGGATTATTGCCACCAAGTTCCACGCCATTGAGGTCAAAAACCGCACTGGAACGGCGATGATAATGCACCGTATCTGCGGTGCCAGTGCCTAATGGCGCTCTGATACCACTTTGATGGTTTATTTTTTGAATTTCATTACACTCAGCCACTAGCTTTTGGGCCACGGGTATTTCTTCCACCGGAGCTTCAGTCAGGGAAACTCTAATGGTATCTCCTATGCCATCTATCAAAAGCGCACCAATGCCCACCGCCGATTTTAAGCGGCCATCTTCACCTTCTCCAGCTTCAGTAACCCCCAAATGAAAGGGATAAGCTTTGTGGTTTTCGGTGCGCAAACGCTGCTCTAACAAGCGGTATGCTTCAATGGCCACTCGGGGGCTAGAAGATTTCATGGAAAACACTATTTGATCAAAATCTTCGGCTTGGCAAACATCTAAGTATTCCAGCGCAGACTCCACCATGCCTTCGACGGTGTCGCCATATTGATAGAGCATTCGCGCCGAAAGTGAACCGTGATTCACCCCTATACGCAAAGCCACGCCTTTCTCTTTTGCTTCGCGCACAAAGGGCCCAAATTCGTCAAAAACTCTTTGTCTTCCGGCCAAAAATTCCTCTTGGGAAATCTCTTTTAGAGTCATTATACCGGTATCGCAGAAATTTCCGGGGTTGATACGCACTTTTTCCACCCATTTTAGCGCTTCAAAAGCTGCTCGGGGTTGAAAATGAATATCCGCAGAAATAGGGATCTTACAACCAGCGGCTCGCACTTGAGCTACAATTTCTTGCAAGGCCTCAGCATCTTTTACGGTCGGCGCGGTGATGCGCACCAATTCGCATCCCACTTCGGCTAAAGCTAAGGTTTCTTTTACCGATGCATCCACATCTCGTGGGTTGGTAACCGTCATAGATTGGATTAAAACAGGGGATTCTCCCCCCACCACAGTATTTCCTATTTTTACAGGAATGGTTTTTCGGCGAAAGTTCTTTGTTGGCATGGCGTAAATTTAGATATATTGGTTAAACATGGTAATTAGTGATAGAAATCTAGGAATTTTAAGCGTAGTTGGCTTATTGTTAATCATAATTGTAGTAGCAAGCATTATGGTTAAGAAAAGCAGCAAGACTAGCAATCGTTTATGGGTGGAATTCGAAGAATTAGGTATTTTGCAACCCGAAGATCCAGTAACTTCTCGCGGCCATAGCATTGGCAAAATAGGCGAAGTACAATGGAAAAACCACAAAGCGCTGGTAGAAGTGGTTTTTGATCAACCCATGATCTTGCACGAAGGCACTATTTTGCGCAATGAAAACTACTCAATTATGGGTCAGCGTCGCTTAGAGGTTACTGTGGATAAAAAAAGCCCAATTGTAGATGCTAGTCACATTTATCAGGGTGAATTTGAGCCGGGGATTGCCGAGGTTCTGCACTTGATAGATGCGCTAAAAGAACAAATTTTAATGGTAAAAGATGTTGTTATTTTATTACAAGAAGGGGACTCCACTCAAGAGTCCTTAATAGATGTTTTTAATAAAACTGTAAATACTGCCGAAGATTTTATTGGAGATATGGAAAAAATTGTAGTTCGCACTCAGCCCCAAGTTCGTAAAATATTGGCAAAAACCCATGACTTAGGAGATAAAGCTTTAACTTTATCAGAACAAGCTGATACTTCCTTGCAAAATATTTACCAACAAGGAAAGCACGGCATAGAAGAAGCCAACAAGCTTATACTAAACATTGAAGAATCTCTAGTTAGCTTAATCGAGTTTATAGAACATTTCGAAAACCAGCCCTTTTACGAAGAATTAATGGAAAAACAAGAGGTTTTAGTACAAATCAATGTTTTAGTTAAAAATGCTAATGACTTTTTATCTATGTTCACAGAAAAAGGTGGTTTTAAAATTATAGACGACAAAGGAAAACCTAGAGGGCTTATGAAATTGCGGAATATCAACCTTTTCGGCAAAACCGCCCGACAAAAAGCGAGAATTAGACAAAAAAAGGCCGAACGAGCCTTGACTAAACAAAAATAGCTTTATATATTTGTGCCGTTGATGCCTCATAGCTCAGCGGTAGAGCAAGCGGCTGTTAACCGCTTGGTCCCTGGTTCGAATCCAGGTGAGGCAGCTTAAGACTCACTTATTCAAGTGGGTCTTTTTTTATTGTGTGAATGCTCTCTAGCGTTATGCTCCCAAAAAACTATTCTTTTAATGCGCAGATGTACTGGTCGTTGTACTACGATTTAGAAACTAATATATATTATATAATATACTGCTAATCAATAGGTCTAATATGAATTATAAAAACATTCTTCTATGCTTAACCATGCTTTTTAGCGCTGCTTTTGCCGATATTTCCACTTCACCCATTACCCCCAATGCCACCGTAGAAGCACAAAAATTATACAAGTTTTTGTTGGAAAACTATGGTGAGCGCACCATCGCGGGAGTGCAAACTGGTGATTTAGCCAAAAATGCTACGCTTTTGGAACTAGAAGATATGTTGGCTGTAAAAAATGCTGGCGATAAATTCCCTGCCTTGGTAGGCTTCGATTTCCAATTTTCCATTGGTAAAGAATCTGGTGGTTCTTGGCACCAAGAATACACAACGCACACTCTAAGCCTTATAAAAGAAACCTGGGAACTAGGTGGCATCCCCGCCATAACTTGGCATTGGCGAGACCCTAGCCACGAAGTTGATGCTTTTTATACTCCTGGAACAGGAAACCCACCCCATGTTAGTTTTGATTTTAGCGATGGTTTTATAAGCAACAGTTTAAATTGGAATAAGGATTCAGAAACTTATAAGAATCTAATAAGGGATATAGACAAAATGGCTGAATACTTTTTGACTTTACAAGAGCAAGGGGTAGCTGCAATTTTTAGGCCTTTGCACGAATGTGGAGGCACTTGGTTTTGGTGGAGTGTTAAATCAGGCTCACAATATGCTGAACTCTATCGCTTAGTATTTGATAGAATGGTTCACGAAAAAGGTGTTAAAAATATGATTTGGGTATGGAATCCAGAAAAATCCATTTTCACAGATCCCACCTGGAATCCAGGCAATAATTATCATGATGTCATAGCTGTAGATATATACAACGACCCTTTTGACTACCAAACCAATCATGAAGCTTTTATTGGTATGAAAAACAATTATGGCACTAATAAAATCTTTACTTTAGCAGAGAACGGACCAATTCCAGATGTTAATCTAATGCGCGACCAAGACTTTATGTGGTCATGGTTTATGCCTTGGTACGAATCTTGGGGTAGTGAATTTGTAAGCAAAACCTCACCAGAAATGTGGACAGAAACCTTAAATAGTCCCTATGTTTACAGTCTAGATAAAATGCCTGGTTGGGAAAACTATGCTTTAGACCCTGACGAACCCAGTGTATCTATCTATGCAGAAACTAAGCCTATTAACTATATAACCTTAAACGGCAACAAGTTGCATTTGAGTTTTAAAACTTCAGGAAATTACTCCATTGAACTGTTAAATATCCAAGGTAAAAAGCTAAATACTTTACATAAGGGCTATTTAGAGGCAGGAAATCAGGTAATAAATATACTGCAACCCACAGGCATTTACTTTATTGCTATAAAGGGAAGCAAACATTACAATCACAAAATTTTGGTTCCATAATCAAAAAAACCCGCTTATTAGCGGGTTTATCTATATAAAATTTCAGTTTAGATTAAAACATATAAGCGGCGGCTAAGCTAAATACGCTATTGGTAGCTTTTAACTTATCTACATTACTCATATTGGTAATGCCTAAGCCATATTGGGCAGTTACTTGCAAGCCCAATAAGCCTACACCAGCTCCAAAGTTCCAACCAAAGTCAAAACGCTTTTGCTGGCCTACTCCATCACCCCATTCTATATCTGAAGTAACTTCTTTACCTAAAACATCTGCTGTGGTTGTGCCACCTATGCCCCATGCGAAATAAGGTCCGGTTAAAAACACAATGTCTGCCACAATCAAATTAAGCTTAAATACACCATTTAAAGGAACTTCAAGATAACTTGGTTTTATTTGTGTTTTCATTAGTGGAATGTCTATTTGTGCACCTTTGGTGGTATATAATACACCAGATTGTACCCCAATAATATTGAGCAAAGTAAACTCTGCCTGTAAGCCCCCCTGAAAGCCCATTCTCTTATCGTAATCAATATCTTTGTTAGATACATTGGCAAAGTTTAAACCAATGCGGGGTCCAATATTGAAACCGGCCACTGCCATTTGCGCAGCAATTAATAGAACTGCCGCAGAAGTAATTAATCTTTTCATTTTTTTCTCCTAAATAAAGAAAGACTTTATATTATTTAGCAAATAACACTACCTTTCCCCATTTATTAAAACATTTCAAGATTAAAGGGCTTAGTTAGTCGATAAACAGACACCCTTCAAAATGCGTTTATGTATATTTGTGCATAAGATTTTCTGCAGAGGATATTATGCCTAATTATTTGTTTTCATCTGAATCCGTTTCCAAAGGACATCCCGATAAAGTTTCCGATCAAATCAGCGATGCTATTTTAGATGCCATGCTCGCCCAAGACCCGCAAAGTCGTGTGGCTTGTGAAACCATGGTAAGCACGGGTTTGGTGGTTATCGCTGGAGAAATCACCTCCAAAGCGGTGGTGGATTTCCAACAAATTGCCCGCAAGACCATTAAATCCATCGGTTACACTGATTCAGCCATGGGTTTTGACTACAAAAGCAGTGCGGTAATGGTGGCCCTCGATAAGCAAAGCCCCGATATAGCCCAAGGGGTAGATGCCCGCGCCGCAGAAGGTAAAGCCACCGATGCCCAAGGCGCTGGAGACCAAGGCATGATGTTTGGTTACGCCTGTGACGAAACCCC
>LSQX01362006.1_pt3 | contig 13118 bp, 10 predicted proteins | sample 654561 | NCBI WGS metagenome assembly LSQX01 (sample SAMN04489861, study PRJNA283612) | anaerobic digester metagenome | isolation source: 4 biogas reactors fed with cattle manure at either 37C or 55C with and... | place: Denmark: Kongens Lyngby | collected 2014 | reverse complement strand
CGATGATGCAGCCGCGCGCGCCGCATGACGCCACCGGACTCGCCGAAAGCGCACTGAGCGCCGGCATCGTCGGGAACATCGCCCAGCCCATGTCCCACGCCTCCAGCCACGTGACTTCCTGGTCGGCAACCGGGAAGCTCACGCCCGGAAAGCGCTTCGCGAAGAACGGGCCACTGAGCTTGTTCAGCCCAAAGTGCGTCAGCTTGCACTTGCCGAGATCAAGGTCATTCCACTCGATGCGATGACCCTCCACCTCGATGCCCACCGAGCGATCCGGATCGATCGCCCCTGCCGGACACTCGGCCACGCAGCGCATGCACCTGTCGCACAATTCGCCGGTCACTATCGGGTCCGGCTCAAGCTCCGCGTCGGTGAGGATGACGCCAAGGCGCTGCCGCGGGCCGAACTCCTTTGTGAGGAAGACCTTCGACCAGCCGATCTCACCGAGACCCGCCAGCGTCCCGGCGATGCGGTGCTGGATGACCACCTCACGCGGCGGCAACCCTGGGGCCGCGGGCGGCGCCTTCGGCCCGAACTCGCGGCTGCTGGCGACAGCGGACAGTGGCGTCGCGTCATAGCCGTGCTGCTCGATGTGACGCAGTAGCCGGTCCTTCGCGAGGCCGAGCATCTGCCCGAGGCCCGCGTAGCTGAAGATGTGGTATGAGGACCAGTTTGTGCCTTCATCCACGCCGCGGCAGGTCCCGCGCACGATGCGCTTGAGGTAGACGATCACCGACCGCGCCTTCGGCATGATGAAGCGCGGGTTCATGTCGTCCGGCGCGCTGTCGAAGCGCTCGATGTTCGCCACGCCGAGTTTGTCAACGCCCAGCACGTTGAGGGCGTAATCGCGCAGTGACTCTGTGGTCAGCATGCGGGCTTACTCCCCCTCCTGCGCGGGCGCCTCGCGGAAGGGCGACGCGAACTTGCGCGTGAGCATGCCGTTGTCCTCAAGGTGCGCCACGCAGGCGCGGCCACATGCGGCGCCGAGGCGGAAAGGCTCCGAGCCGCCGAAGTAGGGCAGCGAGGAGATGCCGGTCTTGCAGATACGGCAGCTTTCGATGTGCAGCGAATACCAGCAGGCATCCTCGCCATTGCACAGTTCGGCATAGTGCAGGTTCTGCGTGTCGAGCGCGCCGGCAGGACATGCCGCGGCACAGGCGCCGCAGTCGTCGCAGATATGCCCGGCGAAGGGCTCGTCCGCCTCAAGCTCAGCATCGGTCAGGATCATCGTGAGCATCTGCCGCGGCCCGAACTCGGGGGTGAGCAGCCACTTGCCCCTGCCGATCTCGCCCAGCCCCGCAGCATGAGCGGCAAAGTCGAACTCGAGCACCACGTTCGGCTCGGGCTTGTCAGGGCTGACGCGCACGCCCTGCCCGCGCATCTCGCCCGATTGGCGGAACATCGGCGTGGCCTCCCAGCCCTCGTTTTCGATGCGCCGGCAAAGCTGGTAGGTGCTCTCGATGGAGTGCGCGCTGGGGATACCCGACCCGAGCGTGTAGCCCGCCGTCCCCTGCTCCACGCCCTGCAGAGCGCCGCGGGCGATGGCGAAACCGAGCACGATGACCGAGCGGGTGTGCGGCTGAACCGACCTGGGGTGTGCCTCGGGGGCGAAGAGATCGAAGCGCTCCACCGGTGCGATGCCGACGAGATCCGCTCCGAGATCCTTCGCAGTCTGCTTGAGCTGCTCACTAGTCACAGCGATGGTCCTCCTGTAGTAGGGGCTGGTCGTTGTTTCACGTCTGCGGCAGCGCGATCCGGTAGATATGCCTGCCGAGGCCGGGGAAGCTGTCCTGCAGCGAACCGCCGGTGACCTGCAAGGTTCGCCGCGCAGGCTCCGCGCCCTCCTCCTGTGTCGTCTCAAAAAGCACTTCGGCCTCAGCCGCAGTCTCGGGGAGGCCGAAGAGCCGCGCGGTGACCGAACGCTCCGCGGAATTCACCGCCAGCACATAGAGGTGGCCCTCATGGGTCCACGCGCGCAGCGTCAGCGATGGGTAGCGAATCTCGTGGGTGTAGCCGTAGGGCTCGAAGGGCGTGCTCATCTGCGGCCCGCCGGTGATGCCGAAGTTCACGTCCTCGTAAGGCTCGCCGAAGAGGATGACCGGGCCGAGGTTCGCCTCAGTAAGCTGCTGCGCACATTCCGCGTACGCATCCCATGTGGCCTGCAGCACTCCCCCATCGCGCTTGTGCCAGTAGGAGAAGATCAGCACGCCTCGCGCTCCGGCCGCGATGGACGCCCAGAAATCGTGTCGGGCGTCTATCGGCGAGATGATGCTCATTTTGTCCCCTGAGTAGAATAGTTGCAGCACCGCGACCGGTGTCTTCTGCCCGGCGAGGTAGTCGCGACCGACCTCAAAGCCCGCGCGCTCGATGCCGTCGATCTCGCGCTCGATCGCGTAGCGGATCCACGAGCGCGGCATGTGGTGGTATTCGGTGTAAGCCCCGCAGCCGATGATGTCGAGGTGCGGCGCATCGCGGGCGATCCGCCCGGCGGTCGCGTGAGTGGGCATGTACATGAAGTTCGGGCGCTGCTGCGGATCAATCTCGCGCGTCATCTGCGCGATGCGCACAAGCATCTCCTGCTCGGCGGGCTCCCAGTAGCGCAACTCCTCCGGGAAGTCCCACCAGAGCACGTTGTCGTACGCAGCGTACTCCGTGATGCGCTCGCGGATGGTGTCCCAGGTGACCTCGTCGCTGAGCTTCGGGATGCGCGCAAGGGAGTAGAGGCCGTTCGCGAGCGCAGCGTCAAGATACTCGGCGCTGAAGCCGTAGGTGTGCCCAAAGTTCCAGCCGAAGGGCGTGACCTGCGCCATCTCCTCGGCGGGCTGGAGCGAGTACGCGCCCAGCGGGAAGGCCTCGCCCTGCGGGTACGGTCGCTGAGGAAGCTCCTGTGCGAAGACGGGGATGGCGAAAGCGAGCAGTGCGACGACAATCAGCGCGCGGCGCATGGCGGTCACTCCCTCACCAGTTACTCACCTCGGCCGATCATTACGACGAATGACCTGCCGCTCGGGACTCATCTGAGCGTGTTTGCAGCGAGTGCCGCCAGTGAGATCATAAGCACGAGAGGTGTCAGCAGACACCCGCCCATCGCTTTCCCCAGCTTCCGCTGCCTCCCCGATCTCGTCAGCGGTATGCCTATGACGCGGCTTATCTTCGACTTGGCTCTGGAAATGCCGACAACTCGCCTCCAGGAGAAGCCACCGCGGTTCACTGCTCTCGCCACCTTCCGATCATGCTGCAGTGGTCGCTTTCAGCGAGCAACCGGCCTCTCCGGCACGCGCCCGGTGATCGTCTGCAGACCGTGCAGCTTCTCATCGCCAGCCGCGGGTGGATACTCGGTGCAGAGCAGGTGCAGCGGCGGCTCGTCCTCCTCGATCGCCGGGAAGCGGCCGATGGCGTCATCGTGGAAGCGGTTGTCCCGCTCGTCATCGTTGACCTTCGATACCTCGCCGACCAGCACAAGCTCCTCGCCAGCGTAGGGCCTGCCCCAGAACTCGTGATACATCCCCTGCGTGAGCGTGATCGACTGCCCCGGCGCCAGCACAAGCTCCTCCCCCGCCGGCACGTTGAACTTGTGGCCGTCCACCGTCACGGTCACGGGCAGATCGCGCTTGCCGCCCTGCTCGTCGGCGTTCCACAGGCGCAGGACAAGCTCGCCACCCCCGCGGCAGATGATGTCCTCCATCTTCTCCCAGTGGAAATGCGTGGGCGTCACCTGGCTTTCGCCGCAGAGCAGGATCTTCTCGCAGTAGGGCTTGATCTGCGTCTCGTGCTTGACGTAGGCGTCCCTGGGGTTGCCGTTGCGGATGGTGAAGAGCAACAGGCCCGTGCGCTCATACTCGCCGAGGCCGAAGTCCGTGATGTCCCAGCCGAGGAGGTTGCTGCGGATCTCGTCATACTCGTGCCCCGCGCGCGTCCAGTCCTCCGGCGACCAGTGCGCCCAGACGGGCAGGTGGAAGTTCATCCGCTCGAGGAACGCCTTGCCCTCGCGCAGTATCGCGTTGAGTTCGGAGCGCTTCATCGTGCCGCCTCCCGTGGCCTTGCGGCGTACGCGTGCGGCGGGAAGGTTCGTCGCGTCAGCGCAGGTGCCCTTCAGGGGCGGCGAGCACTCCGACTTCCGCCAAAGTTTGACCCGACCTTATTGTTGCTGGTATCATTCCCGTCCGCCCGTGGCGCTGCAGAGTGCCGTTGCCGCGGCGGTGACGAATCATCTTCCTGTGAGACTCATCCGCTCAGGACCAGGGGAGAGTGAGTTACGTGAGCGATAGAACCTACGGATTCGGGCTGGTCGGTTGCGGTGTAATCGCGCCCACACACGCCGAGGCTATCAGCCGCATTGAGAACGCGCAGCTTCTTGGCGTATGCGACCTGAATGAGGATGCAGCGAAGGCCTGTGCCGCCGAGCATGGCGCCGAAGCCTACACGGACCTTGCCGAGATGCTCGCGCGCGAGGACCTCGACGTCGTGAACATCCTCACGCCCAGCGGCCTGCATGCGCGCCTCGGTGTCCAGTGCGCCGACGCGGGCAAGCACGTGATCTGCACGAAGCCGATTGACATCACGCTGGAGAATATTGACGCGCTGATCGAAGCGGGCGACCGCAACGGCGTGAAGATCGCCGCCACACATCAGAACCGGAGTTACCCGGTATACGAGAAGGTCAGGCGCTACATTGACGAGGGCCGCCTCGGCAAGCTCCTCTACGGTAACGCATTCGTTCCGTGGTTCCGCTCCGATGAGTACTACGCGAAGGGCTGGCAGGGCACGAAGGCGCTCGACGGCGGCGGCGCGCTGATCAACCAGTCGATCCACTACATTGACCTGCTCGTATGGTTCATGGGCAAGGTCGAGCGCATCTACGGCTTCGCCGACGCGTTGCTTCATGACATCGAGACCGAGGACATCGGCTCCGCGGTGCTCAAGTTCGAGGGCGGCCGCCACGGGATGATCCAGGGCACCACCTGCACCTACAACGGCATGCCCGCGCGCATCGAGCTTCATGGCACGAAAGGCAACATCGTGGTGGTGGGCGATGAGGTGGCGCTGTGGGACGTCGAGGGCGATGAGCGTATCGAGGACCCGATGGCCGGACGTGCCGGCGGCGCCTCGGACCCCAAGGGCGGCATGCAGGAGAACGCTGTGGTCGCGCACGTCAAACAGATCGGCGACGTGCTTGCGTCAATCGAAGAGGATCGCGCGCCGATGATAGACGGACACGAGGCGCGCCGCGCGGTCGAGGTCATCCTGTCTATCTACCAGGCGAGCGAGACGGGCGAGCCTGTAGTGCTTGCCTGACGCGCGTTAATATACCACGCTTCACGGGCCGCGCGGGGACCGACCGGCGCGGCCCGTTCGTGTGTCCCCGGCGAAGGTTCGCGGGGGCCTCCGGGGAATACGCAGAACGTCATCTTGACCCGACCTTGCATGGAGGCACAGACGATGAGCGACTACACCGCCGCGGTCATTGGGACCGGCGGCATCTCCAGGGCGCACGTGAACTACTACTCCGGCACCGATCGCGTGGACATCGTGGCCGGCTGTGACATCAACTCCGAGCGCCTCAGCGCATGGTGCACCGAGCACCAGGTCCCGGATAGCTACGCCGACTACGAGACGATGCTCTCGGCGGTGCAACCGGACATCGTCAGCGTCTGCACCTGGAACCCGACGCACATGAAGATCGCCCTCGCCGCTATCGCATCCGGCGCGAAGGCGGTCATCTGCGAGAAGCCGATGAGCGACGAACTCGGCGGGCCGAAGGATGCGGTGGCGCTCGCTGAGGAGCGCGGGTGCTACTTCGTGGTGCACCACCAGACCCGCTTCTCTCCCGGCTACAACGCGGCGCGGGAGATGCTCGCGGAGGGTGCGATCGGCAGCCCCGTCAGCATCCACTGGCGCACCGGCGGCGGCCTGCTGAACATGGGCTCGCACCTGATCGACAACTACCGGTGGATCCTCGGCGATCCCGACTGGACCGACGTGCTGGGCTGGATCCAGCGCGACACCAACCGGTACGAGCGCGGCTCCTACGCCGAAGAGAAGACCCACGCGCTGATCCGCTTCGGCGGGGACGAGATGATCCTCTCGATCGACCTCGAGGATGGCATCAAGTATACCGAGCACCGGATCAGCGGCCCGGATGACGTCATCAACTTCAACCGCGAGCAGGCGGTGCTGACGAACGCCGAGGGCGTGCATGAGCCCAGGTCCAACCCGCAGCAGGGCTACCTGGCAGAACTGCTGGCGTGGATGGATGGCGGCCCGGTGCACCGCAACGTCGCCTCGCAGGCGCTGGTGACGCAGGAGATCATGATGGCGATCTACGAGTCGGCGCGCACCCGCAGCATGGTCACGCCACCGTTTGAAAAGCGCGAGTCGCCGCTGGAGGAGATGATCCTCGCGGGCGGGTTGCCATTCGAGGGCGAGCCCTATGACTGCCGCATTCCGGCGGCGCTGGAGTATGCACTAAAGCAGAGGGAGGTCGAGAGACCATGAACTTCGACGATGAGTTCGATTTCGATACGTTTGACGACGACATCCTGCTGAGGGCGACAATTGCGCCCAACCCTGACGATGTCTTTGACATGCTCACGCTCATGCATCTGGAGGCCGGGAGAATCCGCGAGCGGGACCTCGATAGCCTGACGTGGGACAACCTCCCTCAGATGCCCGAGGACGCCAACGATCGCGACCGGGCGCTGTGGCTGGCGATTCAGGCTTACGAGCTATGCTTCGAGGACCCGGAGCTATCGGCCGATCTGGCTGAGGAGGCGATGGCGTGTGATGCGACCTGCATTGATGCGTACATCGCCCGCTGGTTCACGATGGATATTGAGCACCACGAGGCGGCCGTGATGGCCGCGCGCGGTGCAGTCTTTGGGCAGCAGCTTGTTGATAGCACAAAGAGCGTCCGCGAGCACGCCGACGTCTGGATGTACCCGCGCATTCGCGGTGCAGTTCGTGCCTTCGCCGCGCTGGCGCTCACCAACTGGGCGCAGGGCAATCGTGATGACGCGATTGCGGCCGCGGAGCATGTGCTGAAGCTGGCCCCGTACGACGAGGTGGGAATGACGCCGCACCTCGCCAACTGGTACCTTGCGACGAAGCAGAACAAGCGTGCGCACCGGCTGCTGCGGGAGTATGAGGAGGATTTCGTAGCACCGGTGGAGTACGCCCGGGCGCTGGTCGCCTTCGTGCGGGAGGGCCGGGAGAAGGCACGACCTCTGCTCCTTAGCGCCGCGGAGCAGCATCCTCTGATTCTCAGCCAGATGAAGCTCTCTGCCGATGGAGAGCTGGAGTCCACAGGCCTGCCATTTCCGGCGCACTACTATGTAGCATTCTCCGTTGAAGAGGCGCTGGTCTGGCATCCGCCGATTGAAGACACCTGGCGGAGCGTTGAGGGTGCATTTGAGTGGGCGACCAACTGCGCCGATGAGCCCGAGTTCCACAGCCACCTTCAGGCGGGCGCATTAAAGGCGGTGGAGGAACTGAGAGATTTCGCAGAGCTTACGGGGGATGACAATCTGGCTTCCTTGTTAGAAGACATTGACCTCGACGACGATGAAGACTCAAACCGCGGCCCGGAGTTGCGCCTGCTATGATGCGTTCGCGCACGCCTGTCGCAGCGTCGTTGGCGCTTGCGGGACTGGTGGCAATCTCCCTGTCAGGCGCTCCGGCCTCCGCACAGGACGCGGACACGCTCCTCGATGAGGCAATCGCCTCCGCGCAGTGGATCTGGTACCCCGAGTGGGAGCCGCGCGAGAGCGTGCCGATCATGCAGAACTCCTTCCGCTGCACGATCGACCTCCCGGAGGGGCGCGAGGTGACGCAGGCGCTGATGGCAATCGCGGGCGATGAGCGGCTGGAGAGCTATCGCCTCAATGGCGAGGACGTAGGCCGCTGGCAGTGTGCGCTGCTGGCCGAGCGGGCGGATATCACCGACCGCCTGCAACCGGGAAAGAACGTCATCGCGCTGAGCCTATTCAGCCGCTCGCGCAGCCCGGCAGGCGTCATCGGCGCAATCGTCATCACCTTCGCCGAGGGCGACCCGCTGGTCATCACTACCGGCGCCTCATGGCGCGTCGGCAAGACGCGCGAGGTCGCCGAGGATTGGTACGCGCTCGACTTCGATGACTCTCAGTGGGAGCAGGCGCGGGAGCTTGGGCAGAACCGGATCGAACCGTGGCGGAAGATCGCGGTGCGGCGCATACCCGAGCAGCGCGCGTTTCCCGGCGCCTCGGGCGCGGGGGCATACTCCCGCGGCGGTCGCGGCGGAAAGGTGATCCCGGTCACCACGCTGGAGGACTACGTGCCCGGCGAGCAGGAGCCTGTCCCCGGCTCTCTGCGCGCGGCCTGCGACACCCCCGGACCGCGCACTATCGTCTTTCAGGTCGCGGGCAACATTGACCTCAAGGACTGGCTGATCGTGCGCGAGCCGTATCTGACCATCGCCGGGCAGACCGCGCCGGGCGACGGCATCTGCATCCGCGACTTCCCGGTGCAGATCAGCACGCATGACGTGGTGCTGCGCTACCTCAGACTCCGCCTCGGCGATCGCTCCGGCGAGATCTGGTCCGGGCGCACCTACACGGACGGCCGGCCGAACTCCGTCGGACCGCACTCGCTCTACATCGTCGAGGCCTGTGACGTGATCGTGGACCACTGCTCGACCACATGGGCGATAGACGAGGTGCTGACCGCGGGCCTCTGCGGCCGCGTCACGATCCAGTGGAGCATCATCGCCGAAGCGCTGCATGACAGCTTCCACCCGAAGGGCCCGCACGGGATGGGCTCGGTGCTCGGCGGCGCGGACTGGATGACCGTGCATCACTGCCTCTACTCCAACAACCCCACGCGCAGCCCACGCCCCAGCGGTGATCTCGGCTTCGTGCTGGACTTCATCAACAATACCATCTACCTCAGCGCCGGCTACACCACCGTCGGCGACCTGCAGATGAACTACATCGGCAATTACATCAAGCGCTGCAACGACTCGCGCGCGTTCTCGCTCTTTGGCATCGACCCGCGCCAACGCATGCACGCCGCTGGAAACTGGCTCGCGGACCCGGCGCCCGGCTATGAGCCGCAGGACCAGTGGCGGGCGCTCTTTTACATCCGCCCCTACCGCGAGCAGACCGAGTTCAGCGATGAGGAGATCGCGGGCGCATGGTCGGAGACGCCCATCCCGATGCCCGAGTGGGCGGCCATTGAGGCGGAGGATGCGCGTGTGGCGCATGAGCGTGTCATGGCCGACGCGGGCGCGACGCTACCGGTGCGCGATGCCGCCGATGCCCGGATCATCGCCGACGTTCGCAATGGCACCGGCGAGGTGGTCAACTCTCAGGAGGACGTCGGCGGGTGGCCGGAACTGGCGGCGGGTGAGCCGGTCGTGGATACCGATGGCGACGGGATGCCGGACGCCTGGGAGAGCGCGCATGGTCTCGATCCGCGCGACCCGGCGGACGCCTCCGCCGACCCGGACGGCGATGGGTGGACGAACATCGAGGAGTGCCTGAACGCAACCGACCCGCGGGAGGCCGATGCAGCATGACGGTTGCCGAGCGCTTCAGAGCGACGCTGAACGGGGAGCCCGTGGACCGGCTGCCGATGACCGAATGGGCGCCCTACTGGGAGCTTACGCTGGAGCGTTGGCGCGATGAGGGCATGCCCGCGGAGCTTTCGCGCTATGAGGTGCAGGAGCACTTCGGCCTCGATCCGATCTGGAATGCGCGCTTCAATCACTTCGGTCCGGAAATGCCCGCGCCGGTGTCACATGGCGCAGGTATCATGACTGACGAGGACGACTACAACCGCCTGCGGCCGCTGCTGTATCCGTCGAACGATGCGCTGCTGGAGTCGCTGGAGGAGCATCTGCGCACCCACGACCGCGAGAGCTTCGTCCTCTGGGCGGTAGTGGACGGCTTCTTCTGGTATCCCCGCAGACTCTTCGGCATCGAGCCCCACTTCTACGCCTTCTACGACTACCCGGACCTGATGCACCGCATGAACGCGGATGTCGCGGAGCACTCGATCGCCATGCTGCGGCGTCTCGCGGAGATCGCAGTGCCGGACTTCGTCACCTTCGCCGAGGACATGTCTTACAACCACGGGCCGATGCTCTCGGAGGGGATGTTCGCGGAGTTCCTCGAGCCTCACTACCGGAGGGTTGTGCCGGTGATCCAAGAGATAGGCTCGGTGCCGATCTGCGACAGCGACGGTGATGTGACAGAGATGATACCGTGGCTGGAGCGAGTGGGCCTGCAGGGGGTGCTGCCGCTGGAGCGGCAGGCGGGGGTGGACGGGATGGCGCTGCGGGAGGCGCACCCGGAGTTTGTCATGATCGGGCATTATGACAAGATGGTGATGAACCGGGGCGAGGAGGCGATCCGCGCGGAGTTCGAGCGCCTGCTGCCGCTAATGCGAAGTCGGCGCTTCGTGCCGAGCGTGGATCATCAGACCCCGCCGGGTGTGTCGCTGGAGCAGTACCGCACCTATCTGCGCCTGTTCGAGGACTACGCGCGGGCGGGGGCGCGTTGACGGCGTTGGGCCGAGGAGTAGGGGCCGCACAAGGTCACCTCGTGCAGCCCCTACGAGCTCCAACCAGCCGCTGTCACTCACCCGCGGGGGCGAGCAGATTGGCTCCCGCCGGTGTGAGCAGCGGCGGCACACCCCGCAGTTCGACATAGTAGTCCTCCCACGTTCCCTGCGTGGGGCGCTCGGTGCGCAGCGTCCAGACGCCGCCTGCCAGCGCCTGCTCCCCGCTCACCTCGAACTGGTGCGTCTGGTACTGATTATCCACCTGCCCGACTATCTCCCCCTCGGGATTGAGCAGCGTCGCCTTGATCGCCTCGCCCGTCCCCTGGCCGGCCACCCGCACACCGAACTGCTCGGTGCCCGGCGGCACATGGAAGATCAACTCGCCGCCTGAGCAGGTGAGCCCCACCGGCTTCGCGCCGACCATCAGCGCCATCGGGTGCGACGGTTCGGCGATCTGCGAGGCATTGCCGCTCGCGTGCAGCGTGAAGCGGTAGATCCCGGTCTCGGGCGCGGTGAAGCTGATCGGCGTGTCCTCAAGGAACGGGGCCTTTGTGCGATGGACCTCGTTCCCCGTTGGGCCGGTGATGCTGATCTGCATGTCGGTGCCCGAGTAGCGACCCACCTGCAGGTGGCGCACCGTGAATTTGACCTCATTACCCGCTTCGGCATGGAGCACGTAGTTCCCTACACCGCGTACCCGTGGCCACTCAGAGGGCGCGGCGGCGACAGGCTGCAGCGCATCCGCGAGCGGCTCGAGCGCCACGCCTTCAATGCTCAGCCGCGGGATATCGCGCATCTGCGCGGTAGGCAGCCACTGCGCGATAAGCTCCTCGGTCAATTCGACTTCCGCGCGCTGGTTGTTACGCTCCAGGGTCAGCGTCCCGGTCACGTCGCGCACCGGTGTTCCGCCCGCCTGGTCGTTGTAGCCAAGCGGCGGCCGTTCGATGGCGTCGCGCACCAGCACGTCATCGAACTCGACGCCCCCGACGGGCGCATCGGCGCCGAGGCGGCTGGCGAACATGATCGGCGAGATGCTCGGCCGCTCCGTGGCGCAGTCGAGCACCTGGGTGTCCACGATGCGAACGCGCGCGCGTTCGGCCGGCTTGCACAGCAGCATCCCGGCCCCGGCGGCATCCTCGAAGCTGCAGCCGACGAACTCGATGAGGCCATCCACGGCGCCCTCCAGTGTGGCTCCGAGGGTGACGCTGGCGGGGAAGTAGCCGTCATCCACCGAGCGGCAGTTCTCAAAGCGCACCGAGATCGGCTCGCTCTGTGCATTCAGCCCCGGCACCGCCACGATGTAGCCGCTCGTGTTGTTGCCGGTGCTCAGGCAGTTACGCATTACAACATTCACAAGCCGCTCGTTCGGGTTGTTCGGCTCGAAGTCTATCCCGGCCTCGGGAGGTGTCCCCTTCGTGTTGCTCAGCACCGTGTTCTCTATCAGAAGGTTCTCCGCGCTGATGACCGATATCCCCTGCCGGTAGTTGGCGTCGCAGACGACGTCGCGGATGACGATGTCGCGACAGGGGCCTCCGGAGCCCGCGCCGAGGTAGATGCCGTCACCGCCGCTTTCTCTCAGTGTCAGACCAAGGACCTGCACGTTGCTGCAGCCGGTGAGGATCAGGCAGTGCCGCCACGAGGCCTTCGCGTAGAGGTCCGGGTCGTCGTAGTCCTCGCGCCACATCCGCAGCGTAGCGTCGTATCCGCGCAGAATGACATTCTCCACCATCCGCCCGCGCAGCAGCGCGTCATTGAGCGCGTGAAACTCCCCCCGCTTCGCCTGAAGCTCAACGCCCTCCTCGAAGACGATCTCCTGGTTGCTGGCGAGCGTAAGCGGGCGCACGATCCACGGCTTGCCCATGTCCTCGACGATGAGCTTCTGCGCGCCGGAGTCGATCGCCGCCTGCAGCGCCTCCGTCGCGTCCTCCTCATTGAAGCCCCACCAGGAGGCCTTCGCCTCGGTGATCTCGCCGGCGGCGACTCGCGCGATCATCTCCTGGTTGACCTGACAGTGAGCAATACCGGCCATTAGCGACAGTGCCACAGCAGTGAAAGCGATTGCGCGCATCTCTCTCCCTCCAGACTCGATTCGTCACAGAGCACCGGCGGCTATCCGGTCGTAGGAGGGGCCGCCGTGCGCCAGACGCACAAGCGTCTGCGCACGGTCAGTCCCCCGTGAGCGCCAGCGAGCGGGGGACTGAGGTTCCACCCCGGCCCGCGGATGCCGCTGATTTCATATCCGCCTCGATTCGAACGACGAACGGCATGGGCCGGGGTGGAACCTCCCGCTTCGCGGGACCCTATCGCGCGGCCCCTCCTACGGCAACTTCTCGCCCCGCCGGGGTGAATTCGCGCAGCGCTTACGCACTGATCGCCGACGGTCAGGCGCCTTCGCCTCAGATGATCGGCTCTTCGCCCACCCTCGCCCGGTAGCTAACCGACAGGCCGTGGATGCGCACCGTTGGATCAGGAACCGGCACCGGTTCTGTCAGGCGCAGGACCGTGTCGCGAAGCTCTACCACGAGCCGCGTGAAGCGGATCGGGTAGTCCACGATCCCGTTGCCGCCGCTGATCAGCCAGTT
>LSQX01192574.1_pt1 | contig 13118 bp, 14 predicted proteins | sample 654561 | NCBI WGS metagenome assembly LSQX01 (sample SAMN04489861, study PRJNA283612) | anaerobic digester metagenome | isolation source: 4 biogas reactors fed with cattle manure at either 37C or 55C with and... | place: Denmark: Kongens Lyngby | collected 2014 | reverse complement strand
CTTCGGCGCCTTTGTGGAAATCCTGCCTGGAAAAGAAGGGTTAGTCCACATTTCTCAGTTGGCTCACCAAAGGGTAAAGCGTGTAGAAGATGTGGTGAACATCGGGGACGAGATTATGGTCAAAGTAATCGAGATCGATCGCCAGGGCCGGATCAATCTTTCCCGAAAAGAGCTCCTCCCAAAAGAGGAACAGGCCACCCCTACGTCGAAATAATTTGATGTTGAACGCTTGAGAAGGAAGCAGGTACTAAGGATACCTGCTTTTTGTGTTTCTACAAGAGGTGGTGGTCCTCTAGATGAGCATTTTGGCTGTTGCAGCCCGGGCTGACCGGCTTACGCTGGCTGTTGGTACACCGCACGCCTTTCACAGCAGTGAGATCCCCACAGCCAGCTGCACTCCACTGCAGTTGTTCGAGCACATCCTCCAAGAAGTGCGCGGCCGTTTTCCAGTACAACCAAGCCTCAAGGCCGCAGCGCTCGGCAGTGATCTCCCCTCCTTACGAAGCTGCCTTACAGACCTCGCCCAACTATTTAGGTCAGAGTTTGGCCTGCCTGCAGTGGTTATCTCTGACGAACACACTGACCTTTTTCTGGAAGAAACCCGCCTCACGGGCTGTTCCCGCTTTGCCCGCGCCTTCACCGGTCCAAAGTTGACCATACGCTATGCCGCGGAACTTGCCGCTGCGGANNACTGGGGATACCCCTGGTTACCAGCCGATTCGTGATAGTCTCAGTAGGAGAGGCAGTGACCGTGGCGGCTGTCCAGGGCGGCAAAATCCTTGACTTAAGCAGTCCCTACGATGAGGGCCCCTTCTCAGTGACCACAAGCGGCACTCTTCCCTTCTACCAACTCCTGACATTCTGCGCTGCTGTGGGCAGCAGGGAAGAGGCGATGCGGGAAGTTACCCAACGCAGCGGGTTCAAGGGGTATTTGGGCGTAGAAAGCCTAGCGGAAGCGGAGGCTCTAGCTTGGCACAGGCATGATGCAGATCTGATTTATTCCGCTTTTGTCTATCAGATAGCGAAAGAAATCGGAGCCTATGGGGCCGTGCTCAAGGGCAGGCACAGCGGAGTAGTCCTGACGGGGCCATTGCTGCCCGTGAATGGTCTGCGCGGGCTCAGTGCCTATCTCGGCGATGTACCGCTCTTGAGCTTTCCCGGTGATTTCACCGTGCAGGCGGTTCTTTCCCTAGGACAAGAGTTTAGCACATCAGGAAAGGGGCTGGAGGCAGATGGGTTTTGCTGAACTTCGCGCGCAGATCTCAACAGGAAGGAGTCGAGGACTAGCTGTGGCCTGGGCGGTGGACCCGACCGTATTGAGGGCAAGCGCGTCGGCCCTTGCTGAAGGTCTGGTTGGGCACGTTGCAGTTTCTGGGCCGAAGCCACTGATCCAAGCGGCTGCTGAAAAGGCGGGGGTCGATATCAGCAGCTGGACCATTGCCGCCGCTGACCATCCCGCTGAAGGAGCACATAAGGCAGTAGAGCTTGTGCGAAGCGGTGAATGCGCCTTGCTCATGAAAGGCAGCCTTGGGACCGCTTACCTCCTGCGGGCAGTACTCCATAAGGAGTTCGGCCTGCGCAGCAGTATGCTTTTGAGCCATGTTGCCGTTATCGAGCTTCCTGGCGGCCGCCTAACGACTTTGACGGATGCTGCCATGAACATCAGACCCGACCTGGAGCAGAAAGCTGCCATCGTCGACAACGCCATTCAGCTCGCATGGTCCATTGGCCTCGTTGAGCCGAAAGTCGCCATCCTGGCCGCGGTAGAGACTGTTAATCCCAAGATGCCGGAGACGGTCGATGCCGCAGCTCTTACCCAAATGGCTGCGCGCGGGCAGTTTAGCCGCAAGGCGGTGGTGGACGGCCCACTCGCCTTTGACAACGCATACTCCAAAGCCGCTGCGGTCAAAAAAGGCATCTCCACCCCTGTCGCGGGCGAAGTAGATATTTTTGTAGTACCGGAGATCACTGCTGGCAACATCTTATATAAGGCCTTCTCTTACGCGGCCGGTTTTAAAACGGCCGGTCTGGTAGTAGGCGCCAAATGCCCAATCGTCCTCACCTCGCGGGCAGATAGTGAGGAGAGCAAGCTCAACTCTATTCTGCTGGCCAGCATGGCCGCAGACCAGACCGTCTAGCCGGAGGGAGAGTACTTGGAACGACTGTTGGTGATCAATCCCGGTTCAACCAGCACCAAATTGGCCATCTATGATGGGGAAAGGGAATACCGCTCAACCACGATTAACCATTCTGCTCACACGCTGGCCGAGTTTGGCGATATTATGGATCAGCTGGACTTCCGTACCGCTGCACTCCTTGCCTGGCTGAGCGAGATCGGCGTAGGCGTGGAGACCATCACGGCCATTGTCTGCCGCGGCGGCCTGCTGCGGCCAATCCCGGGAGGGGTTTACGCCGTCAACGAGGCAATGACTGGCGATCTGCGCAGTGGCCGCTACGGGAAGCACGCCAGTAACTTAGGCGGCTTAATCGGATTTGCCCTCGGGCAGAGGCTGGGCATTCCCTGTTACGTCGTAGATCCAGTGGTTGTGGACGAGCTTCAGCCAGAGGCACGGGTCAGCGGGCATCCCAAGATCTCCCGGGTCAGCATTTTCCATGCCCTCAATCACAAGGCCATGGCCCGGCGGGCAGCCGATTTGTTGGGTAAGCCGTACGCTGCCCTGAAGCTCATCGTAGTGCACTTAGGTGGAGGCATCTCGGTAGGGGCGCACCGCTATGGACAGGTAGTTGATGTGAACAACGCCCTCAATGGCGAAGGCCCCTTTTCGCCAGAGCGGAGCGGCACTCTGCCCACCACCGAGCTGATCCGCTTCTATTTCGACAGCGGAGCAACCCCTGAACAGCTCCTGAAGAGCTTTGTCGGCCGTGGCGGACTCGTAGATCATCTCGGCACTAACGATCTTCGAGAAGTGGAAAAACAGATGGCAAGTGGCAGCAAGCGTGCTGAAGTAGTCTTTCGGGCTATGGCACTGCAGATCTGCAAGGAGATCGGTCGGGCCGCTGCTGTGCTGCACAACGATGTGGATGCCATAGTACTAACGGGAGGAATGGCTTATTCACGGGCACTGACCGACCTAATCATGGATCACGTGGAGTATATCGGCCAGGTCATGGTCCTGCCTGGTGAAAACGAACTGGAGGCTTTGGCCCAAGGAGCTCTGCGGGTGCTGCGCGGACTGGAAAAGCCCCGGTTTTACGAATCGTAAGCTAGGAGGTGGTTTCATGTCGAAAGGTCGCGTGCTAATTGAAGCAGAGCGCTGCAAGGAATGCAGCTTGTGCGTCAACGCCTGTCCCTTTGGTGTACTGCGTATCTCAGAGCGCATCAACTCCCGCGGCTTCCATCCCGCAGAGGACGCCTTTCCTGAGAAATGCACGGGGTGCAGACTATGCGCCATAATGTGCCCCGACGTAGTCATCACTGTGGAGCGGGCATCTTAGCTGGAATGGGAGAGGAGATGATTGTGTGGCAAAAGTCCTGATGAAGGGGAATGAAGCCTTGGCGGAGGCAGCTATCCGAGCTGGCTGCCGGGCTTTCTACGGATACCCAATTACACCCCAAAACGAAGTGCCCAACTACATGGCCCGGCACCTCCCAGAGCGGGGTGGCGTTTACCTCCAGGCCGAGAGCGAAGTCGCCGCCATCAATATGGTTTACGGCGCTGCTGGAGCAGGCGTAAGGGTAATGACGTCGTCATCTAGTCCAGGCCTCAGCCTGAAGATGGAAGGCATCTCCTATATCGCTGCGGCAGAGCTCCCCTGCGTGATCGTTAACGTGATGCGCTGCGGACCCGGCCTCGGCGGAATCCATCCCAGCCAAGGCGACTACTTTCAGGCGGTCAAGGGTGGAGGGCACGGCGACTACCGACTGCTGGTGTTGGCCCCCGGTTCAGTGCAGGAGATGGCTGACCTAACGTTCGAAGCCTTCGATTTAGCTGATAAGTGGCGCAACCCCGTCATGATCCTCGCCGACGGCCTCCTCGGGCAGATGATGGAACCTGTAGAATTTGGCGACAAGGAGCCGCAGGTGGTTGAGAAACCCTGGGCCACCACCGGGGCCAGGGGTCGGAAGCCCAACATAATCAACACCTTGGATATCGTCCCAGAATCACTCGAGAAGCGCAACTATGCTCTGGCGGAAAAATACGGTCGGATGGGTGAAGCAGAGACGCGATGGCAGGAGTACAAGACCGCGGATGCGGACCTGATTGTGACCGCGTATGGAACCTCAGCCAGGGTTGCCCGATCCGCGGTTGACATGGCCCGAAAGGAAGGGCTTAGGGTCGGCCTGATCCGGCCTATCTCCCTGTGGCCGTTTCCACAAGCTCCCTTCGCCCTGCTCGCCGATGGGCTGCGTCAGTTCCTAGTTGTGGAGATGAGCATGGGACAGATGGTGGAAGATGTGCGTCTGGCCGTAAACGGGAGAGGCTCGGTTCACTTCTACAACCGGCTGGGTGGGATGGTTCCCACTCCCAGAGACGTACTGGCGGAGATCAGGAAGGTTCTAGGGGGAGGTGGCGGCCAGTGAAGCGGATATGTCAGCGCCCTGAGAGCCTTACCGATGTGCAGATGCATTACTGCCCCGGATGCACCCACGGGATCATCCACCGCTTAGTGGCAGAAGCCCTAGATGAACTGGGGATTCGCGAGGACGCCATAGGCATCGCCAGTGTGGGCTGCTCAGTATTTGCCTATAACTATTTCAACTGCGACATGCAGCAGGCTGCCCACGGGAGAGCACCGGCAGTGGCAACTGGAATCAAGCGAGTGCTGCCCGATCGGGTAGTGTTTACCTATCAAGGAGATGGAGATCTTGCCTCGATCGGAGTCGCGGAGATCGTGCACGCCGCGGCCCGCGGTGAGAGCATCACAGTAATTTTCGTGAACAACGCCATCTACGGCATGACTAGTGGACAGATGGCACCGACTACTTTATTGGGTCAAAAAACCACCACAACTCCGCGGGGGCGGACGGTTCAGGATAACGGCTACCCCATCCGCATGAGCGAACTTCTGGCTACCCTAGATGGTACCGCCTATATTGAGCGGGTTTCGACCCACGATCCCAGGCATGTCCTTCAGGCCGGCCGAGCCATCAAGAAAGCTTTTGCAGCCCAACTCCATGGAAAAGGATTTGCCCTGGTGGAAGTCCTCTCCACCTGTTCTGTTAACTGGGGTATGAGCCCGCAGGAGGCCCTGGATTGGCTCCGGGACAACATGGTACCATACTACCCCCTGGGAGTATATAAGGACGCGTCCGTCAAGGAGGGAGAGGCCCATGACTGAGATAATTATCGCTGGCTTCGGCGGACAAGGTGTATTGGTAATGGGACAGCTCTTGGCTTACGCTGGAATGCTCGAAGGCCGAGAAGTCTCATGGTATCCTTCGTACGGACCTGAACAGCGGGGAGGAACATGCAACTGCTCAGTGGTAATCAGTCATGAGGAAATCGGCTCCCCCATTGTAAGCGAGCCCGATGCTGCGATTATCATGAACAGACCTTCGCTAGACCGGTTTGAACCCACCCTAAAAACGGGGGGTATTCTGGTGTACAACTCAACGCTTGTGGACCGCAAACCTGAGCGCACCGATCTGCAGGTGATCGCAATTCCGGCCAATGCCCTCGCAGACGAACTGGGCAGCAGCCGAGTGGCCAACATGGTTGCCCTAGGTGCCTTTCTGCGTGCATCTGAAGTGGTATCTCCCGAGAGCATCGCTAAGTCCCTGGAAAACGTCTTGTCCACTAGGCACCATCACCTGATTCCCCTCAACATGCAAGCTTTGGAGCGCGGCCGGGCATACCAATACTAGCACCTCTGGGGGAGTGGTATGCGTGGACCTAGCGTTCAAAACAGCGAAAGTGCAGGCAGTCCTGACCGAACTTGGTGGCCGCCAAGAGCTCATTGTGGAATGCGATGGGGAAGCGAGTAGGGCAATAAACTTTATAGACCTTACCGGCCCCTGCGCAGTGGGGGATGCGGTTACCATCAATACCACCGCCGTGGACCTGGAACTCGGCACTGGCGGTTGGCATTTTGTGATGGCCGTGTACGGCAGGTGCGCCAGCCTCCAGGGGCCTGGACACATTATGAAACTGCGCTACACCCCAGTACAGGGCAGGGTTTTGAGTGTGGAAGAAGAAACAAGTGAACATCAGCGGTTCTTTCAAGGCAACCATGACCTTTTAGGGACCCCCGTTGTAGTAGGGAGCCTGCACAGTATGCTGGCTCCCTGTGCGTTCGCGTTTAAGCGTGCTTGGCCCCGCAAACGCCTGGTGTACCTCATGTCAGACGGCGCAGCGCTGCCCTTGGCCCTAAGCCGCGCGGTCCCTCAGCTCAAGGAAAGGGCCTTAGTAGACAATGTGATTACCTTTGGCAACGCCTTCGGTGGAGACTACGAAGCAGTGAATATCTACAGCGCCCTGGTGGCTGCAAAGCACGTGTGCCGGGCGGACGCGGTGGTGGTCTTGATGGGTCCAGGAGTGGTGGGGACTGGCACAAAATGGGGAACCACAGCACTCGAGCAGGGTATCTTCCTCAACGCGGTGCAGCATCTGCGAGGAACGCCCATCGCGCTAGTCCGAATGAGCGAAGCTGACAGCAGACCGCGGCACTTCGGAGTGAGCCATCATACGCTGACTGTGCTCAAACAGATTGCACAACCAGGCTGTATCGTACCGCTGCCGAAGCTTTGCCAGACACACCGAGCCATACGTGCTGCGCTGGAGGACCTAAGGCACACCGTCACGTGGCACGACACAGACGCACTGTATGCCGCGCTGCAAGAGTCAGCACTGCCCCTATCGAGCATGGGCAGAAGCCCGCAGGATGATCCCCTCTTCTTCCACGCTGCCCTGGCCGGCGGCCTAGAGGCAGCCAAGCATATCCACGTTCGATAGGAGGAAACATGCGTATTATTGCCGACCTGCACATTCACGTTGGCAGGACCGAATCGGGAAGTCCCGTGAAAATCACCGCATCTCGCAGCCTGACGCTGAGAAATATTCTCCATACGGCAGGCAAAGTAAAAGGGATTAATCTGGTGGGAATTGTGGACGCAGCCTGCCTCGGCGTGACAGCGGAATTGGAAAACCTCGTGTGCGGTGGACTGCTCCAGCCCATCACAGGTGGCGGCTATGCTGCAGAGGAGACAGCCCTCATCTTAGGCAGTGAAGTAGAGCTCGCCCACCCCACTTCAGGCCGGTCCGCCCACTTTCTCGCCTATTTTCCAACCATTGACCAAATAAAGCGGTATGCTGAGGTTCTGCAGTCCTACGTCACCAATCCTCAACTCAGCACCCAAAAGATTCAACTCACTCCTGACCAGTGGCTGGAGCTAGTCTTGGACCATGGGGGAGCCGCGGTTGCGGCCCATGCCTTTACTCCCCACAAGGGGGTTTACGGCAGCTGCGCAGCGCGCCTTTCTGAGATGTTTGCCCATCCCGACAAGATACTCGCACTGGAACTCGGTCTCAGTGCCGATACGGCAATGGCAGAGTTGATTCCCGACACCCATGCATACAGCTATATCAGTTCTTCAGATGCCCATTCCCCAGCCAAGATCGGCCGCGAGTTCACAGTCTATGACCTCCCAGAACTCAGCTTCGCCGCTTGGCAGGCCGCCCTTGCCGGCAGGGAGGGAAGGATCGTGGCCACCCACGGGATGGCCCCCACTCTAGGCAAATACCACCGCAGTTTCTGTCCAGCCTGCGATCTCACTGCGGAGGACCGCCACCCGGTACTCGAATGCCCCAGATGCTCTGGTCCGGTTATCCTGGGTGTCTGGGATCGAATCATGGCGTTAGCAAGAGAAGGCGGCGCTCCGCCGCCTCGCCCTCCTTACAGGCAGCATATTCCCTTGGAACTAGTGCCAGGGGTAGGGCCGAAGTCCCTGAAGCGGCTGCAAGCGCTCGGACCGGAGATCATGGTTATGTACGAGGTTCCCTATGCCGAACTGGCCGAGGCGGCGGGTCATGCCTGCGCTACTCAAGTCATGAAAGCCCGGAAAGGCGAGCTGAACGTAATCCCCGGAGGAGGAGGAAAATATGGTAAAGTGACGAAGTGGCAGGAAAAGGAGTGTGATGCATGAACCTGTTGCTGATCCGCCACGGAGAGACGAGCTGGAACCAAGAACAGCGCTATCAGGGACAGCAAGACAGCCCGCTCTCAGAGTTGGGCCTGGCCCAAGCCGCAAAAACCGCCGCGTTTCTTGCCCGAATGAAGATAGACGTGATCTACACAAGTGACCTGCTCCGGGCGAAACGCACAGCCGAGGCGATCGCACGTCCCCACGGACTCACGCCCATTGCGGATCCACGCCTAAGAGAAATCAACTTCGGAGTGTGGGAGGGTCTAACCCGAGAAGAAGTGCAGGCCCGTTATCCAGAGTTGTTCTCCGCCAGGTTTCGCGACAACATCAACGTTCGGGTGCCTGGGGGGGAGCTGCCAGGTGAGGTGGCGGAACGTCTCGCAGAGTTCGTCCAGGAACTGCAGAGCAAACACCTGCACCAGAACATTGCGGCAGTGTCCCACGGCGGTGCACTGCGGTTGCTCATCGCGACGCTCCTGGGGATGCCGCTGGAAAAATCGTACTGCCTGCGCATGGACAATTTGGGGATCTCCCACCTGAGCTTTAAGCCTCAGCGTGGTCACTGTCACTGGCAGGCGCACTATATCAACAGCACCGCCCACCTTCTGGCATAACGGTCCTTGTCCCTTCATAGGATAATGTAGCACAGAGCGCAGGCCAAAGGGGGCAGGGATATGTATGCGGTCGGGCGGTTGGGGGAGATTGCCAAGACGTTTTTTGTGCGCCATTTAGCGCTGTACACCGCACTACTGATCTTGTTTGCCGTTGGAATCGGATTCGGCGCGTTGGCCACCAAAAGCCTGTCTCAAGCGCAGCGAGCGGATCTATCCCAGTATGTTGCCGGCGTTTTTTCGTCATTGGCGAAAAACTCGCCGGGCATGGCTGAGCGCAGTACCCTTGCCTGGAAGGGACTAGCAGACAGTATTCTGAAAACGGCCGGTTTGATGTGGCTTTTGGGGCTCACAGTGATCGGCGCACCGTTTGTCTTGGGAATCGTCTTCTTGCGGGGGTTTGTCCTCGGTTTTACTATCAGCTTCATCATCGATGAACTGCAGATGAAGGGCATGCTTTTGTCCATCAGTTCAGTGCTTCCACACAACTTAGTTGTTGTGCCTGCCGTGATTCTAGCCGCAGGCGGAGCTCTGAGCTTCGCCGCTTCTGCGCTCAAAACATTGTTGGGCTTAACGAAAGAAAGCATTTATGGGCAGTTTGCTGTTAGTACTGGGTTGGCCCTGGTCAGTGCGTGCCTGCTTGCCGTAGCCGCCGTTGTGGAAGTGTTCATCACGCCAGTTTTCGTTCAGCTGAGCCGAGGTCTGTTAGTTTAGGAGAGGAAAAATGACTGTCCCAGAACGTGTAATCATGGAGTATTTGGCTTATCTGCAGGTGGAACGTGGCCTCTCCGAGAATACTATTTCCGCCTATCAGCAGGATTTGGAGCAATTCGCCCAGTTCCGCGCTGAGGAGAAGCTCAATCTCAACGAAATCTCTCACCACCACATTCTGATGTTTTTGGAGCGCATTGGCGGGAGTGGCTTAAGTCCGAGGACAAGGGCGCGGAAGCTTGCGGCTCTGCGTGGCTTGTTTCAATACCTTGTGGACGAAAACCTAATTGAGCGGGATCCCTGTGCTGAACTGGAGTCCCCTAAGCTTGCCCTGACCCTTCCAGATGTACTCAGCACTGCCGAAGTGGACAAGCTGCTTGCAGCTCCGTCCCTGAGTAAACCTACGGGTTACCGGGATAGGGCCATGCTGGAAGTCCTCTATGGCGCCGGGCTGCGCGTTTCCGAACTAGTCCAGCTCAACCTAGGTGATATTGACCAGATCGGTTATGTGCGCTGCCTGGGAAAAGGGAACAAGGAGCGCATTGTGCCTGTGGGTCGAGCGGCCCTGCAGGCCGTGGCATCTTATCTTGATATTGCTCGGCCCAGGCTGGTGAAGAATCGCAGGGAAAGCGCGCTCTTTGTGAACACGCGGGGCAGCCGCCTGACACGTCAGGCAGTCTGGAAAATCATGAAGGGACACGCGCAAAAGTGCGGCATCACCCGCCCAATTTCGCCCCACACACTGCGGCATTCCTTCGCCACCCACCTCCTGCAGAACGGCGCAGATCTTCGTGCTGTTCAAGAGATGTTGGGGCATGCAGACATTTCTACTACACAGATTTATACACACTTAACCAAGGCCCACCTTAGGGAAGTCTACCTCAAGACACATCCAAGGGCCATGAGGGAGAGATAATCAGCGTGCGACGAGTGATTATGGTGGTCTTAGACAGCGTAGGCGTAGGTGAACTGCCCGATGCGGCCCTATATGGTGATACGGGCAGCAATACGTTGGGCAACACTGCCATGGCAGTTGGCGGACTCAAACTGCCCAATTTGGGCAAATTAGGTCTAGGCAATATTATCCCCATCTTGGGTGTTCCGCCCACAGAGCAGCCTGCTGCCGCCTGGGGGAAGATGGCCGAGCAGTCTGCCGGTAAGGACACCACCACCGGCCATTGGGAGATTGCCGGTCTAGTCTTGGACAGGCCCTTTCCCACATATCCAGAGGGATTTCCCCCTGAGATCCTGGAAGCCTTTGAGCAGGCTATTGGCCGTAAGACCTTGGGCAACTATCCGGCGTCCGGGACAGAGATCATTGCTGAGCTGGGAGAAGAGCACATTAAAACAGGCTATCCCATTGTCTACACGTCCGCAGACAGTGTGTTTCAAGTAGCTGCCCATGAAGGAGTTGTGCCGCTGGAAACACTCTACGAATGGTGCCAGATTGCCAGGGATCTGCTCCAAGGCGAACACGGCGTCGGCCGTGTCATTGCGCGCCCGTTCGTTGGCGAGCCGGGGAATTTCGTCCGTACTGCGGGCCGCCGCGATTTCAGCCTCGAGCCCCCCGCACATACAATCTTGGACGTGCTGGTGAAAAGCGGTATTCCGGTGTACAGCGTCGGCAAGATCATGGATATCTTTGCGGGTCGGGGTATCACCCACGGAATACCGACCAAGAACAACCAGGCGACCATTGACGGGACGATCGAGTTCATGCAGACTAAGGACGCACCCTGCCTAATCTTTGCTAACTGCGTGGATTTTGATATGCTGTGGGGCCACCGCAATAACCCTGAAGGCTACGCCAAAGGTCTGCAGGAGTTCGATGAGCGCCTGCCTGAGATCCTAGAGGCTCTCCGTCCCCGGGACATCCTCCTGCTGCTGGCCGATCACGGCTGCGACCCCACTACAAGCAGCACCGACCACTCCCGGGAGTACGTGCCTCTGCTCGTCGTGGGAGAGGATGTCCGGCCGCAGAACCTGGGCATCCGGGAGACGTACGCCGACACCGCCCAAACCATTGCCGAGTTGTTTGGGGTAGAGTTCACTTGCTCCGGCAGAAGCTTTGCCCATATTGTTAAGGACTAGCTCAAGAGAATAGCTTCCCGCAATGTATAATGGGGCCTTCGGCCCCATATGCATTGTAAGGGAAGGGGGAATGCTCTGTGAAAACCAGATGCCTCGCGGCACTGCTCCTGGGCGCAGTCCTGCTCATGTCCGCCGCACTCGCGAGCCATGCCCAAAGCCTGGAGCTGAAAGGGGAAGCGGCGGTTTTGATGGACGCCCAATCGGGCCGCATTCTCTTTGAAAAAAACAGCCAGACTCCGCTGCCCGTGGCCAGCCTCACGAAGATTATGACTCTAACAATTGTACTAGAGGCGCTGGACAGGGGAGAGGTTTCCCTCACTGACATAATCACCGCGAGTGAACATGCCGCCTCCAAACGAGGCAGCCGCATCTGGCTAGAGACAGGCGAACAGATGACCCTCAATGAGCTTCTTTACGCGATTGCCGTTGGTTCCGCAAACGACGCTGCCGTGGCCGTGGCGGAGTACCTCGCAGGATCGGAACAAGACTTCGTGACCCTCATGAACAAGCGGGCACAGGAACTGGGCTTAACGAACAGCTATTTCTTGAATTCTACAGGCCTGCCGCCTGAAAGCGGTCCGGAACACACCATGACGGCGCAGGACGCGGCGCACCTAGCGCGTCACGCTCTTACCGTACCCAGGCTGATGGACTACGTTTCTACGTATGAATACAAGATTCGGGCCGATACCACTGGAATCCCGGTGTTGTGGAACGGCAACAAGCTCCTGCGCCGCTACAGCGGTGTCGATGGCATCAAAACCGGCTTTACAACCGCTGCCGGATACTGCATGGCGGTGACCGCTGAACGTGATAACCTCCGCCTGATTGCGGTCGTCCTAGGCAGCCCGAGCGATGCAGCGCGGGAGGAAGATGTGCGAACCCTGCTGGATTACGGTTTCCGCCGTTACCACAGCTACCTAGTGGCAGCCCGCGGCTCTGCCTTCGGCAGCGTCCAGATCTGGAACGGCAATCCCCCAGAGGTTCAAGCCGTTCTAGATCGCGACTTCCGCGTTACGGTGGAAAGAGGCAGAGAAGCTGAGCTCACGCTCGAGGCGGAGCTCACCCCGTCTCTCAAGGCTCCCCTGCAGCATGGTGTTCCTGTGGGGATGCTGCGGGCGAGGTTCGATGATATGGTTGTCGGATCGGTGCCGTTGGTAGTGGAAGGAGGAGTAGAGCGGGCCAGCTACTGGAGTCTTCTGGGGAGAATGATCCGTTCCCTGGCGGAGGCAGTGTTTTGATGCTGCTCGCTTTTTTTCGGAGCAAGCAGGTAAAATGGCTGCCCAGATCGAAATTTTCTTTAAACTGTAGCAAAATTGGAGGGAGAACGGTGCGGTTCAGCATCGACGTGATTGGACAAGCTCTTGTCGCCACAATGGACGGCGACTTAGATCTGCACACCTGCCCGCAGTTTAAGGAAGCCCTCACGGAGGCCCTAGCCAAGAACACACAAGTGAAACACCTCGTCCTCGATGTTAGGAATCTGAGCTTTATCGACAGCTCTGGTCTCGGAGTTATCTTAGGGCGCTACCGCGATGTACAAGCACGGGGAGGCAAGCTCATCTTTGTGAAGGCAAACCCACACATTAAACGAGTACTGC
>LSQX01020722.1_pt1 | contig 13121 bp, 9 predicted proteins | sample 654561 | NCBI WGS metagenome assembly LSQX01 (sample SAMN04489861, study PRJNA283612) | anaerobic digester metagenome | isolation source: 4 biogas reactors fed with cattle manure at either 37C or 55C with and... | place: Denmark: Kongens Lyngby | collected 2014 | reverse complement strand
AGATGTGTATAAGAGACAGACAAACCCCTGCCCATTTACGGCAATAGCGCAGTTGGTAAAATGGGCTCTGTACTTGATCCGAGAGCAGAGCCAAGGCTTTCCACCCCAAACTAGTCCAAAAGTCCGGTTCATTCAAAACCTCTACGGGGCTGTCTTCCGGTAAACCCACCGTTTCACGGGCTACAGCTAAGGCATCATAATAATTGCCGATCCCGTCGATTAAACCCAGTTCCAAAGCCTGGTGGCCGGACATAATGCGCCCATCGGCTACTTCAAGCAGTTCCTCCCGGGTGATTTTCCCCTGGCGGCCTTTCAAAATCTGTTCCAGGAATTGATTATAGGAATCTCCCACTATGTCTTTTAGTATTTGACGCTCCTCTTCGGTCATATCCCGGGAAACTGAGCCCATGTCTTTATGTTCACCGCTTTTTATGACCTCTTCCCTGATACCCAGCTTTTCATACAAGCCTTCCAGATTGCTTAATTGCATGATAACTCCAATACTTCCTGTCAGGGTTGCTCCGTTGGCCATGATATAGTCGCTGCTGCAAGCAATCCAGTAACCACCGGAAGCGCAAGTGTCACCCATGGATACAATTATCTTTTTCCCCTTTTCCCGCAGGCGGTCCAATTCCAAGGCAATCTCTTGGGAAGCTACCGCACTTCCCCCTGGACTATCAATGCGCAGGACTACAGCTTTAATATCTTCCCGGTCAGCCGCCTGACGAATGATGTCCATCAAATCCATGGCATTGGCAGTATAGCCCCCCATTATTCCCCCACCTGCTCCACCACTGATGGGACCATTTATCTCTATGACCCCTATGGTGGAACCACCGCGCAGTTTTCCGCCACTGCCTGCACTGCTTATTCCTTGCAAAGACAGGATGGTCATAACGATTAAAAAGACCGACAATAGGCCCACTACCAGTTTCTTACCCATGATTTTCCCCCTCTGTTACATAGAATGTATGCCGCTCATCATCTATTTTGCCGGCTTGCCCTTCCCGTACATAACAACGCAATACATTGCCCAGGGCTAGTGTTTTCCTGACGGGCACCTCCACTTCATCCCCTACTTTTACCTCCAAATCGATGGGGAATTCTACCAGACACATCTGCATAAACACCTTGCCGCGTATGGGATAAAGGTTATCTTTATAAGATACTTTAGGTTGCAGGCGGGAAAAATTAAAATAATTGAGTATGGTTTTGGCTAAAACTTTCAATAAGTCTATCCATCCCGAGGGCCGGTTATTAACCGCCAGTGCTAACCCGTCATTATATCCCACCGGGAGAACTGCTATTTGAGCTGGTTTTCGCAAACGATAGGTCCTATGGTAACCCAAGTAGCTGCCTTTGGCGGCACTTTTCAGGGAAATAATGCGGCATTTGAATCGATACGGATCTCTGAGGTCTAGGCGATGTTTGAATCTACCCACTGGATGCTGACCGGACAGAAGAGTCCCTACTCGCACCGCATTAAGCTGCATGTGTGGGTAGTTGAGAAGAACAGCGCTATTGGCGCAATGTTTAACCGGAATCAGGTACCCTTTATCCTGCAAGTCTCTAACTACACTCATGAACCGTTTAAACTGTTTTTCGCTATAGCCAGGAGAAGTTCCTTCAGCCATATGCGTATATATTCCTTCTATATATATGTTGGAATTTCGTTTCAATACCTGACAACATTTAATGGCTTGCGCATTATCCAAACCGAAGCGGCTGAGTCCGGTATCTATTTTTAAGTGAACCGTGCCCGACCAATTAAAAGTGCGACTGACTTTGTCCACCATTTCCGCTTCCTCCACGGAGGTGATAGCCAAAGTAATATGGTTTTCCAACGCTTCCTGTACTTGTTCTTCGGTAGTCAGGGGGGTTAAAAGCAAAATATTGGCTCGCAGGCCGCTTTTTCTTAAGGTCAGAGCTTCTTGCAGATAACTCACCGCGAAAAAGTCTACCCCCTGCTGAGCAAGAAGACGGGCAACCTCAGGTGCTCCATGGCCATAGGCATTAGCTTTCACCACGGCAATCAACCGTACTCCTGGTTTTAGGCAGGAACGCACCTGCTCCAAATTATTGCGGATATCATCCACATCGATCTCTATCCATTTGTCTGTCCAACCCATTGGTGTCATTATTCCCCGGCTTCCTTTCCTCGCCGCATTTTTAAGTAAATAGGGAGAACATGGGTCCACAGCCAATCGAAAAAGCGGGAATAAACTTGATCATATTCCCCGATGAACTCTGTAAATTCTCCGCCAAAACCTTTCTTAAACCTATATAAACCATACAAAGGATTGTTTTCATCCAGATCCCCGGATACCCCTCGGAAATCGTAAATACTGCACCCTTGTTGTTTAGCCCAGCGAATCATTTCCCACTGGATAAGATAATTAGGCATTACATTACGGTTCTGGTTGCTGGATGCTCCATAGAGGTACCAAGCCTTATCTCCCAAAATCATGGCTAGGGTAGCTGCTATAACTTGGCCTTCATATTCTGCCAGGAAAACTTGACCGTAGCCGTTTAACACCAAATGCTCCCAAATCCATTCAAAATACTCATAACCACGTATTAAAAATTTATCGCGCCGGGCAGTTTCTACGAGGATATCATAAAAAGTGCGCAGATCTTCCTTGTCTTCCGCCTGGCGAATGACAACCCCTTTACGAGAGGCCAACCGAATGTTGTAGCGCCACTTAGAGTGCATGTTTTCTAATAAAACTGTTTCAGAGGGTCTTATATCCAGGCGAAAAACGAAACGAGGCTGCACTCCTTCAAAATCAAGGCCGGTTTCATTTTTGCGGAATCCACATTCACTTAAAATAGCAGCAAATCTTTGGTGCCGGTGATCCACATCAGGATCTATCTTTAAGAAAATGGCCCCGTGATCCCGAGCCACTCGCGCCGCACCTGCAAATAAAATTTTACATAATTCCTTACTTTCCAGGTCCACTACCGGTCCGCGGGGAGAGTAAAAGATACATTTATTCAAACCAGAAATGGGTAAAGCCCGTTTTAAGATCAGTAAAGATGCTCTTATCTCACCATCTTCTTCTACAATTAGGGGGAGTTTTTCCCACCCCATCCCTTCTTTAACCTTTCCCCATTCCCATAGCTGCAAAAAGTGTCCCGCAGGATGTGTGGCTACGAAGCGATTATAGCGATCCTTTTCCTTTTTATCGATAATTCGTGTGGTAAACATAAATCTCTCCTTTGAGGGTTTTGTCAGCTAGTATCGCCAATTTTGAAACTATCCATGATTGTTTCGGCATTATAATCGTAAATGCCTGCTGGTAACAAAAATATCAGCCACTGGTTTTACACTTTAGGGTATAACTGAGAGTGGCAATTTTCTAAATTTTTCGAAATTACATAAGCAAAAGGATTCTGTTAATTTTGTGCGAATATTCTTATATATTGTAATAACCATCATGGTAGTGTTATACAAATTGTTTTCCTACATGGGGCAAGGTAATTTTTTAGGGGGGGTATAAAATGGCCTATATGGAAGAGTACAAACGAAAGTTAATCACTGCTGAAAAGGCAGCCCAACTGGTTAAATCCAATAGCATCATCGATTACGGAATGTTTGCTACCAAACCAGTTGATTTTGATGCGGCCCTAGGAAAACGGGCTGGAGATGGACTGGAAAATGTAGCTATCCGAGGCACCGGATCAATTCTGCCTATTCCCGAAGTTATAAAAAGCGATCCGGAGCAGAAAAGTTTCCAGTATTTCAGCTGGTATTTTACTTTACTGGACCGCAAAGCTTGTGATGTGGGTTTAGCTGCTCATAATCCTTTCAATTATCATGAAGCTACTTTACTAGCCTACAATCCCGATTTTTCACATCTATGGCCTGATGTTTGGGTTTCCCAGGTAACTCCTATGGATAAACACGGCTGCTTTAACTTTGGCCTGGGCAACTCACATAACCGTGGTTTGGCCCTGAATGCCAAAATATCTATTGTGGAAGTCAATGAAAATATGCCTTTGTGTCTGGGTGGTACTGACGAATACGTACATATAAGCGAAATTGACTATATCATAGAGGGTTCTAACAGCCCCATCTTCGCCACACCACCATCTCCTGAACCGACTCCAGAAGAACGCAAAATTGCCGATTATATAATGAAAGAGATTCCGGATGGGGCTATGATTCAACTGGGGATAGGTGCTCTGCCCAACCTGATCGGCAGTATGATTGCTGAATCAGACCTGAAAGATTTAGGCATACAAAGTGAAATGTTCTGCGATGCTTTTGTAAAGATGTATGAAGCCGGCAAAGTCACCAATGCCAAAAAAGCCTATGATATAAACAAGAGTACCTACGCCTTCTGCCTGGGTACCCAGGAGACTTATGATTTCCTGGATGGTAATCCCCGGGTAGCGTCTTGCAACGTAAACTATACCAATGACCCATCCCGGGTAGCCATGCACGATAATGTTATTGCTATCAACAACATTCTGGAAATAGATTTGCTATCCCAGGTATGCTCCGAGACCTCTGGGCTTCGACAAATCTCAGGAACTGGGGGGCAATTAGATTTTGTTATCGGGGCTTTCCATTCTAGAGGTGGCAAGGGAATTCTGGCCTTTTCCTCTACCTATAAGGATAAAGAAGGCAAAGTTCATTCCCGCATTCGCCCTATGCTGACACCCGGTGCAGCTGTTACCGTACCCCGCACTATGGTTCATTACCTGGTAACTGAGTATGGCATAGCCAACCTGAAAGCTCTATCTACCTGGGGACGTGCGGAAGCCCTGATTAACCTGGCGCACCCTGATTTCCGCGATGAACTTATTGCCGCTGCCAAGGACATGAAAATCTGGTCGCGCACTAATCGTATTCCTTTCTAGAGCAGAAAACTTTAAGGGGCAGTATCCCTCGGTACTGCCCCTTTTTGCTGTTGTTAAACCTTGCTCTCTTGATCCTGTTGAGCTAAGGCGTGTTCAATTAAACCCAAAAATAGGGGATGGGGCCTATTGGGTCTTGATATTAATTCGGGATGGAATTGGCAACCCACGAACCAAGGATGGTCCGGCAGTTCCATTATTTCTACCAATCTACCATCCGGTGACAGCCCGCTGAATATCATGCCATTTTGTTGCAATATATCCCGGTAGTCATTGTTTATCTCATAACGGTGCCTATGCCGTTCCTCAATATTCTCTTTTCCATACCAGCGATGAACCAGAGTACCCGGTACCAAACGACAGGGATAACCACCCAAGCGCATAGTACCGCCTTTATTTTCGATATGTTTTTGCTCCGGCATTAAATCTACCACCGGATGACTGGTGTCCGGTGCAAATTCGGAGCTGTGGGCATCTTTTAACTGGCATACTGCCCGGGCAAACTCTATTATGGCCGACTGCATACCTAAGCAAATCCCCAGATATGGTATCTGGTTCTCCCGGGCATAGCCGGCTGTAGCAATCTTGCCTTCCACACCTCGTTCGCCAAATCCGCCGGGGACCAAAATACCATCTACTCCCGCTAGCATGGCTTCTGGACCTTCCTTTTCCACAAGTTCAGCGTTAACCCAGCGAATATTAATATCACAGTTATATTGAAGTCCCGCATGCTTCAGAGCTTCTACGATACTAAGGTAAGCATCGGGCAATTCCACGTATTTTCCTACCAGGCCAATGGTTACCTGGCGGTTTAAGTTTCTTACCTTGCGGACAATCTCTTCCCACTCGGCTAAATCGGCTTTCTGGCAAGTTAAAGACAGTCTTTTTATTACTTGCCGATCCATACCTTCCTCAGCCAGCATTAAAGGTACCTCATATATAGAGGTAACGTCTTTTAGCTGGATAACCGCTTCCCGGTCCACATCGCAAAATAGTGCCAATTTGGCTCTTAAGTCTTCCGAAAGATCCTGTTCGGTGCGACAAACCAGGATATCGGGCTGAATACCTATGCTGCGCAGTTCTTTAACACTATGCTGGGTAGGTTTAGTTTTTAATTCACCCGCGGTTCTGATAAAAGGTACCAAAGTCACATGAATATATAAAACCCGCTCCTTACCTAAATCAAATTTCAACTGGCGAATGGCTTCCAAAAACGGCAGGGATTCAATATCCCCCACGGTTCCGCCAATCTCGCTGATAATCACATCTGGGCCTACTTTTTCTTCCATAAAAGTAACCCGGGATTTTATTTCATTGGTAATATGAGGTATAACCTGGACCGTCTGGCCTAAATATTCACCCCGGCGTTCCTTTTCTAAGACCGCCTGGTAAATCCGTCCCGTAGTATAGTTGGAATAGCGGGTCAGGTTAACATCAACAAAGCGCTCATAATGGCCTACATCCAGATCGGTTTCTGCTCCATCTTCAGTAACAAACACCTCTCCATGCTGGTAGGGGCTCATGGTTCCAGGGTCAACATTTATATAAGGATCAAACTTCTGTAATAATACCTTTAGTCCGCGGCTTTTTAGTATCCTTCCCAAAGAAGCAGCGGTAATACCTTTCCCCAGAGAAGATACCACCCCTCCGGTTATAAAAATATACTTGGTCAACTCTAGCCCCTCTCTTTCCCTTGTGTATACAATATCTAATTAAAACCAAAACCACATCTTTAGAAATTTTACTTTCTTCCCGGGCAGGGGTCAACCATTGAGGATTTCTAACACTATTACCTGCATGGCTTGGGGAAGTTCTGCCGGTGTAACGGTTAAAAACGGGCATTTTACCACTTGAGCATAGCGGGATAGGAAATCCTCTACCGGCGCTAACTGTATAGTGCCCTGGGCAGTTTTATAATGCATGGGAATTACTATGCGTGGCTGGAGTTGGTCTACTATAACTGCTGCATCGGCAGCATCAACGGTATAAATTCCTCCGACCGGCACCATCAAAATATCTACTTTGCCAATCTGTTTTATTAAGTCTTGGTCCAGCAAGGTTCCCTGATCACCCAAATGAAGGATATCTATGTTTTCAGCAGTGATTTTGTAGATATAATTAATACCTCGTTGCTGGCCCTGGTTTTTATCGTGATAAGAGCGAAATCCTTGCACAGTAAAACCCTTTGCATTGACAGGGCTATCCTGCCCCTTGATAATAAGGGGATTCCCTTGGAGGTGTTCAACGGCATTGTGATCGTAGTGATCATGACTAACTGTAGCAATATCTACCGGTTCACTCCAGGGCTGGTAACCGCACTGTTCATCACAAGGATCAGTAATGAGATATTTCCCGCCGCTTTCAATAAGAAACGACGCATGTCCCAACCAGCTTATTTTCATGATATCACTCCTCAGGCTTAACTCGATTGGTATCGTAGAACCAGTAGCCATCCCCCTGGCAAACCAGACGATTATCCAGATTTAGTCTGGTGTAGATAGAGGTGAGGGTATAGTCGTCCTGGCTGCGCCCCATCCGTTTGCTGATTTCCTTAATCAGCTCCAGATAATAAACAGGTTCCTGTTTTTCCAGTAAAACCTCTACTGCCCAATCAGCTTCACTGCGTTTCCTTTTTTGCTGCATTCAAAAAACCTCCTACATGTGCTCGGGTGCGGTTACACCTAGTATTTGCAAAGCATTCTTAATGGTAATGCCCGTAGCCTCCATCAGGAGCAGACGTGCATCCTGAAGATTCTGGTCTTCATTCAATACCCGGTGGTGGTTGTAGAAGCTATGAAACAGTCCGGCCAGATCCAAAACGTACCTGGCTATACGATGAGGTGCCAGAGTGCGGGCTGCTATTTGAATCTCTTCGGGGAAATCAGCCAATTTGCGCAGCAAATCTATTTCCTCTTCTTCGCTTAAAAGGCTGGTATCAATTTGATCAACTTCTCCCATTGACACATGGGCTGCTTTAGCTTGACGAAAAATACTGCATATACGAGCATGAGCATACTGTACATAATATACCGGATTCTCCTGGCTCTGTTGCTTAGCCAAGTCCAGGTCAAAATCAAGATGGCTATCGGGACTACGCATAACAAAAAAGAACCGGGCGGCATCTTTGCCCACTTCCTCAACCAGTTCGTCCAGAGTGACTGTAACCCCGGTACGCTTACCCATCCTTACCGGATGGCCATTGCGATAAAGTCTTACTAACTGCATAATTACAACATCTAGGCGGTCAGGGTCAATTCCTAGAGCTTCCATAGCCCCTTTCATGCGGGCAACGTGGCCATGGTGATCGGCTCCCCACACATTTATTACCCAGTCAAAACCCCTTTGAAATTTATTACGATGATAAGCAATATCAGCTGCAAAATAAGTGGGCAATCCATTGGCCCTTTTGACCACCTCATCTTTCTCATCACCAAAGCGGGTAGTTTTAAACCACAGGGCTCCTTCGCTTTCATATATAAGTCCTTTTTCTTCCAGTTCAGTCAAAACCCTGTCCACGTCCCCATTTTCATGCAAAGTCTTTTCATGAAACCATACATCATAGTTAATACCGAAATTGGACAGGGTATTATTTATGTTTTCTACTTTCTCTTTAAGGGCATACTCAACTATTATAGAACGCCTTTCCTCAGGAGCAAGCTCAGCCAGACTAGGTCCGTATTCAGCAATAAAATTCTTTACGGTATCAATAACATCCTGCCCTGCATAACCATTCTCCGGAAAGGAAACGCTGTGGCCGGTGAGCTGTAGATATCTAGCTTCTAAAGAATCGGCGAAAATCTCTATTTGATTTCCGGCATCATTAACATAGAACTCCCGTTCCACTTGAAAACCGGCTCGCTGCAAAATATTCGCCAGTGAATCCCCAATAGCACCTCCCCGGGCATTGCCCATATGCAAATTGCCAGTGGGATTAGCGCTGACAAACTCTACCTGCACTTTACCCTTTTGGCTTGAGCTGCACCCATACTGGTCACCGAGTTGGTGAATGGTTTTTGGAATATCATACAACCAGGCTCTGCTGAGAAAAAAATTTATAAATCCGGCCCCAGCCACTTCCACTCGTTCAATCTGGGTATCCGGATTTTGCTTTATAATGTCTACTAATATTTCCGCTATTTTCCGGGGTGCCATCCGGGCCTGACGGGCCAATAGCATAGCGATGTTGGCAGCAAAATCACCATGGAATTTTTCCCGGGGAGCCTCAATGACAAATTCGGGTATGGTTTCTATAGCGAGTAATTCATTTTGCACCGCCTGTTTGACTGCCTCAGTTATCTTTTCCCGTAAAAACTCTTGAATTGACTCAATCGGATTCATTCCTTACCTCCTACCTAGTACACATATAATCCCTGTTCAAGAAACACTTTTTCTAAATATTGGTGAACAGGGATTCTTAAAAAGTTATACCCTCGCCAACTTATTCTAGACTATTATCATGTTCAAACCAATCAGCAAAGTAGTCTTGCATATCGCGATGGGCCTCTTGCCGGATAACCTGGAGCAAATCCTCAGAAGTAGCTATTTGGAAACGGTAATTCGCCAGATAACGACGTAAAACCTGCATAACTTTTTCTTCTCCCAGTTCCTGTTCCAACCCCCACCAAAAGGATTCGCCCCCGGTATAAGCAGTACGGTAATAGTCATTACGGGAATGCATATCATTTAGCTCCCGTGATAAATTGGTAGGAGTGGTGACCTGCTTACCGTTGGAGGTTGCCAGCCCTTTACTACACAAATATCTATAAGCTCCCCAGTTAGCCAGACCTTCGTCAAGCCAGGGCTCACGTATCTGATCGTTACCCACTATGCCATACCACCATTGATGGGCTATTTCATGGGCTAGAATGAAATGAGTATACTGCTCATCAGCACCAGGTTTTAGCAAATCCTCGGAAAGAAAGACTATACCCGAATATTCCATGCCATGAAAACCTTTCATAGGTACGACTACTACCTTAAAACTCGGGTAAGGATAGGACCCCCATTTACAGGAAAAGAACTCCAGAATATCGATGGTCTCTTTTAGTAATGGAGTTATATCGGTATCTACCCTGGCGGGGACATAAATAGAAACCGTCCTTCCCTGAGCCTCTTGTTCTATATTCTGATACTGAGAATAAACTACCATACCAAAATCACGAACATTTTCCGCAGCAGAGGTTACAAAATAGCGGCCATTGTCCTCTGCTATTGTCTCCACAACATTCCCCGTTGATACCATACTATAGGTTTCGGGAATGTTCAAGCGCACAACATAATCGGCACAGTGGTGACAAAAAGGATCTCCAAATGAAGAATTGTAAGAGGTTCGCCACCCGTGGTCATCATATACATTGAGGACTGGGTAAACATGCCCCAGCACAAATACACCGTCTTTATAGCCATATCGATAGGACAACCGCGGCACCTGGGCTCTCCATTTCATTTCTACGGTGATATCTTGACCGGGTAAAAGCTCCTCGGCCAGCACCAGCTGCAAGGTTACCCCTTCTTTTATATAATCAACTGACTTAAAGTTGACCATAATCTCATCGAATTCTATGCCCGCAGATTCAAATCCTGCATAATAGGCAGAAGTTGGTGCCGGGGTAGTTGCAGCCGTACGAAAGGCATCGGCATAAATGGTAAAGCATAGTTCGGACAAAACTTGACCACTAGTATTTTCGGTGGTCAGTACAGTTGTGCCATATACAGTCCTGGTATTTGTGTCCAGATACAAGCTCATCCTGTACAGGGTTTTACCGGGAGCCGGGAATGAGCTGATTGAGGGTTCGGTTTCAATATTATCAGGCAAGGTAGCAGCTAACTCGGTGTTGGTCTTATTGCCTGTCCAAAAAAAGTAAGCCGAGCATATGATAAGCGCTGTAATAATAATTAACCAGAATTTTTTCCCCATTTATACACCACTCTCAGTCACCAGGGCTTTCCCTATAATCATCCTTGCTTAAAAAAGAACCAGGTCTTCTCGATAATCCTTTTGAAGGTCTTGCTCCAGGAAATTAAGAAAACGTACCAGCATAGAGGAAGCTTCCCCCCTGGTCAACTCTTGATTGGGGTTTATCCGGTTATAAGCATCTCCACTGACCAGCCCAATCTCCCTGGCCACGTAAATACTATCTATAGCCCAATTGGGAATAGCATGATCATCGGCAAAAGAAGTATGGTATCCCGGAGTAGGGGCCATATTCTCAAAACCCAAAGCCCTTACCATAATGGTGATAGCCTGAGCCCTGGTTAAAAATTCGTCTGGGCCAAACCTATTCTCACTAATTCCGCTGATTATACCTCGTTCAACCCCATATTTAATGTATTGATAGTCAGGAGATGAGGCAGCAATATCAGCAAATGGTGACACTTCCACGGGTTTGGTACGACTGCTGCGGGTAGTGCGCCGGGGTTCTTCCGCCAGTGAAGCCCTCATATTAGCCCCTTTAACAATAGCCCTGGTGAAATCCAATCTGGTCATAGGGGCATCTGGGGCAAAGAATGAGGCTGTACCTTCAAACACATCCAGAGAATACAGTTTTTCAATATCATCCTGAGCCCAATGTCCAGCTACATCTCTGAATTTCGGTACTACCAGCCTTTCGATGCGAGGGGACATTTCCAGACTCAACTCTATACTGCCCCGCTGCCGGCTGCTCCCAGCTTGTCCATCCACTATACGCGGCAGATTGTAATCGTAGCGGGAATACATATCCTGATTGGTTACCAGGCTGTGTCCCCCGGAAAAGCTGGATAAGGTAGCCTGATTGCCGGCGTATATTAATGTCTTGGTCATACTGTCGGAAGCGGTAATAGAAACCGTGCCCTGCCAGGCCACATTTGCCGTACTTTCCTCTTCCTCGTCTTCGATAGTCAGCAACCGGTCACATTCGATCACATACTCCAACTGCTGGGTTTCCGTCTTGCCCCAGAAGTTTTCATATCCCACCATAGCGCCGCTAATATCCATAGTAATTGTGCCTTGATTCTTATTTACCACATAGGTTTTGCGAGCCTTTAAGCTGCCGGAGTAATAATCGGAAGCGGGCCGGTTATCGATGATGTCAGAGCGGGAAAACTGGTAATCGCTTAGTTCGTATTTATCCTGGCCGATCTCAATTTTCTCCGAGAATTTATCTACCTCCATTTGAGCGGTAGTCTGCCCTTTGTCACTATATTGGGCCAGGGTGGTCTTATAGGTGACAGAGCGGGTGAGTTTGCCGGGATAATCGGGCTCAGCAGAGGTCAGCTTTAATCTATAGGTAATAGTGCGGCTGTTGTCTTTTTCCGAAACCTTGATGTTCACGTCTTTGCCGCTGCCCACAAATTTAATGGGTGTGCCGCTGACAAATACTACTTCTTCATACTGGTATTCATTATTGACTCCTCCGCTAAAATCAGGAGGTGCAGCCTTAGCCTCTGGGCTAAATGTTAATAATATAAAAGCTAATACAAATGCGGTAAATAATATTCTTTTCATAGCCTTCTCCTTTGTCCACCAACTATTTAACGATAACCACTTTGGCGCGGAAGTCGTCCCGTACTATGTAGAGACCATCACCTGGTTTAAGTTCATCAGCAGAAATAATCTCCCCATGGCGGATAATCATGGCTGAAGCAATATTAATTCTTAAATCAGCATTTTTGGGTACCCAGGCTTCCCGGCGACTGCTCCAGTCACGGCTGTCACCCAAAGTCACCGTCCATCCCACCAGTGGGTCATTAACGATGCTAACTGCTCTGCCGGCAGTAATCCGCTGCCCGCTTAAGCTTTCCCAGTCTTTCTGTACTGCCATAGCAGCAATACGGTCACCATCGGTATATATCCAGGCATACCAATTTCTAAGATCTAAGTCACGGGCTCTTTCTTCATCTTCGTCTACCGCATAATCTCCCGCATACAGTTCCACAGCACTGATTAAATTCCGGGTTTCCATATTATAAAAAGCGCTGTCCAAATCATAGAAAAGCTCTTTTTCCCGGCTATAGCGCTCCCACTCATGCTGGTTGAGCAGGTAATACCTATCCAGCCAGACCCGATCATCAAATATTTGGTCCAACCTACCGCAGTAGAGGAAGTGCTGGCCTAAGGCCGAGTGGTTTATGTCCGTATTGAAGATATTGATTATATTGGCACTTGATGACATCCCGTTGCCATCAGCTACTATATAAACGTCATCGCCCGGACTTATAGCATAGCGATCCTGCAACCGTCCATTTTTAATAACTATGGTGCCTTCATTAAGCCTCAA